>JAEEGL011328386.1_pt1 | contig 11622 bp, 11 predicted proteins | sample 9134231 | NCBI WGS metagenome assembly JAEEGL01 (sample SAMN16246548, study PRJNA631951) | gut metagenome | biome: gut microbiome; feature: rumen; material: fiber-attached | host: Bos | place: Iran: Karaj | collected 2018-10 | reverse complement strand
TAAAGAGGAGTTTGAGAATTGGAAGTCACAAATTGTGACATCCAATATATACTCGCAGAAAGAGATTGATGCGATAAAGATGGGAGCCAGAAAGTGTCCTTATGTTTTTACAGAGCAAGGTATCTCGCAGTTAAGTGCTGTGCTTCACTCTGATGTAGCAGTCGAACGGTTTGATAACCAGAGGGGTGTCACAGTATGTGATACCCTCGGGATACACATGCGGGACTTCGTGGCCATGCGCCGGTTTATTACGGCAAACGCAGGGCTTTGTACCATCATCAAGATAGGCTTTTCGCCAGAGACGGTTCTGGCGATGCTGAAATAGATGATGGCCAATGTTTTGGAACAACGGTCCTTCACGTGCACGTATAGCGGCCTTTTGGTGTACGGGCGGATGCGGTAAAGACAAAGCCGGCAGGGGAAGAAAAAACGAGAAAAATGATTGGCCAAAATCATAGGAAATGAGGCAAGCAATATGTATCTTTGCGCTCCGATGTCAGCGGTTAGTGTAATCATACCTGTATACAAAGTTGAGCCTTATGTGGCCCGCTGTGCGCGTTCGTTGTTCAATCAGACGCTGGAAGATATTGAGTATATCTTCGTAGATGACTGTACGCCAGACCGTTCCATCGAAATTGTCAAGGAGGTATTGGCCGATTATCCCAAGCGCAAGGAACAAGTTCAATTCGTTCGCACACCCCGCAACGGAGGTTTGGCCAGGGCCCGCGTTTTTGGCTTGCAGCACGCGAAAGGGGATTACATTATCCATTGTGACAGCGATGATGCGGTTGAGAGAGATGCTTATTGCCTGATGTATAATGAGGCGACCGCTAATAATTATGATGTTGTTACTTGCCGTATTACTTTTAGGGGTCTTAATCGAACCAAAGTTTTTTTTCAGAGAAGTAAGGAAGGAAGAGAAGTCGGGGACATCCTGTTGGGAAAGGCTTTAGGGTACGTCTGGTGCCGTATGTTTAAACGAGGGTTGTGGGATGATATAATTCCTCCCCAAGGCGATATGTGGGAGGATATGGTTTTTTCTATTCAGGCTATGTCTAAAGCCCGTCGGTTCGGATATGTTCAGGATGCTGGTTATATTTATTATCGCCGGGGAGATTCCATTAGTTATACGGAGGGGCGTCATGCCGCTATAAAACGCTGGGAATCAGCAAGGGACAATGCCCAAATAGTGATTGGTTTTCTTGAAAATAATCCGTCTGTTAACAGGACTGAGGAGGATATTGTTTATTTTAAGTACCGTACACGTGATCATTTAACACCATACATTCAGTCCAGGGATATTTACCATAAGTGGCGCAGTACCTTTCCGGAAATCGATTCTGTTTTACTGAAAACGAGGGGGATTCCATTGAATATTAAGATTTGGTTTATTCTGATTCATCTCCATTTGTTTTATGTGTGTAAGACAGTAACACGTTTTATCCGTTCCAACTATCAAAAGCTGTTAGTATGAGAATTCTTCATATTCATCATTCATTGACAATTGGAGGGATTGAATCATTTCTGTGTGCTCTCATGAATGAACAAGCACGCTTTCATGATGTCTCTTTTTGTACTTGGGTAGATGGAGATGAGGCAGTGAAGGACTCCCGTCTTTCTGCGAGTATTCAGCGTTTTTCGTTACATAATAAGTCGATAAATAAGAAGTATAAACTATTAAATGAATTCCGGCTCCTGTTTTTGATTGTTAGAGGAGGATACGATGTCGTTCATCTGCATGGGGCTTTTGATTACTATTTATTATCCATCCTTTTTCTTCACCGTAGAACGCGTTTCGTTTATACAATCCATTCAGCCCCGCATGTCGAGAATCGGAGGGTTCGTCATCTGATTCTTTCCATTAAGCGTGTGTTCTTTTCTCGAAGATGGATAGTCCCCGTCATCCTGTCGGAAAACTTTCAATCAGAATTTAAGGGGTTGTATTCCTGTGAGGCATATGTCATAGAGAATGGCCTTCCTAAACTACATCTGAATAATGATTATTCCTTACCGATTCATTCGCCTTGTGGTCCACTGACCAGGGTGTTTGTTCATGTGGGGCGAATATGTGAGGTGAAGAATCAAGTCGTTTTAGTTAAAGTGTTTGATCGGCTGATTAAAGAGGGAGAGGATATCCTCCTCTTCATTGTTGGCCCTGTTAGTGATCAAACTCTGTTTTCAATTATCAACTCCTATCTCTCAGAACGGATCGTGTATTTGGGGCCTTCAAATGATGTTCCATCAGTTTTGGCAAAGGCTGATGCCATGTGTCTTCCTAGCATTGTTGAGGGATTCCCGATATCGGTTATAGAAGCCTTGAATGTGGGGTGTATCCCTATTTGTTCTCCGGTCGGAGGGGTCAAAGATATAATACAAGATGGCAAAACAGGCTTTTTAGCCCAGTCTTCTTCCGAGGATGATTATTACCTCGCTGTCAGAAGATTCTTGCAATGTGATGATTCACATCTTGCCATTATTCGTGAGAACATGGCCGCGGCATCTGAAATGTTTAGCATTTCGCGTACAAGACTCCGTTACGATTATCTTTACGGCTGTAATAAAGATGTATTGTAATAGCGTCCACGGACTCATCTTCTATCTCAACAAGGATTTTATAGCGGGCGGCCTTTTCTTTTCGACCATCGAAGGCTAAAGCCCTGATTAGTTCTTCCTGATTGACGCCTCCCATGCAGACGACTGCGATTGAATGAAATACACAAATTAATTTGTATCTTTGTAATATAGGAAGAGAATCTCTTGAAAGATGAAATCTAGAGGAGGCGGTTATACTCGTACGAAGAACAGTATTAGGAACAGCGTTGTTTCCGTATTGTTCCAGGTCATTGCGCTCACAATTGGATTCTTTTCCAGAAAGATTTTTATAGACTATCTTGGAACTGAGGTGCTGGGCTTGAGCAGTACAGCATCCAGCCTCCTCGGATTCCTCAATCTTGCCGAACTGGGAATTGGCACAGCCATTTCTGTCACGCTCTATAAACCACTCTTTGAGAAGGACAAGGATACCATAAAGGAGATAATAGCCATGCAGGGATGGCTATACAAAAGAATTGCCCTTTTCATAATTGCCGGAAGCGTCGTTTTGATGTGTTTCTTCCCGCTCATTTTTGCCAAGATGGAGTTGCCATTATGGTACGCCTATGTTACTTTTTCCGTGTTCCTATTCAGTTCGATGCTGGGGTACTTCGTGAATTATAAGATGATTCTCCTGTCGGCAGATCAAAAGGAATACAAAATTCAATTTGGCGTCCGAATGGTTTCTATCAGTAAACTGATTCTTCAGGCCTTTGCGGTTAGGTTTTTCTCACAGCCATTTATATGGTGGATTTTGTTGGAATTTGTTTCCGCCATCGTAAACTCTCTCATTATAAACAAGATAATATATAGGAATTATCCCTATCTAAAGGAGGACGTTAGCTATGTAGGGGAGCTTAGGCGCAAGTATCCCGACGTGGTGACCAAGGTCAAGCAGTTGATGTTCCATAAAATAGGTGGATTTGTATTAAGCCAGACCAGCCCCATTATTATATATGCTTATGCGTCGTTGACAATGGTTGCTTTGTATGGCAACTATCTTATTATAACAAATAACCTTAATGTCCTTTTAGGCGCTATGTTCGCTGGATTAGGTGCCAGTGTCGGAAACATGCTGGTGGAAGGGAATCGAAATCTAATACTCAAAGTTTTTAAAGAGCTCTTTTCGTCACGTTTCCTCGCTGTCGCCACATGCAGTATTTGTACCTGGTTATTGGCCGATTCTTTCATTACCGTATGGTTAGGAGCTAAGTACCTTCTGGATAGGACTGTCTTGCTCCTGATAGTAATCCTCTTCTTTCTTGGTACCATGCGTTCTGTAGTTGATACGTTTCTTTCTGCATACGGATTGTTTCAAGATATATGGGCACCCGTTGTCGAATCCATTCTTAACCTTGGATGCTCCATAAGTCTCGGTTATTTCTATGGACTCCACGGCATATTGGCAGGTGTGATTATCAGTCAGGTGCTTGTCGTTTTTATCTGGAAGCCTTATTTCTTGTTCTCGCAGGGGCTAAAAGAACCTATATGGGTTTATATAGGCTTGTATTTAAAGCATTTGGTCGTGGGAGGCATCTGTTTTTATGCCGTGTGTGCTGTGAGTTCTCTAATTCCTATTGATCCAGCCAGTGGAATCTGGAACTTTCTGATGTGTGCGGCCATTATCTTCTCGTCTTGTGTGCTCCTGTTAGGTGGTATGCTCTATGTCGTAGAATATGGGATGCGCTCTTTTGTGGGCAGGATGATGGCTGTCGTCGGACTTGTTAATTCTCCTAAGGATGTCTGAATAAGTTTATTTGGGTGGATAATGCTAAATTTGTTCTAAATGCCTAATGTAAGTGTAATAGTTCCTGTTTATAACGTCGAACCGTACATCGCCCGGTGCGTTAGATCTTTATTTGGACAAACACTTCAAGATATGGAGTTTATCTTTGTGGACGATTGCTCACAGGATAGATCTATGGATATTATGTGGCAGATTCTGAGAGAAGAGTTCCCCGCCAGAATCCCTCAAGTAAAGGCTACTCATATGCCTCAGAACAGTGGACAAGCGAAGGTTCGTATGACGGGTATTTCCATGGTGACGGGCGAATATGTCATTCACTGCGATAGTGATGACATGGTTGATCCCGACACATATCGAGTTTTATATGAAAAGGCTATTAATGAGACTCTCGATATAGTTACATGTAATTATCTTGAGCAGCGAAATGGGTCGTGGCATTTAGCAAGCGGGGAGTTTAGAGGAATGAAGTATTCTCTGGAGCGAGGTGCATGCTGGGGCTTGTGGACAAAATTGGTTAGACGTGATATTGTAAATAAGGCGACTGTGGCTCCTATTAGCAACTATGGTGAAGATATGGTGCTTGCCGCTCAATATATGAGTCTTGCTAAGCGAATTGGGCATATTGAGCGCGCTTTTTGTTATTACTATGAGCGAGAAACCTCAATTTCTAGGGTGCCGGGAAAGGAAGCAACGATTGTCCGTTGGCAATCTTTGTGTAAGAATGTGAGTTGTGTGATAGCGTTTTTATGTCAGAATTGTGGCTATTCAGGTAAAGAACCGGAACTGATTAATTACAAATACTTCGTTCGATCACTCTTGGTCCCTTATGTGAATGAAACATATTATTACCGCCTCTGGCGTACCACTTTTCCCGAGATAGATAGAGTTTTTCTATTCATGCCTAATATTTCATTAGACACCAAGTTTTGGTTCGTGCTTATCCATGTACGCCTTTATCACTCGTGGAAAAAAATAACTAATTCTATTCGAAGTTGGAAGGCTAGTAATTTAGGGAAATAATGAGAGAGCTTTTGGCACTAGATTCGTTCATTACTTTATTACATAAAAGCGTAGTAATCAAATGCTCTTTTGCATGCGAGAACACTTACTTCTTGTTATCGAGAAAGATAATCTTTGGTCAAATTCCCATAGAGCAATCATGAGTTTATTTCCACTCCCATGGTTTCGGGAATACCAATAACTTGACACGCCTAATGTTATTGTAAAATGATTCCCCGAGCGAGCGCCGAAGCCACTTCCTAAAAGCAATCATAGGGGGATCTTCTACCCAACTTCCTGCGAAATAATGAATACTATATGTATTTGGCGTGATTACTCTTTCCCTGGTTCTAGTGTCAATGGGGCAGAAGTATTCTTTCGGATATACTTTTATTCCACAAACTTCTTGGATATCATTTTTGTCAATAAGTCCATGTTCCCTCAGTTTCTCAGATGTATAAAATACAACCGTTTGAAGATTGCGGGAACCATCTTCGTTATAAAAAGAAAGCCCATTATAAAAATCTATCATTTCTTTGTAAAAGGCCAGTCCGGCCTCGGCCCCTATTCCCAAACCTGGTGCGACATTAAGTCTAATAGTGTTTTCTCCTTCAAGTGCTAAATTCTCACTTCCCATGAAGGGACCATTATCCAGTATATCGTATAAAGGTTTTAGCAGTTCCACGTCAGTATCTAAATAGATACCTCCTTGTTGATAAATGACGTAATAACGAACATAGTCACTAACAAATGCGTACTTCTTTTCTTTATATGCCTCGGCAGTGTACTGACAACAATTTACATCAAAGTTTTTCTCATTCCACAATTTCATCTGGTAATCAGGCATAAATTTCTCCCACGATTTAATGCACCGTTTCGCGAGTTTTGGCAGTGGGGCCTTCCCAAACCAACAATAATGGATAATTTTCGGTATCATAATTCTTTGTGTGTATATACAAAGATAATAAAAAACGATAGTTTTACTTTGACTTTAGTGTTTGGTAATTGAAAAATACGTACTTTTGCATTGGATTCTATAGGATTCAGCCCTGTAGTCAATGATATGCTACCGTAAAAAAAAGTCGAGTCATGTAAAACTACATTGTACTCGTTGTTTGTGGGATAGCTATTGATTGAACCGGAGTTATGTTTATTCTGATATCCTTGTTGTTTTATGGTAATGTGTAATAAACACTGTGGGTTTAGATATTGTTTGCAATGGCATCACTAAGATTATCTATTATAGTTCCGGTTTTTAACGTTGAAGGGTATTTACATCGGTGTTTGGAAACTTGTTCGCAACAAGACATCTCCCTTGACGAATATGAGATTATCATTGTTAATGATGGCTCTACCGATCAGTCTCTTTCTATTGCTGAAGAGTTTGCTGCTAGTAACTCGAATGTCAAGGTTTATTCTCAAGAGAACGGAGGACTGAGCAGGGCAAGGAACGCAGGCTTGGAAAAAGCCCAGGGCGAGTATATTTGGTTTGTGGATTCTGACGATGCTATTGCCCCTAATTGTCTGGCTGGGATTCTTGCCCAATGCCGAGACATGCATCTGGACATTCTAGCTATAGGGAGAGAACGGATTGGTGAGGGAAAGGGCAGCGTTTTGAGTTATACGAAAGAGCAATCTCATACCGTCATTACGGGGAAGGAGGCTATGAAGAAACGGTGGATGAGAAATGTTTGTGCCCCTTTCTATCTTTTTCGGCGCTCTTTCCTTTTAGATAATTCACTCTCTTTTCTTCTGGGCTATCTTCATGAAGATGAAGCGTTTACGCCTGTTGCATTTTATCTTGCGGAGCGGGTGTCTTTTTCTACAGAGGTATGCTATTTGGCCACAACGAGGGAAGGCTCCATCATGTCTACCCCTAATCCCAAACGAGCTTTTGACTTGATCTCCATATCCGAGATAATGGATGTATACAGTGCCAATCTTCCCAAGGAAGATAGAGCCCTTTTTTCCCAGCGGATTGCAGAATTGCTCAATCAGGCCATGAAACTCTCACGCAATATGCCAGAACAGAAACGCGTTCAGTTGCAGGAACTTCTATGGGAGAGAAGGGCTCTTTTAAAACACATGCTTCGCTCTTCCAAACCATCCTTTATCCTGGCGGGGTTTATTCTCAGATTATCACCTCGGCATTCTTTGGCGCTTTATTCGTCCTTATTGCATATAGCCTCTCGTGTTGGGTTGGCCAAAACTTGATACTTAAAAGCTTTATCGGATAGCCTCCGGCAGTTTAAACCACGCACCAAACTTGTAATCCCATTCCCTTGGGCTGAACTCGTTCATTCCGCCACCGTGGTAGAACGTGTACTCCCCAAAGTAAATCTTTCCTCCAATATTGTAAAGGTCTATGCGGACATGCGGGAAACCTTCGGAAAGCTTTTCCGCAATTTGAATCATTTCCTGATAGTTCTGCGGTTTGGGTAGAGGCCCCTCACTGTGTGGGTGCTCGCTGAATATGGGAAGGGGAGTGAAATCGCGGTCCAGATAATCTGCACGGGATTCACCGCGTTTGCGGCCGGTTGCCACGTAAACCGCCTTGACAACTCCGTCGAAACAGAAAAACTTATAGTCTGTTAGCTCTCCTGGATTGGCTGGGTCTTCCAGATAGGCTTCCGCCAAGATGCGAGGCTTAACGCCTTTGTATCCCCACTCGCGCATGGAAGTAAAGTTACTTTTATGTAAGGATGCGTTCAACTTGGAGAACGCCATCTCCCGGTCAAGCCCGGCTTTGTCCGGGCATAAAATATAACTTCGGCAGTCATGCGTCCCTTTCAGGACAAACTTATTCGGCAGTTTTTCCCATTCGATGTCTTCGGCCCTTTCCCAAACGCCGTAGGTGGGGATTACGTGCTCCGGGCCAATTAACCGTTCCACCTCTTTTTTCACCTCAAATTTGTCTATATATCGGCAAAGTGAGGGATTCCGGTAATAGAGTTTCTCCCACTGTAATTTGGCAGTATAAGACTGAGGATTATTCAAATCCAGCCGTTCCCCAATCTTAAGGCGATAGAGTAACTTCAGATATGTCTCGTCATCCGGTATAAGGGGAGAGGCATACTGAAGCAGTTTGGCAAAAACCAGCCGGGGATGCTGAAAATATTTGGCGTATTCGGGTTTCATCTGTGCAAAGTTAGCCTTTTCCTCCTAACTATGCAATAATAAAGGTTTGAGCACACGGAGAGAGGAATGTCCATGCCCGGAGGTATTTCGTCAGGACTTTTCGGCCTTGATTTCCGGTGATTGACTCAACTTTCGGATTTCTTCTTCCGACAGGCCTGTGTACTTGGCAATTACCGCAGGATTTACATTGTCCGCCAGCATGGCTTTGGCAATGTCGGCTTTTTCATCGGCTTTGCCTTTAGCCTCACCTTCCGCGAAGCCTTGCTCGCGGGCGAAGGCATTTTCGGCCAGTCTGTCCAGTTCGTTATGCATAATCTTGTCGTGTTTTTGTGACCCGTCCTGATTTTTCACCGCACGCGGCTTTCCCCCGTAACCGTGCAGCGGGCCAGGAAGTCTTCCGTTGTCATGATCATCAGCGGAGCAGGGGCTGTGCGGGAGAGCATTTTGCGGTCGTAGGTGATGATCCAGTTCCATTTGGGCAAATGGATCCTGCCCTTTGTATTCTTCGGGAAGCCGGACGCCTTTTAGCGCAAATGACTCCGAAAAACTCCTGTTGGACCGGAAGAAATCTTCCGGTAGCTGCGGAAAGGCGAAATCCTTTTCGGCGGTGGCCTCCAACGCCTCTTCCACATAGGCATTAAGGGACTTGCCCGCTTTCCTGGCGTTCCATTTTATATAACACTTTCTGCAAATATATAACTATATTTTGAGAGTGCCAAAGTCCCAGACCCGGTGGCTTTTTTAGCCGGTATAGGAGCGCGAGATATTATTGAATTATCATCTTGTCTACCAGCAGGAGGAAATAGTCGTTAGACCAGATGTCCAGATTCCGCACCTGGCTGGGAGTGATGTATGAAATGACATCTGCTTTCACATCGTCTATATTTGTATTTGCAATCTTGTTGCGGAGCAGCGTCATAAACTCCTGGAGGCTCACCTCTTCTCCGTTGAACTCCCGGATTCTTTCCTGAAGGTGCCTGAAATCCAGCGGGACGCCGTAACGGACGTACCACTCGAAATCAAACCAGTCACGGCCTTTAATGCGGCGTTGCCATGCGCGGTAAACCAGGGCATGCATCTTTCCGGCATAAAGATCGGGAAGGGTGAAGCAGCGGATCATGGACGAATAGGGCTTGAGCAGAAGCTTTTGTTCAGAATTGAACGGCAGGGGAGGATCCGTATCCAGCTCAATTTTCACTTTAACCGTTTTCTTTGTCTGGAACTTGATATCGTAGGCCTCTGTGTTCTCCTTCAGGAATGCGGACTCCACTTTCCCGAAAGCCGTTTTCTCCTTTTTCGTTATGGTTACATCGAAGCCGGCGAGATGGAATTCTTCGCGTATGGCATCGAAGTAATTCTCCAGGTGAATGTCGTCACGCTTCTGTATAAGAGAGAAATCCATATCCTCTGAAAACCGTGGAAGCCCGTGAAAGAGCCGGAGGCACGTTCCGCCATAAAACGCGGCGTGGTCAAAGAAACCACCGCGGTGCAGGCCGGCTAGTGCTATCTTCTGACAAACTTCCTGTTCGGCGTTTGGGGTTGCAGTGCTGCCGCTGTCCTTGCCGTATTCGGCCAACATGGATTCGTATGTGGTCATTGCTTGATAAGTTTTACTAGATTCCTGAATACTTGTGTCTTCCTTCCGGCCTGGGCGCATTGTTCAATAATCCGGACATCCAACTCCTTCAGAATATCCATGTCCAGTCTCATATCTTCTTCCAGATAAACGGCTAGAGATTTGACGGATTGATTTGGGACAAAATAGTCCAGGAAAATGGTGTCACAAAGCGCCTTTTCCCGAGTGGCTATGAGAAAGCTGACTCCCATTTCCTCCCGACACTCTACTCCAACGGGGAAATAAGATGCGGGGACTTGGATATATCTGAAGTTCCCGATGGGCGTTTCAAAGTAACGTGCACGCTTGGTGGTTGCAGACGTCATGAGGAAGACCCGTTCCGGGATCATTCCATAATAGCGGAGCGCCCATTGAAAAGAGACGTAGGAGGGTCCGAAGAGGTGGTTGGCGCATAATCTTACATCCGTTTCCTTTCCGCTTAGCTCCGGGTTGACGACAAACAGATTGCGCTTAAGGCGGATAAGTTCTCCGCTCTTTTCCAGTGCCTGGATTTTCTTTTCGGGGGAAGAGAGTCCCGGGAAGCAGGACTTTATTTCTGCTCCCGATACTGGGACTCCAGAGAATTGCAACAATGGATTCTTCTTATACATCAGGGCATCTTTGTTTGGTGCAAATGTAGCAATATTTTCATAGAAAAGGAAACATTTCTTCTTTTTTTATGCAAATATTTATACCTTGTTTTAGCACATAAACGGCTAAATTCTGAGTTTTTAAAATAGCCCCGCCGACACCTTTTTCGCGTATGCGCGAGCGCGAAGCGCGCGCATTTTTTTGCGCATGTGCGAAATTGTGCGTATATTTGCACGTTTTATTCAGAATTTGAACATGGCATTAGCAGATATACTCAAGAAAGTCTTCGGCTCCAAAAGCGACCGGGACATGAAAGAAGTGAGGCCAATCCTGGACAAGGTATTGGCCGTATACCCTGAAATAGACGCCCTTACGGCCGATGGCCTGCGGGAACGCAGCGCCGCCATCCGTGAGAAAATAGCGCTGGTGGAAAAGCCCTTTGAAGACCGCATCGCGGAAATCAGGCTGGAGCTGGAGAAAGACATCCCCGTGGAGGAGAAGGTGGATCTGGCCACCGAGAGCGACAAGCTGGTGAAGGAAGAGGACGAGGCCATCGAGAAAGTGCTCATGGAAGTGCTGCCGGAGGCTTTCGCCATTGTGAAGTCTACCGCCCGCCGTTTTGCCCAGAACGAGAGCCTGCGCGTGAAGGCCACCCCGTTCGACCGGGACCTGGCCGCCGCCGGGAAGGATTTCCTGGAAATTGACGGGGAGGATGCCATCTGGCACAACCACTGGCAGGCCGGCGGCAACGAGATCACCTGGGACATGGTGCACTACGACGTCCAGCTCATCGGCGGAATTGTGCTGCATCAGGGAAAGATCGCAGAAATGGCAACCGGTGAAGGTAAAACCCTGGTGGCCACCCTGCCCGTGTTCCTGAATGCCCTGGCCGGCAAAGGCGTCCACGTGGTCACGGTGAACGACTACCTGTCCAAGCGAG
>JAEEGL011325027.1_pt1 | contig 11622 bp, 11 predicted proteins | sample 9134231 | NCBI WGS metagenome assembly JAEEGL01 (sample SAMN16246548, study PRJNA631951) | gut metagenome | biome: gut microbiome; feature: rumen; material: fiber-attached | host: Bos | place: Iran: Karaj | collected 2018-10 | reverse complement strand
AGGTGAGCATGAAGTCTACTTCATAAGTGACGAAGAAACTGTTAAGATATCTCACAGTGCAAAGACGAGAGATGCTTTTGCACGCGGTGCACTTGCTGCTGCCGCATTTGTTGCAGATAAGAAGCCCGGAATGTATGCAATGGATGATATAATCTCCGGTGCTTTTAACTGATTAGGAGGAAGAATTAATGACAAACGAGTTGCTCGCATTATTTGCGGATGTTACACAAACCCCTGAGACCCAGCAGGCTGCTCAGGCCGAATGGATCATGATGATCGGTATGGTCGTACTGTTTGGTGCGATCTTCTACTTCATGGTATACCTTCCGCAGAAGAGAAGAGATAAGAAGCTTAAGGAACAGATGGATAAGCTTTGCATCGGAGACAAGGTAGCTACGATTGGAGGCCTTGTCGGTGTTGTAGCTAACATGACAGATGATGAAGTTACTATCTATACTTCCGCAGCTAATACTCCCGTTACTTTTACCAAGGCTGCTATCCAGACAGTAGTACCCAGAAATCCTGAGAATACTGATTCCAAGAAGGATAAGAAGTCCTCAAAATAAAATATCTTTGGACAGAGCATGGCGGGGATACCGAACGACGTAATAGAGGAAGTATTGTCCCGGGCGGATATCGAGAGTGTCGTCGGACAGTATGTAGCATTTACTAAGAGAACAGGCCAAAATCTTTTTGGCCTGTGTCCTTTTCATTCGGAAAAAACTCCGTCATTCACCGTAAGTACAACCAAGCAGATATATAAGTGCTTTGGCTGTCAGAAATCCGGCAATGCTATCGGGTTTATCATGGAGATGGAGAAGTTGTCTTTCCCTGAAGCCGTTAAGTACTTAGGTGATAAATACGGCGTTGAGGTTAAATGGGCAGAAGACGATAACGCTGGCGCAAAGGATCTTAAGGACCGTAAGAAACGTGTCATGAATATCCTTACTGAGACAGCCGGATTCTATTACAAAGCTCTCAATTCCGGTGTGGGAAAGGCTGCACGTGATTATGCGGCAAAAAGGCAGCTTAGCGATGATACCTTGAAGAAATTTGGTATAGGATATGCACCTGACGGATTCGATAATCTTTATACGTTCCTTAAAGCAAAAGGATACAACGATGAAGATCTTAAAGACTCGGGATTGTTTACTGTATCTAAGAAAGGAAACCTCATCGATCTGTTCAGAGGCCGTTTGATCGTCCCGATATTCGATTCGTTCGGTAAGATAATAGCTTTTGGAGGCCGTAATCTGGGCCCTGAACTTCCCAAATATGTAAATTCGCCTGATTCGCTGGTCTATAAGAAACAAAACCATCTTTATGCTTTGAATTTTGTTCCAAGAAGTTCTAAGCAGCTGATAATAGTGGAAGGCTATATGGATGCTATCGCCATGCATCAGGCGGGAATCGATAATGCCGTAGCTGCTCTGGGCACATCATTTACGGACAGTCAGCTTCGTCTTGCATCTAAGTTTGCTGAGGAAGTTGTATTCTTCTTTGACAGTGATAAAGCCGGAAAGGCTGCAGCTATAAGGGCAACCAAAATGATGCTTTCCTACCTTAAGAGGATGACGGGCATAAAAATAAGGATCAGAATAGCTTCAGTTCCGGAAGGCAAGGATCCTGATGAATACATTAAGACCTATGGTGCCGACAGCTTCAAGTCTGTAGTTAAGAGTGCGAAGGATGTTAATGATTATCTTTTCGACAGGGCTTATGACGATAACTATGATGAGGGGTCGGGTCTCGATCTTACCCGTTATCAGGAAGATATAACCTTGTACGGCTCCTGGATATTTGACCCCATTAAGCGTGAGAAGATGGCTGTACTTGCGGCACAGTACCTTAGTGCAAGGGCGGAGACTATCTTGTTTGCCATGGAGCATGCTGAGAAAGCTTCCATGGAATCAAGCCGCAATAATGAGCAGCGCGAGATGGAGAAAGATACGAAGAACGAGGTGGAGAGAAGGCGCGGGAATACTCCCGTTAAGGTGCCTGATGCCGACCGTGTTACCCGTGACGAGATAGAATTGTTTGTCCGCTGCGTAAGACTTCGCGGCGCGCTTGCCGATGAGACGAAGATAATACGTAACGATGTCATCAGGAAGAATGACTTCTCCGGGGCGAATATGAGAGAGATCGTGGGCTTCTTCCTCGAGCACTTTAATGAGAAGACGGGTGTAAGCGATGCTCTGCTTATAACCAGGATGAACGATCTTCTTCTTAACGGGCTTAAGGCGGAAGAATTCTATCTTAAGGCGTGTGAGCAGATAAGACCTGAGTCCAATATCAATGCCGAGATAGATATGTATAAGAGGACTCTTTATACTGTTCGCATTAAGAAGTGCAATGAAGAGTTAAAGCTTGTAGATTCCATGATCCAGAAGACTGCGGATAAGGAAAAACTCGATGAGTACATCAAACTTAACGATAAGATAGAACTGTACAGACAAAAACTTATAGAGAAGAGAAATAAATTGTGATAAGTCCTGTAGATGATTTTCTTCCCGTAAGACTTAAAGCGGTCCACGATATGGCAGTTAAGGGGGCGGATAACCTCCCCTCGAGGCGTATTATTGATGTCGGTTCCGACCACGGGCATCTGTCTTTGTATGCATTGGTTCACGATAACTTTGAAAGTGCAGTCCTTACGGATATTCATGAGGCACCTGCAAAAAGATCGGAAGATACACTGCGTATGTACGGGTATGCTGACAGATCCAAGGTATACTGTACTGACGGTCTGGACGGTGTCGGACTTAAGACAGGTGATATCGTCGTCATGGCAGGGCTTGGCGGCAATAACATGATCGATATCCTGGGAAGAGTGGTAAAAAGAGACGATCCGGAACTTCTTAAGAGTATAGTGTGGTGTCTTCAGCCGCAGAAATCGTCAGATAAGCTTCGTGAATACCTTTTTACATCAGGATTTGATATTACGGACGAGAATGCCTGCGAGGACAGAGGTATCAACTATATCATCCTTAAAACTGTATATACGGGAGTACCGCGTGAGTTTACTTTGAAACAGAAGTACTACGGTCCGGTTCTCCTTCAAAGAGCCGCTTCGGGAGAAGAAGATGCGGTAAGATATAAGAGCAGACTTGACGAGAGATTTGCCATAGCCCAAAGGGGCGATGAGGAGATCAAACGCATGATGGAGGAACAGTAATGACAGCAATTAAAGACATAACTGATTATCTTGATTCGTTGTTTCCGCCTTATACGGCAGAAGAGTGGGATAATCCCGGACTTATGACAGGGAAAAGGAGCAACACTGTAACTTCTGCTGTTTTAACCCTCGATACAACTGCTACTGCGATAAAAAAGTGCGTTGATACGGGTTCATCACTTATTATTTCACATCACCCTCTGATCTTCGGAGGAATCGACACGGTGTGTGAGGAGGATACAAACGGACGTCTGCTTTCTGCGATGATCAAGAATGACATTACATGTTATGCGGCTCACACCAATCTTGATAAGGCATCAGAGTATTCGAACTTCGTACTTGCCCGCAAGCTTGGTGCGGTACCTGATTCGATCCGCGAACTTGAAGGAGTTTCCTACGGTACCTACTATGAGCTTGATACGGAAGTAACACTCGGTGAATACATGAAGACCATAAAGGAAGCCCTTAACGCATCCGGCGTTATCAGCATTAACGGTGCGGACGAGACCGTGCGAAAAGTCTTCGTGCAGGGTGGCTCTTTTGAAGAGGATTTCATAGAGAATGTAAAGGAAAGCGGAGCTGATCTTGTTATCTCAGGTGAGATCAAGCATCATGTAACGCTCCTTCTTGCACATATGGGGATTTTGTCTGTTATAGCGGGGCATAACGCGACCGAGCGTGTGTTCATGGAGAACCTTAAAGGTGTTCTTGAAGCTAAGTTTCCGGATGTAACCTTCTATTACGAGGAAGGCTACGAGAAAACTTTATTTTAAGAGCTTTTTTATTTATAATAGCCTTGTTTTCCGACCGGCCGAGGCAATCGCGGGCACCATATGCGAAAGCGGGTGCGTGAGGAAAGTCCGGGCTTCACAGGACAAGGGTGCCGGGTAACGCCCGGTGAAGGTGACTTTAAGGAAAGTGCAACAGAAAAGAAAACCGCCCGGCTCTCCGGAGCCTGGTAAGGATGAAAAGGCGAGGTAAGAGCTCACCGGCGATGTGGAGACATATCGGCCTTGTAAACCCCACCTGAAGCAACGTCGTGGAAGGCAACCGTGGTCCGCGGGCCTTAGGAGACGGCTTGAGCCTGAGAGCAATTTCAGGCCACAGATAGATGATTGCATTTAACAGAACCCGGCTTACCGGCCGTGTCGGAACTAATAAAAGTAAGGAGAGACATCATGGGCGCAGAATCTTATTTGAGCAGAGGCGTATCACCTACAAAGGATGAGGTAAAGGCAGCAGTTAAGAATCAGGACAAGGGAGTTTTCCCCGGTGCTTTCGCGAAGCTGATACCTGATATTGCAGGTGATCCCGAGTACTGTACTGCCATTCATGCGGATGGTGCAGGTACAAAGTCTTCTGTAGCCTACCTTATGTATAAGGAGACCGGCAACTATGACTGGTTCAAAGGTCTTGCACAGGATTCCCTCGTAATGAATACGGATGATCTTGCCTGCGTTGGAGCATACAAGAATCTGTCTTTGTCGAATACTATTGGCCGTAATGCCCACCGCGTTGACGGTAAGGCGATTGCTAAGATCATCGAAGGTTACGACGAGATGATCGCCAAGCTTTCAGACCTTGGCATAAACATCACTATGTGCGGCGGCGAGACAGCTGACGTAGGAGACCTCGTACAGACTTTGATCGTTGACTCGACTATCGTTGCTCGTGCTGAAAGATCTGACATAATCAATGCTGCTAACATTCAGCCCGGTGATGTTATCGTAGGACTTGCTTCATTCGGTCAGGCAACATATGAGGATTCTTATAATTCCGGAATGTCTTCTAACGGTCTCACGGCTGCAAGACATCTTCTGCTTTCCCATTATTACTACGAGAACTATAAGGAGTCATTCTCATCAACTATTTCCGAGGATAAGGTTTACTGCGGTAAATACAGATTGACGGATAAGCTCCCGGGCTCCGAGCAGACAGTAGGTGAGGCAATCCTTTCACCTACAAGAACATTCCTGCCTGTTATTGCGAAGGTTCTTGATAACTACAGAGACAACATTAACGGTATCATCCACTGCACAGGCGGCGGACAGGGTAAGTGCGGAGACTTCGGTAAGAACTTAAGATATGTTAAGGACAACCTTTTTGAGTTCCCTCCGTTGTTCAAGGCTATCTATGAGTCCGGTGATATCCCTATGAAGGAGATGTTCCAGGTATTTAACTGCGGTCACAGGATCGAGTTCTACTGTAACTCCGAGGAGGCTGCGGCAGGTATCATCGCTATTGCGAAGTCCTTCAATATCGATGCACGCATCGTAGGTCATGTTGAAGGTCTTCCTGAAGGATCTCATAACGAAGTGATAATTCGTCACGGCGGCGAAGAATTTGTTTACAATTATTGATTGATTAATAGTAAAATATATTTATCTATTTCCCATAATAAGGAGGGCGGATTATGGATTCAATCAAGAAATATGTTGCAGAGTTTATAGGTACGTTTGTCCTTGTCTTTGCTGCATGCGGCACAGCGGCTGCAGTAGGATGTACAACAACTGAAGCTAATGGTGCTTATATCCTTACGGCATTGGCTTTTGGTCTTGTTATCGTAGCTATGGCTTACTCTATCGGTAATATCTCGGGCTGCCACATCAATCCTGCTGTTTCTCTGGCTGTTCTTATCTCAGGTAAGATGAGTGCAAAGGACTTCTGCGGATATGTTATTTCCCAGTTCCTCGGCGGTATCGTAGGTGCAGCTTGCATAGGTGTTGTTTTGGGATTCGACTGCGGCTTCGGTGCTAACGGCCTTTATAACAACAACATCACACTTTCCATATTTGTTGAGATCCTGCTTACATTTATCTTCGTTCTTGCAATCCTCGGTGTTACAAGCAAGCCCGAGCTCTCGAACGTTGCAGGTCTCGTAATAGGTCTTTCACTTACATTGGTACACATCTTCGGTATCCACTTCACAGGTACATCTGTTAACCCCGCAAGATCATTTGCTTCCGCAATCTTTGCAGGCGGACCCGCTCTTGCAAATTGCTGGGTATTTATCATAGCTCCCTTGATCGGCGGCGCTTTTGCAGCTTTGATCTGGAAGTTCCTTTCTTCTCCCGAGAAGAAGTAATAATAGGTTAAAAACTTAATGGAAACGCCCTTGTTTAAAATACAAGGGCGTTTTATTATTGCGATTTTTCTTTATTACAAGTATCTTAAAGAAAAAGAAAAGAGGTATCTCATATGGGAATGACCATGACACAGAAGATACTTGCTGACCATGCCGGACTTAAAGAAGTTCATGCGGGTGATCTAATTGAAGCCCGTCTTGATAAGATCCTCGGCAATGATGTTACGACACCTCCTGCTATCAAGATCTTTGAGCAAACAGGTTCAACCAGGGTCTTTGATAAGGACCGTGTTATCATGGTCCCCGACCACTTTACCCCTAACAAAGATATTAAGTCAGCTGAGCTTTCAAAGTGTATGAGATGTTTTGCAAAAGAACAGCAGATCACCAATTACTTTGAACTTGGACGCAAGGATATGGGAATTGAGCATGTTATCATTCCCGATAACGGATTGATCCTTCCGGGTGATGCGATCATTGGTGCTGATTCTCATACATGTACATATGGTGCTCTGGGTGCATTTGCCACCGGTGTAGGTTCAACCGACCTGGCCTGCGCCATGATATCCGGAAGCACATGGTTTAAAGTGCCTGAGGCTATCAAGGTTATTCTTAAGGGCAAGCCGGGAAAGTATGTCACAGGTAAGGATATCATCCTTCATTTGATCGGAATGATCGGTGTTGACGGTGCACTTTACAAGTCTTTGGAGTTTGAAGGGGACGGCGTAAAGCATTTGTCTATGGACCAGCGTCTTACTATCAGCAATATGGCAATAGAGTGCGGAGGCAAGAATGGTATTTTCCCTGTTGATGAAGTGACGCTTGCCTACATTGCCAAGACTAATCCCGGCAGATTTAATGCTAAGGATTATAAGGTTTATTCCGCGGATGAGGATGCCGTTTATTCAGGCGTCATCGAGATAGATTTGTCACAGGTGCCTTTAACGGTAGCGCTCCCTCATCTTCCTTCTAATACAAAACCTGCTTGTGAAGTTAAGGACATGAAGGTAGACCAGGTTGTAATAGGTTCATGCACGAACGGCCGTGAAGAGGATATAAAGACAGCGGCTGAGATTTTCGCAGGGCGTAAGGTTGCAGACGGAGTAAGATGCATCGTCATTCCCGGATCGCAGCGCGTTTACCGTAAGGCACTCGATGAGGGATGGCTTAAGATCTTTGATGACGCCGGCTGCGTTATCTCGACACCCACCTGCGGCCCGTGTCTCGGCGGTCACATGGGTATCCTTGCTGAAGGAGAGAGGTGTGTATCGACCACAAACAGAAACTTCGTAGGAAGAATGGGTCACGTTAAGTCTGAAGTCATTTTAAGCGGAGTTCCTGTAGCGGTATCTTCTGCGGTAATGGGACGTGTTGCAACTCCCGATGAGATCTGAAAGGAGAGAGTATGTCTGTAAAAGGAAAAGTTTTTAAATACGGAAACGATGTTGATACTGATGTCATTATCCCTGCAAGGCATTTAACTTCCGCAGATCCCAAGCATCTTGCGTCACACTGCATGGAAGATATTGACGCTGATTTTGTTAAGAACGTTAAAGAGGGCGACATTATGGTCGCAGGAAGTAACTTCGGCTGCGGTTCCTCAAGAGAACACGCACCAATAGCGATAAAAGCAAGCGGCATTACGCTCGTTATCGCTGACAGCTTTGCAAGGATATTCTATCGAAATGCCATTAATGTGGGACTACCCATCATGGAGTGCCCTGAGGCTGCTTCTGCTATCAATCAAGGGGATGAGGTCGAAGCTGATTTTGACACCGGTGTAATTACTGATCTGACTACGGGAGAGCGCTTTAAGGCAAAGCCTTTCCCCGAGTTTATCAAAAGAATAATTGATGCAGGCGGACTCGTTTCTTACACAAAGATGAAGTCGGAGGCTTGATATGAAAACATACAAGGTTGCAGTTATAGGCGGAGACGGTATAGGTCCCGAAGTCACAGCATCTGCTGTTAAAGTTCTTAAGAAGGCAGGGGATAAGTGCGGATTTGCATTTGAGTTTACAGAATGTGACGCCGGCGGCTGTTCTATCGACAAGTATGGTGTCCCTCTTACGGAACAGACTCTTGATATCTGTAAGTCATCGGATGCAGTTTTATTAGGTGCTGTAGGCGGACCTAAGTGGGATGGTGTAGATGCTTCAATAAGGCCTGAGAGAGCTTTACTTGGTCTTCGTTCCGGGCTGGGGCTTTATTCTAATTTAAGACCTGCTCTTATGTTTAAAGAGCTCGCGGCTGCTTCTCCTCTTAAGAATGTGGAATCGATAGATATTCTTATAGTCCGTGAATTAACGGGAGGAATATACTTTGGTAAGCACGGTCGTGCTGAACTGTCTGAAACTTTATCTGACGGTTCTGTTAAAGGGCTTACGGCATACGATACTGAGGAGTATTCAACGGCGGAGATCACACGTATTCTTAAGGAAGGTTTCCGTTACGCACAGGGAAGGAACAAGAAACTTACCCTTGTTGATAAGGCTAATGTTCTCGAGTCTTCAAGACTATGGCGTGAGATTGCTTCGGAATTGGCTCCTTCTTATCCTGATGTAACACTTGATTATCTATACGTAGATAACTGTTCCATGCAGCTTATCAACCGTCCTTCAACATTTGACGTTATTGTCACATCAAATATGTTCGGCGATATTCTGTCTGATGAGGCAGGCATGATCACGGGTTCTATCGGCATGCTTCCTTCGGCATCTTTAGGTGCTCCGGGAACACCCGGAATGTACGAGCCTGTACACGGTTCCGCTCCAGATATCGCGGGAACAGGTAAAGCCAATCCTTTGGCAACAATACTTTCAGCTTCCATGCTGCTTCGCTGGTCTTTAGGAGAAAGTGAGGCATCTGATCTGATAGAAAAAGCCGTCCGCGATACATTGGCAGACGGCTATAGGACTGTTGATATTAAGGACGGTTCTTCTGATATCACAATTGTTGATACGGAAGGAATGACCGCCGCGGTACTGGACAGGATCTGATTACTTGCTGATTCCTAATTCCTGAGCGATCTTTGCGAATGCCTCGCGGGAGTTTCTGATTGTCTGCTCGGATACGCAGAATGCGAGTCTCATATATCCGGGTCTCTTGAAAGATGCTCCGGGTACGAGCAGGAGATTATACCTGGCACAGACATCCTGGAACCCGGTGTCGGTGAGACCATCCGGAGTCTTCATGAAGATGTAGAGAGCACCGTTAGGTTTAACAGCCTCGAATCCAGCGTCAACTATATTGGAATAAAGCAGGTTTCTTCTGTGCTCGTAGTTTGCAACATCAACTTTGGCATTAAGTGACCTCTCTACGACCTTCTGCCAGATGGCGGGTGCGTTTACGCTTCCTAAGATCCTGTTCGAAAGGACTATCGCGCCTGTAAGATCTTCGTAGTCTTCGTTCTTAGGGGAGACGAGTGTGTATCCGATTCTCTCGCCGGGAAGTGAGAGGGACTTGCTCCATGAGAAGCATATAACTACATTGTCGATGTACTTAAGAACGGAAGGAACAGTAAGTCCGTCGTAAACGAGGTCGATATAAGGCTCGTCTGAGATGACCTGTATTACATGATCCTGTGCCTTAAGAAGTTCATTAAGCCTTGTAAGCTGATCTTCACCGTAGACAACACCGGAAGGGTTGTTAGGTGAGTTGATTATGATAGCCTTTGTCTTAGGTGTGATGGCTGAAGCGATAGCATCGAAGTCGGGCATAAACTTATCGTCAGTCTGAACTATGACGACCTTGCCGTTATGATTCTCGATGTAGTTTACGTACTCCATGAAGAAGGGAGCGAGTACTATAACCTCGTCGCCGGCATCCAGAAGGGAGTGGAGGACGTCGTTCATTGCGGAAGCCGCACCGACAGTCATGCAGACAGCGTCTGCACCTATCGAAAGGCCTGACTGTGCTGCTCTTTGTGAAGCGATGGCTGCTCTTGTTGACTCATAACCGGAGTTGCTCATATAGCCGTGCATTCCGGGAGTGGGGTTATCAGCGAGTTCTCTTAAAGCGTCAGAGACTTCCTTCGGAGGCTCGAGATCGGGGTTGCCAATAGAGAAGTCAAATACCTTGTCATCTCCATAGAGCTTCTTAAGTCTGTTTCCTTCCTCGAACATTTTCCTTATGGCAGAACCGGAAGCGAGTTTCTCTTTGATCTTGGCTGAAATCATAGTAATACCTTCTTTTTAATTAATACGTACTGATTATATTCCAGCTTGGGTTCTCTGTGAACAATTCAGTTTAAGTGTTGACAAAGGGAAGCTAAGTGATAATATATGAACGCATACTCATATGAATAATTGCTCATACAAGGTGGTGTGATTGTGAATACCGTTAAGATACTTTTGCTTATCGCTGTCGTGGGGCATATCCTGTGCGGATACTGTGACTGCCTGCTGACATATGTCCCGGGAGGGAAGAAGTTCGATGTCAAGGCGCTGTCCGATAATAAGAAGATGGCTGAGACGTTTGCCGGTATGCCTCTGAAGAATCCGCTTCTGTCTATGCTTTTGGGTTGCCTTGCTCTGTTCATGTGCTCTGCCGGCTATTACGGACTGTATCTTTGGATGAGGGAATATTCAGAAGTGACGGCTGTCGTTATGCTTGTGTCAGTTGCCCTGTTCCTTATATTTGGTGTGGCGCACCATGTCTTATGCGGAGTGGCGGAATGGATATATATCCGTATGAGGATGACAGAAGAGGCGAGAGGTGCAGTGGTCAAGCTGTTCAAGGATACATCCATTACTATGATAGCTTGTTATCTCGGATGGGCTGTGTTCGGTATAGCATTGCTGGTGGCGGTGGTAACGGGCCGTACAGATCTTCCTGCCTGGTCTTGTGTATTCAATATTGTCCCACTGTATATTGTAACTATCCCGCTTCGTGTAGGTGGCATGGGTAACTGGTGCGGCGCCGCGATGTTTCTGGGACTTTTGGTTCTGATTTGATTTGGTTTTTAGGAAGGACAAGAATGAACATCTTCCAATATTCGGTATAGGACCGATAATGTTATCCGGCGGGCGTCATAATATGTGACCTCATAGTCTCCTGATCCGTCTATATGGTATAGACGATTATGAGGAGACGGATTATGAAGAGGATCATTGCTGTATTAATGTCACTTATTATACTTACGGGGTTAACAGCCTGCAGCGATAATGGTGATACCGGAAGATCGAGAAGACGCAGCCACGAGGCGACGGAGATTAAAGTCGATATTGAAGACCTTAAGACTTATGATGGCCCGATGCTTGTGATCACGAGTACGATTCAGGGACCGATTCCTGTCGAAGAGGAGAGAGACCATTCAGTCGTTCTTTATTATGACGGCACAGTGAATTATTTAGATGCTTCT
>JAEEGL010277004.1_pt1 | contig 11622 bp, 11 predicted proteins | sample 9134231 | NCBI WGS metagenome assembly JAEEGL01 (sample SAMN16246548, study PRJNA631951) | gut metagenome | biome: gut microbiome; feature: rumen; material: fiber-attached | host: Bos | place: Iran: Karaj | collected 2018-10 | reverse complement strand
GGAAGGAGAGAAAACTTCTTTATTCGAGCCAATTTGTGAAAATGTAGAAAGAAAACAGCGTAATAATTTTGCAAAAGCCATATTTGGGATAATAGCCCAGGACAAGTTCGACTTCTCAGAAGCATTCGCAGGGAGCTTTGATTTTTACTCATCGATTTTTGAATACCTTATAAAAAACTATAATGTCGCCAGTGGGACGTATGCAGAGTACTTCACTCCACAGACGGTGAGCCGCATCATGGCTAAGATTTTGGTCGGCATGAGTGACAAGATAGAAGCTGCTGAAATCTACGATGGTACTGCTGGCTCAGGCAGCTTGATCCTGCACCTAGCACATGAGCTTGGTTATGAAGGTGGGCTTGAGCGAGCAATTGTCTATACTCAAGACATTTCAGCGAAGTCCACGCGTTTTCTGCGTTTGAACATGATGCTGAATGGCTTTACTAGCTCACTTGGCAACATAGTTCGTGGAGATACGCTTGAGAGTCCAGCTCATTTCAACGTCCCACACGAACCTGATAGTGGTTTGAAGCGTTTCGACTACATTACCACTAATCCTCCGTTCAAAACCGACTTCTCAACATCACGCAATCGCATTGAGCAAAACTGGTCTGATACAAAGAGATTCTTTGCGGGTATACCCAAGATACCGAACGCGAAAAAAGACAGCATGGCCATATACCTTATGTTTGTTCAACACGCGATGTACTCACTGAAAAGCCATGGTAAGGCGGCTATAGTCGTGCCTACGGGATTTCTGACAGCTAAGAGCGGGATAGAAATAAAGATACGCGCTCAAATGATAGATGATAAGATGCTGACAGGCGTGGTTTCCATGCCGAGCAATATTTTTGCCAATACAGGCACTAACGTATCCGTTGTGTTTTTGGATAAAGCTAATAAGCATGAAGACGTAATTCTAATTGACGCATCCAAACTCGGCGAAAAAAAGAAGGACGGCAAAAACCAACGCACAGTTCTTCACGAGAACGATGTTAACAGCATTATTGAAACTTTCATCAAACGAAAAGCTGTCGATGATTTTTCGGTGCTTGTCCCTTATGATAAGATCAAGGAAAAAGGATATTCTTTCTCAGCTGGTCAGTATTTTGATGTGAAGATCGAGCATGTGGACATAACAGAGGAAGAATTCAATCAGAAAATGGCTAAGTATAAGGCATCACTTTCCCAGATGTTTCAGAAAGGACATGAACTTGAGGAAAGCATCTTGAAGCAATTGGGAAAGGTGTTTTATGAGTAACTTTGTAAAACTTGGAGAGCTTGCAGAGCTTACTGTAGGCTATGTTGGACCGATGGAAAAGGAATATATAAATAATGGTATTCCTTTTTTACGCTCACTAAATATAAAACCATTTTCTATAATTAATAAAGATATTAAATATATTTCTAAAAAATTTAATCAATCAATCAAAAAATCAATTATTCATGAAAATGACGTTGTTATTGTAAGAACTGGTATGCCGGGAACATGCGCAGTTGTTCCAAAAAGTTTTGATGGTTGTAATTGTTCTGATCTTGTAATAGTTAGACCCAATATTAAAATCATTAATCCGTATTACTTATGTTATTTTATCAATTCACAGGGGTATAAACAAATTGATAATTCAAAAGTTGGTGCTGTTCAAAAACATTTCAATGTCACTTCTGCAAAAGAAATGCTTATTCCGGTATTACCATTAGACTATCAAAATACTATTGCTAGTTTATTAAAAACAATAGATGAAAAAATCTCCAATAACAACGCCATAGCCTCCAACTTAGAGGCTATGGCTAAACTGATCTATGACTACTGGTTCGTGCAGTTTGATTTTCCGGATGAGAACGGAAGACCATACAAGTCCTCTGGTGGAAAAATGGTCTGGAATGATGAACTAAAAAGGGAAATTCCTGAAGGATGGGAAAACGGCATACTCGGTGATGTCCTTACGAAATATTCAATCAGCATTGAACCAAGTAAAATCGGAACGCTGCCTTATACACCAATGGATACTTTACCTTGTAGAAAAATGTCATTTTCAGAAGTTGGTAACCAAAACGATGCTAATAGCAGCCTGCTCAAATATTCAAAGTTTTCAATTTTATTCGGCGCAATGAGACCCTATTTTCATAGGGTTTGTATTGCACCTTTTGATGGAATTACAAGATCAACGGTATTTACTTTAAAGGAAAAACGAAATGATGAGCTTGCATATGCTTATGAAACATTAAATCAAAATTACGTTGTAAACTACGCCAATATACATCATGTAGGAACACAACAGCCATATGCTGAGTGGGAAAATAATTTGGAAAAATGTCCAATAGCATTACCGCCACATGAATTATGTGTAAAATTCAGTAAGAAAATTTCAAATATCATTCATTTGGTTATCGATATTAACCTAGAAAACCAACAGCTATCTTCTTTACGTGATTTTCTTCTCCCCATGCTTATGAACGGTCAGGTAAAGATACAGGATAAACAGGAACCTAAGGAGTTATACCATGTTTGAAATACCATTTACCAAAGCAGAATACCTCAAGATGTTTTCTGAATCCCCTGTTATGCATGGTTCTCGTGTTAGGCTTCTGAAATTCCATTTTTCACAGCCAGGGTATTTGACCACTGCTCCTGCTATGGCAAAAGCTATGAGATATGCCAATTTCAATGCTGCAAACCTTCAATATGGTTCATTAGCAAAAGCTTTGGTTACATCTATGAATTGGGACTATAAGCTTGTGGATAAAGATGATGGAAGTGTGGCAGATGCTATTTGTGCTATTGTAAAATTAGATCCACCTAGCCCACCTGAATTTCCCTATTGGACTTGGACATTATGGTCAGAAGCTGTTGAAGCCTTAAAAGAGTTGGGGTGGTGAACTGATAAAGTCATCAATCACCTGGGCGATGAAGTGATGAAGGTTTTTCAGGTATAATTCATAACTATAAGGCGCAATGTATTATGAAAAAATTGTTATTTTTTACTATAGTCGCTGGTGTGTTATTTGCTAATATAGCAAATGCAGAACAGATACTTCTTTATGGTGGAAAAGGACACAATAAATTCCTTGGCTGCCTAACATGTAACCAATACGATTCCACATCGATATGGAATGAATATGGCACTTATGGAAGTCAATATAATACAGATTCTATATGGAATGAATATGGCACTTACGGAAGTGAATATTCCAATGATTCCCCATGGAATGAATATGCACAACCAAATGTAGCACTAGTTGATAAAAAAGGTAATTTTTATGGTTACTTCACTTGTAATAAATATGCCGCAAAAAGAAACAACTCGAATTTGATAAACTTTATGTGCGAACACCATAGTCAAATCAAAGACCATCTTTCGGAAGTATATGATAAAATATTTAATTGAGGCTAAAACTGTTTTGAAGTCTGTACTCCTCATAGCAGTCATCACAAGCCTCTTACTGCCTTTCTATGCCCACTGTGAACCGTTAAATTACTCACAGGCAAAGAAGGTCATGTACACTGACATCTTTTATGACCACAGAGAGACCCTTTACTGTGGAGCCTGTTTTGATGACCATAGGGAAGTACAGCTGCCAGATGGATTTGTGATTTCCTCTCACAAAAAACGAGCTACTAGAGCCGAAACAGAACACATAGTACCCGTAGAGAACTTTGGCAGGACTTTTGAGGAGTGGCGTGAAGGACATCCACTATGCGTGCATAAGGATGGACAGCCATATAAGGGAAGAAGATGTGCTGAACTCGTGAACCAAGAGTTTCAGAAAATGGAAGCTGATCTGCACAACCTCTACCCAGCTATTGGCTGTATCAATGCAGCTCGTGGTCACAAAAATTTCACCCAATTTGAAATTGGCACTCCTTCCTCATTTGGTTCATGCGTGATGAAGATTGTGGGCAATAGAGCTGAACCACCTGAACGAGCCAGAGGGATCATAGCCAGGGCATATTTGTATTTTGAGAAGACCTACAAACGATACAACATGAGCCGCCAACAGAGGCGACTCATGGAATCCTGGAATGAACAATACCCAGTGACAGAGTGGGAGTGTGAGCGGAACAGGCGGATAACGCGCATACAGGATAACGGAAATCCGTTCGTGGAGAGGGTGTGTCGGTAAAAGATGGTAATTATATAAAAGATGATATATTTTTATACATTGCTGTCCGGTTTAGGAGCAATAAAAAATCTAAAATCTCAGCAAAATGTATTACAAGTTTTTTCGGCAACAGCTTGTCGAACAAGGAGATTTTGGACATAGCTTTTCATGGCACACTCTTCGCGCAGACTCTATCTATTATTCCCAGACTTGTTTTTCAGAAACTCGAACTCAGGCATAAGACTGAACGTGCTTCTCGGAAATTTGGCTTCAAAGAGCAGTTCACGGCAATGGCTTTTATCCAGCTCGCCTCGAGACGTTCCATGAGAGATGGGCTTAGGTGTCTGGCTGCTTCAGGCAGGCAATTATACCATTGGAGCTTCGAAAGGTGGCAGGACTCATCTTTGCAGATGCCAACAATTCGCGCCCGGTGGAGTCCTTCAAAGACCTCTTCGAGGAAATGTATGGGGGCTCGGCGCAGTGGGGGCTCCCAAACATAAATTCCGTTTGCAGATCATTCAGCTCAATTTGCTTGGTACCGCATCATTGGAAGAACTAATGGGCCCACGACGACGACCAACGGAAAATCCTTATGATCTTAGCTTATTGACTCTATGTGCTTAGCCGGATAGCCATAATATGGCATGATTTATATTATCTTTTAGAACGTCAGAACATATTATATTATATTATATTATATTGTTTCAGTTTTCTATACAGGCTTGCACGAGATATGCCGAGGCGTATTGCAGTCATAGTCTTATTTTGGTTGCACTTTGATAACATAGCTAAAATAGTATCTCTTTCTGCTAATACACTGGCTTTGCGCAAAGTTGTTTGAGTTTTTTTATACTTCACGTTAGGGGAATATGTGTTGAGAAAACGTGTTGGAAGATGCGATATTCTTAGAACATTTTCTGCATCATCCATAGCACACAGAGCAGCTGTAAGAACATTGCGCAATTCTCTGATATTGCCCGTCCAATGTGCCTCTTGAAATCTCTTGAGACATTCATTTGAAATAATAATATTTTCTGATTTTGTCCTCCCTAATATCTGTTCCAAGAATACTTTTATTAATAATGGAATATCTTCTTGTCGGTTACGTAAGGGGGGAAGGTGTAGTTCTAAAGCGCAAAGTCTGTGAAACAAATCTTGACGAAATTTACCGGCACTTACCAACGCTTCAAGATTTTGATTAGTTGCTGCTATGAGGCGGAAATCCGAAAAAATGGGCCGTGATAGTCCTAATTTTTGAATTTCACCACTTTCAAGGACCCTTAGTAACTTAGCTTGCATCTCTAAAGTCGTTTCTCCAATTTCGTCCAAAAAGATAGTTCCGTGATCAGCTGTTTCAAATTTTCCTTTCATGCCATGTTTGCGAGCCCCAGTAAAACTTCCTTCAGTATAGCCAAACAGTTCAGATTCCAAAAGATCATGTGGAAGTGCTGCACAATTAACAGTTACAAATGGACCTCGTGACCGTGAACTAGCTGAATGTACAGCTTGGGCTAAAAGCTCTTTTCCTGTTCCAGTTTCACCTGTAATCAAAATTGGATGTTGTGTTTTAGCATATTTTTTACCAATTTTTTTTAAAAGTTTCATTTCAGCACTTTGACCAATGATACTTTCAAATGTATGCAAGCTATGCGTCGAATGTACTATTTTTTGATAGTAGGCAGCTTTTGTGGAAAGATCTAAAAGTGTATTAATAAGGCTATTGAGATTTTCTGGTGAGATTGTAGTAGTAATTGTTTCTGTTATAACTCCAAGAAGTTTTCCATTGGATCCTACAACAGGAATACGTGAGCAAATCCCTTGAATGCCATCAAACGAAACCGATGGAGATATATTACTTTTGCAAGTTTTTATAACATTTAATGTTCCAACTGTTGCAGTAGAGAAGAGATCTGAAACATTTTTTCCTAAAAAGTCAATCTTTTGCTTAACACCATGATTTTTAACATATGAGTTATTCACACATAAATAAACACCTGTATAATCAAGAATACCTATTCCTACAGAAAGTGAATCTATAACTGATTGAAACAAGGGATTATGTAGAAAAGTTTTAAAATCTATAAAATCACCATCAAAGTTAACATTCATAACAGCTCCTTTTGTTTCAACTTTTGATGCTTAGATGCTAACCAAAAACATGTTTTTTGAAAATTGTACGAACAAAGTTACACTGTCTCATATTTGATACAAAAATATATTAAGAAATCAAAAAATTATAATTATATATATTGATTTTTTATTATATATTCACAGTGAGAATTGTTGATAATACAAAAAAATACAAGCAACAACGTAAGATTATTAACAAAATTTATGATGGCACAATTTTTGCTTAAAATATAAAAAATTTTTTCCAAAAGGAGATTACAATGTCTAGTAAGCCTGGCTACAATGTTAATTGGGATACTGTTGATCAGAGACTTCATGATTTGAAGCAATTTTTGCTGGAGGCACCTCAAAAAATGGATCCTCAGCGGTTGAAATTCCTTAATGAGGTATATGAGGAATATGCTACTGAGGAACCAGTTTATATTCGAGCAAAACTATTTGAAAGAGTTTTGACACAAAAGGACATTTTTTGGGACGGTAATCTCTTGGTTGGCACACTCACGGGCATTAGAGCTGGGGTTTATGCTTATCCTGAGTGGAATGTCTCTTGGATAAAAGATGAAATGGACATGGCAAAAATGTCATCGCTAGGTGAATTAAAAATTTCAGATGAAACCATGGAGGAAATGAAGAAAATTTATAAGCGTTGGAAAGGTAAAACAGTAAATGACCGTGGTCATGCTTTGTATAAAGAGATTTATGGAAAAAATCCTATGCCGTATTTTAAATCCGGCATGCTGTATGAAGATACTTCTATAACAACTGGTACTGGAGTAGCAGATTATCCTCGAATTCTAAACGATGGTATTTCTGGTATCTTAAAAGAAGTTGATGAACGTATAGCAGCTTTACCCAAAAAAGTTGGCAACAAGCAGAAATTAGCCTTTTATAGGGCGGCCAAAATATCTCTTAATGCCGTCATAACATATGCTCATAGATATGCCGACCTGTGTGAAAAACTTGCAGGCGAGGAACAAAATCCCGCTCAGAAGGCGGAATTTCTCGAAATTGCCGAAATTTGCAGGCATGTTCCTGAGTTCCCTGCACGAAACTTTAGAGAAGCAATTCAGTCCTTTTGGTTTACTCACCTTTGCATTGAGATTGAACAAATGGGATGTGCTTGCTCTCCAGGGCGCTACGGGCAGTATATGTACCCATTCTATAAGAAAGATATAGAGGAAGGTACTCTTACAGATGAACAGGTTTTGAGACTTTTGAAATTCCAATGGATACGCCATTTAGAAATGGCTGTTTATCAAGGGCATGCATATGCATTGGCCCTTTCAGGGCATACTGGACAGACAATATCTATAGGTGGTCTTACTGCAGATGGGGATGATGCTTCCAATGAGCTCGAATTGTTACTCTTGGAATGCCAATTGCAGATGAGAAACATCCAGCCGACAATAACTCTCTTTTATACACCAAAAACAAGGGAAGATATTCTTCAAAAAGCCATTGAAGTAATTAGAGATGGCTCGGGTCAACCTCAATTCATCAATAATGATGTCGTAGTACAACGGCACTTAAATAGATTTGGTGAATGCGGGATTACTATAGAGGATGCTCGCAATTGTGCGAACTATGGTTGCGTGGGAACAGGTGTTTGTGGCAAAGGTTCCTTTGTAACATTTGATCCATTCCCCAATTTAGTCAAACCTGTTGAACTAGCATTATATAACGGTTTTGATCCAGTAACTAAAAAACAAGTTGGGCCAGAGACTGGGGATCCAAAAACATTTGCCACTTTTGAAGAGTTTTATGCGGCCTACATGAAGCAGATGGACTTTATGATGTGCATCATGAGGCAGCATAGTGGTGTCGGTGGCATGGCAAAAGAATGGACGGTTCCCAGTGTATTTCGATCTTGTCTTATAGATGGTTGTCTTGAAAGCGGGTTGTATGAAGAAGCAGGTGGTCCCCGTTATTCACAAACACTCTGCATAACTACAGGTGGCATTGATACTGCCAACAGTCTACTTGCAATAAAGCATCTTGTTTTTGACACAAAAGCCATCACGATGGAACATCTTCTTAATGCATTGTCAGCCAATTTTGTTGGATATGAGGATGTGCAGAAGATGTGTTATGAAGCTCCAAAACATGGAAACGATCATCCAGAAACACAGAACTTTGTGAAAAAAGTATACCGTGAAATAAAAGCTCTGTACCGGAGTAAAGGAACTGATTTTCTTGGTCACAAAGCTTTTATGGACGCATACTCACTTTCATTCCATAATTATTTTGGAGCGCTCATGGGAGCTTTACCCACTGGCCGTAAAGCAGGTATAGCACTCACAGATGGTAGCGTTTCAGCAATGCCTGGCACAGATGTTGAAGGAAGTACTGCTCTCATTAAATCGGCAGCACAAGCAATCGACACCATTGATTACGCTTCAAATCACTTTAATTTTAAGTTCCTACCTTCAGCACTAGAAGGACCAGCTGGAGCAAGACTCTTACTTAACTTAGTTAAAGTGTATTTTGATCTTGGAGGTTGCCATATTCAATTCAATTGCGTGAGCTCTGAAACATTGCGCGATGCACAAGCCAATCCACAAAATTACAAAGACCTTGTAGTACGTGTTGCAGGATTCAGTGCATATTATACTCGACTGGACAAAGGTGTGCAGGACGAAATTATAAAACGAACAGAATACAATAATTAAACTAAGTATAGACCTGTGCCAAATATAATAATTTGGCACAGGCCTTATATTATAGGAGTTAATTATGTCTTCTGGGATAGTTTACAATATCCAACGAATGTCAGGGCAAGATGGTCCTGGGTTACGTACAACAGTTTTTCTAAAGGGATGCCCTCTGCACTGCCTGTGGTGTAGCAACCCAGAATCACAACGCAGTGCTCCGCAGTTGATGTTCTTCTCCAAATTTTGCGTAGGATGCGGAGATTGTAAGCAGGTATGTCCAAATAATGCGATTTACCACAGTGATGACAACAAATTTTGCACAGATAGAGCTAAGTGTAATGATTGTGGTGCCTGTGTTGTTGCGTGTAAGCATAAGGCTAGGGAAATCTCTGGAAAGCTAATGTCTGTAGATGAAGTCCTTTATGTTGTTGATAAGGATGCAATTTTTTACCGTAATTCGGGAGGTGGAGTAACTTTTTGTGGTGGCGAGCCGACAATGGCTGGCGATTTTCTTATTGATTTAATGGATGGTTGTCAAAATAAAGGATACCACGTCTGTCTAGACACTTGTGGTTATTGTAGCGAAGAGAAATTCAAGGCCATAGTGCAAAAGTCTGATTTGGTCCTTTATGACATAAAACATATGGATCCTGTAATTCATCAACAATTAACAGGCGTAGACAATAGCCTTATTCTTAATAATTTATGCATGCTTTTGGAAAATAAAGTACCTGTAAGGATAAGAATCCCCTTGATGCCCAATATTAACGATACTGTGAATAATATTTCTGCATTGGCTGATTTTCTTCGAGAATATGGTCTAACTACTGTAGATATTTTACCATGTCACACATATGGAAACTCCAAATATGAAGCTTTGGACATCTCTCCGCCTCTTCTAAAGCCATATTCACCAGAAGCACTGCGGGATGTGTTGTCTCGCTTTAGACAGTATAACCTTCAACCTGTATTAGTAAAGTAATAGGAGGAATTTTATGTTAAACATTGAATTGTCTGATGGTATTTTAGAACGCTTAAAGGAAATGTTAGAAGATGATGATTCTTGTATTCGCATTCGAGAATACAAAATAGGTCAGGCTTGCCATACCAGAATTAAACTTGGTCCAAGTATAGATGAATATAATGAAGATGAAGATGAAAAAATGGATATTAATGGAATCTCCTTTATTATTGAGCAAGATCTCATTCTTAAATATGGTTCCAATTTTCGCATTAGCATAGATGAAGCACAGGAGATTGCCGTTAAATCCCTCTCTTCTTCAAGCTAATGTAGAATTCGTTTCAACCTTTTTTTACAAGGAGAATTTTATGAAAATTTTGAAGAGTGCTTTTGTTCCAGCTCTTGCACTGACCATTGCCTTTGCTGGTCACACTTATGCTTCAGATTCTGTGGTTATAAAATATTCTAACTATTACCCAGAAGTTTCTGCTGTCGTTCAAAATATTCATAAACCTGTGTTAGATGCGATAACAAAGGGCTCAAATGGAGCCATCACGTTTCATACATATTGGGCAAGTTCATTGCACAGCCTGATAGATGGTTTCAAAGCTGCTCGTTCTGGCTTGACGGAAATGACTCAGGCATATTGTTTTACACTGCCAACATCATTTTCACTTCCACATTGTGATTCTCTTCCTTTTGCTTTCAAGAACTCAGTTGTTGCATCTGTTGTTATGGAAGAATTATATGCTAAATATTTCAAAAAAGAATACGAAAAGCAGGGCGTTTATAATGCGTTTTATCCCGTATTGGAATATACCGGAATCATGAGCAGAACCCCTATTCGAAACCTTGAGGATCTTAAGGGGAAGAAGCTTTATGTTCCTGGAGGGATGTTACAAGATGTTTACAAAAAATTAGGAGTTACACCTGTTCTCATCGCACCAGCCGAACTTTTCCAAGCCTTACAGCGTGGTATACTTGACGGTGTGCTTTATCCAGCTGGTTTAGTTATTCCACAGCGTTATCATGAAATATGCAAGTACTGGACAAACGCTACAATTTGCTATGGTGCGATTCCCTTTGCCTTGAATAAGAAGAAATTTGATAGTCTTTCCCCTGAGTTGAAAAAAACTTTTTATTATCAATTGAGACAGGGCAATGTTCTTATGGGCAAGCTCTATTACGATATGGATCGTGCTGCTGTTGAAGAGATGAAAAAAAATGGTGTTGAGATTATTGATCTTGAACCAGCAGAAAAGGAACGTTGGATAAATGCCACATCAAGTGTTTGGGATGAATTCATTACTCTTAATGAAAAGAAAGGGCTTCCTGCTCGTCAGCTTTGTGAAGACTTGAAGGCTCTCAATACCAAATTTTCTGCCATGACGATGGAGGAACTTTTTGATTATGTAGCAAATAACCCTGCTAAAGGAATTATCGACGGATTCTAATTCTATTTAGGTAGCGACGGATAGCTTCTAAACTATCCGTCGCTTCTGTGCCTTAATTCTTTATGAGTTATCTTTCAAAAGCATTTTTAACCTGTCGAGGTAAATATGCTAAATTATTTTGACACATTTTTATCCAAAATTTCGAAATTTTTTCTAAATATTGGATCATTTATAGCCTATCCCATTGCTGTCCGGCTAAGGAGTAATAAAAAAGTCCAAAATCTCAGCAAAATGTGTTACAAGTTTTTTCGGCAACCACTTGTCGCACAAGGAGATTTTGGACATGAGTTTTCATAGCACACTTTTCGCGCAAACGCTATCT
>JAEEGL016969306.1_pt1 | contig 11623 bp, 13 predicted proteins | sample 9134231 | NCBI WGS metagenome assembly JAEEGL01 (sample SAMN16246548, study PRJNA631951) | gut metagenome | biome: gut microbiome; feature: rumen; material: fiber-attached | host: Bos | place: Iran: Karaj | collected 2018-10 | reverse complement strand
GTCGGGAGGATTTTAATGTCGCTCAAAATCCCCACCAAAACCTATTATATAATACCGCAGGCCCGTTTTTTCAAGACCTGCGGTTTATAACTTTTCATAAGTTTTTATAGAGGCTGTTCATAATGGTGTAAAAAATGGTGTATCGGTGTAAAGTACACTATTGTCCGGGTGATCCGGAATGTGTTTCTGTGAAATAAAATGAAGTACACCTTAATCGTCGGTTTTGGAACCCGGTTTATTGAAATAGGTATTCAGCCCTTCAAACTCGCTCTGCTTCAGATCCTTCGTCACATCTGCATAGATGTTCATGGTCGTTGAGATATCCTGGTGACCAAGGGTGTCCTGAATGACCTTCACATTGACACCGGCTTCTACCATACGGGTCGTAAAGGTATGCCGGAGACTGTGACAACTGAAATGCGGAAGCAGCACCTGCGGATTCTCGTCCTTCTCAAACTGATCATCATTACAGTCGCGAATAATCCTGCGAATCGCTTTGTTGATCGTACCCTGATGCTGTGCTTCCCCAAATCTGTTGACGAAGATGAAATCCGTGTAACCGTCGATTGTGACATTGCACTTCACACCCGTCTTTTCCTGACTGGCTCTCTCCATCAGGAAAGCTTCTTTTACGAAATCCAACATTGGGACCTGCCGTCTGCCCGCTTTCGTTTTCGGTGTATTGACGTTGAAATAGTTGCCGGTCTTATAATCTCCATTCCTGTGATTATAATAGACCAGGGTATGGTTCACATCGATCATACCTTCTTCCAGATCAATATCACTCCAGCGCAGACCGGTAATCTCACCGACACGCAATCCTGTACCAACCATAACAGCAAAGAGCGGGTACCAATGTGAATACGTATCATGATTTTTCAGATAGCCGAGGAAAAGCTCCTGTTCCGCAACTGTAAGTCCCCGGCGCTTTTCAGTTTCGTGTGCGTGCGCCTGCATCAGCTCTTTCAACACACGATCCGACGGATTATTTCTGATGTAACTGTCATCTACTGCCATATCCAACACCTGATGTAACACCGTATGAATCGAGTCGATTGTAGACGGCTTCAGACCTCTGTCATCCGAAAGCCTGTTGTAGAACCGCTTAACGTCAGATTTTCGCAAATCGACTATCCTCTTCTTTCCGATGTCTTCTTTTGCATAAGTCTCGTACATGTAAGTGTAATTCTCAAAGGTATTGTTCTTCAGCCCGCGCTTCATCTGTTTCCAGAGATCATACAGATCATTCACTGTTACATACCGGGCTTCGATTTTGATCCCATCAAACTTATCCTTCTGAACTTCTTTCTCTTTTTCGCGGAGCTCTGTCAGCGACTTTGCATAGACATAGTGTCGATTCCCTTTTCTATCCTGCCAGCGGTAATAATATGTTCCATTGCTCCGCTGACCTTCGCCCGTCTTCAGAACCGTACGGGCTTTGTCTTTTCGCTTGGCCTGTGCCATAAAACATTCCTCCTTCATTTCACTGGTTTGGGCCCTGTCTCTATGATATTTTCAGCCCCCGGAAACAACAAGGATGTCGAGCTGTCCATGGCACAGCACCACATCCTGTTTATACGGAATACATGCTGTCGAGAAACTCATCCAGGAGTCTTCTCTTGATCAGCCTCTTGTTTCCGACCCAAAGGACGAAAGAGCAATTCTCATCGTCCGATAATTCTCTCAGTTTGTTTCTGCCGACACCCGAATAGGCTGCCGCTTCTTCTACCGTCAAGTTGCTCTTCAGCCAAAACGGTATGTTCAAGTGATTTGGCGAAGGCAGCCTCTCCGTAAAGACCGTTTTCAAATCCTCCATCCTGCCTGCCACCTCCTTCATGGCGCTTCTATGCACCAGGCGATCTCATAGCCCAGATGACTGGTGATTGCCTCGTCCACGCCGTTCATATCTTTATCGGATAACCTTCCAAGATAAAATCGCACCTGACGCTTGTCAATGGTGCCGATCGCCTCAGCCAGCGCCATGGATTTCTTCTTCAGGAAATCCGCTTCTTCCAGAATGTAATGTGCCGGCAGCTCCGGCCGCTTCAGCTGCGATGTCAGCGGGACGACCGTAATCGTCTCCGAATGAATACAGCCGACATCGTTCTGAACCACCACGACAGGTCTGGCTCCCGCCTGCCTGTGATAATACAACTCGCCGAGATCCAGCGAGCCAAGATCGGCGAAGAATACATCGCCTCTGTGGTATTCCCCTGTCTTCATACGCGTATCCTCCTTATGCCTGGTATGTATAAGGGAGCCGAAGATCATCCCCGGCTCCCATTGCGTTCATTCATGTTTTCCCTATTTGTCCCCGACACCCCGGAAAGGGAACCCCTGTTCCCTGGGAAATTCATCAGGCGGCAGACCTGCTCCTCTGCACTCATGGGACTCTAACCCCTCCGCGGTTCTCGCCGAGCTGCCCTCATTGCGTGATCCCGGCAAACGCCAGGGCTGTGACTGGGCAGAAGTATCATTGTACCCTTTCCCACCTTATGGCCGCCGCCGGGTGCAGACCCGGCATTTGCAGTTGATTTTGACCGCTCCCGGCGAATTACAGCGACAGAACTCATATGTCTCACTGCCCGCCCGATCATGGCGAACCCCTGCGAAGGCTCTTTGGGAAATTGTTCAGAACGTACCTGATGAAATGCATATTCGGTTGTCAAGGTCCCCAGAGCAGCAGTTCCTGCTGCTCTGAGGTAAGTTTATTAAGATCCGAATGCTTTCTTCAGATGGCGCTGCCCACGGTTTCCGTGGCTTCCACCCACTGTTCAAAGGGTGTCCGCCATTTTTCTGATGGTTTTCGCAATATCCGCGAGCTCCTTCTTCAGCATTTCCGCCGACAGGCCCTTTCCCAATACCAGGAAGTCCAGGGAGGTCTCGAAATAGTCTGCGACATCGATCAGCAGGTCTATGGAAGCTCCCTCCTTCCCGACCTCGATCCTGCGATAATGGTAGGCCGAGACATTCAGCGCCTCCGCCATGGCTTCCTGTGTCATATTCTTTTTCCTGCGGAGATCTCTCATCCGTTCTCCGCACGCTTTCATATCAAACATCTGTCTTTCCTCCGAATTCTGAAATCTGTTGGTTGGCAAATCTCAGAACCGGAGGCGACCGGCACCTTACCGGTAAAAAAGCGCAAAAAAAGAAGAGGCAGCTGCTTCTGCAGGTTTCTGCAAAAACAACCGCCTCCGGTTGATACTCTGTTTCCAACTTCGTTCACCCGTCCGTTTCATGTGTGATGCTTATTGCTTTTGCATCGCACAATTTATCGGGCAGGCGTTATCGGACCCGTTATCAGATCCGTTACCGAAGCGTTATCGGAAAATTTATTTTATTGTGCCGTTACTCAGCCGTTATCAGAGCGTTACCCAGCCGTTACCGGGCAAAAAACGATCATTATGGGGCATCCCTGGTATCGTTCAGCATCTGCATGAGCTTCGCATACTCTTCCTCCGTCAGTTCTTCCCTGGCTGTCGCGAGACACAGGTCCCGCGTGGCCCCGTTCCCGATCTTCTCCGCAGCATGGATCACCCAGTAATAGGCATCCTGGATCCCGGGTTCCATGCGGATGGCTTTGGATCCGTACTCAATAATACAGTGATAATCCTTCTGCCAGCCGAGGATCGCCAGCAGTTCCCTGGTAACGTCCACAAAGATCTGATTGTAATGCGTGGCATACGGAATTGCCCAGGCACCGAGCTCCCCTTCGCCGGCCTCAAACAGACGGCCGCGATAAAGGTTATAGGCTTTCTTCAGGATCTCCAGCCTTTCTACAGTGTCCGGCAGGTGCTTCGCCCTTTCATACAGCCTATCCAATTCATCCGCGTCCGTCGTCAGATGGACATCATCCGCCAGCACATATGTACCGGCCCGTGTATCAATGATCTTCGCGTCATGGTTATAAGCGATCTCCGAATGGATCCGGAAGATTGCCTGTCGATTATTGTTCCTGACCTGGGTGATCTCCTCGTCAGGCCACAGATCCCTTGCTATCACGGAAATGTCTACCGGCTTCTTATGCAGCACCAGGTATAGAAGCAGCAACCATCCCCGCCGGTTCGGATGATCCAGATCCTGCTCCTGGAGGATACCGCCGTAAATCTCCATGCTGTGCTGCCCCAGGATGTTATAGCGGAGGCGGAGCTTTCCATCGTCCACTTCCCCTTCACTGATCAGGAACTTGCGCTCCGCTTCCAACCGGCGCTTCTGCTCCAGCATCATCATCGCTACAAAGCACGCGATCTGGAGCGGTTCATACTGCCCTATATTCTTTTTCGGATTTCTCACCACCATGAAGCCCAGAGGATGCTGTCCGAAAGGGACTCCGATGACTGCCCTGGTATCCAGTCTCTGATATGCTGCGTACTCTTTCGGACTGCTTTCCTTTATTGCCTCGACATCCGGAATCACGAGCGGCTCCTGATCCATCAGATGCGTTACCCAGGTGACATACTCATCCGTCATTTCAAATTCATGGAACAAGGTATCCTGCATCGGACCGGTCGCCACTTCATACCAGATCTCAGGCCGCCACATCTGTGAATGAAGATCGGCGATCAAAATGCCGCTCCAGTCGGCGTCGTACAGGTCACAGGCTGCCTTCATGACGCCGATCGCTATCTCCTGCGGATCCTCCATGTTATGCAGGGCTGCTTCCGTAGCCACGATCTTTCGGAAAAGCTCCTCATAAAACACGAACCTCTGATAATCCGCCTCCGGGACCACCCGCTGCTGTCCGTTTTCGGGGTTCAGCTTCTGCGGACGGTTCCTTGAAAATAATTTTTCCAACATAGCCATACACCCCCTCCCTGTATCAGACTTAACTGTCCGGTACATAAAAAGACCGCAGAACCGCCTTTTCATGGCAGCCCTGCGGACATTCATACATGTGATTATTCGTGGCTGCCAAATTTTCTGTTGACAGCTACAAACCAGGCTTTACTTCGATAACCCCCGTATCCTCTTATCGTATTCTGCAATTCGCTTTGCGGTGTCCCTTATCAGCATTCTTGTCTCCTTGTCGCACCCGCGGAGCGTTTCAGACAGTTCGACGTCAATCAGGATATCGGCGTAATAATCCGAAGATTCAGCGAGGTAGTAGTCCACCCCTGTGTTTAACTCTTTGCCGATTCTTACCACCAGAGGAAATGATACGCTGGCGACGCCTCTTTCAATGTCACCGAGATGCTTTTCAGAGCATTCACATCTTTCAGCCAACTGTGCCTGCGTCAGCTTGGAAGCAACCCGGGCGTTCTGGATGCGGTGGCCAATCTGCGCCATTTCTTCCTGTGTAAATTTCAGCTGCATTGGACACCACCTCCTTCCGACAATTTTTCATTTTCATTATAGAAAAAGCGGCTTTCACCTAAAACACGGCAGAACGGTAGCTTCCACCTCTGCGTGGTAGGTAGCGCAAGTTTTTTCGCGGATTTTTCTCCGTTAGGACCATTTGGGCACATTCTAGTTCCTCCTTCTGCACCGATAACACGCCGGATACAGAAAGAGGCTCCGTTGCTCGCCAGCTGTCACCCATGCGATTAGTTTTAATCCGAGCAACGTCGGGAAAAGGCTCTCCCTTATAGGCGATAGCGAAAAAAATACCATCTGCAGCAGGACTCTCACCTGATGCAGATGGTATTGCCTCCATCAACACTATACAGTTTATGATTTGGAAGTCATTCGACTTACGGTTTAGGCATTATCAGCGGATTCATTCGCTCCATTCCAGCCAGAAAAAAACTGTGACGTCGCCTTCACCCAGCACATCCAGGAGCTCTTCTTTTGTAACATAGTTTATCTTTGCGAGACGGGTAAAATCCCATGTGTTCTCATCATAGTAAACTGTGATCTGGTTTCCCTGATAGAGGATAATGTCTCCGGGAACCGTTGTGATCTTTTCATCATTCCTGGGTAGATCCCAGGGAAGCGGTCCGACCTTTTCGAAACCGCCGTAATCATGAAGATCGACAACCAGTTTCCCCTCTTCCAACTTCTCAAAGAAAGCTTTGGCAGAGGAATTATCCTCCAGATCCGGATAATAGATCTTGCCGTTTACCTCCATCACCAGCGATGCTGTCGGTCTGACAGCGTTCTCCATCATTTCCTCCATGTCCTCCGTATCGAGACTGACTGTCGGGGCATCCTCGGTCACCACTTCTCCGGTCCAGTCGATGATCCCACCGAATTCATAAATACGGGTGTACCCCATATCAAAAAGCTTCTGCGCGGCCTGTTTGCTCCGGTTTCCGCTCCGACAGTAAATCAGGATGATCTGGTTCTGGTCGGGCAGTTCCTTAGGCTGTGTATCGCCGATGCTTTCATTCGGAATCAGAATGGCTCCGGGGATATGTCCAGCATCATATTCATCCTGCCTGCGCACATCCACAATGACATGACCGTCGTCGGCCTCCATCATTTTCTTTGCTTCTTCCTGGGATATCTGCTGATAACTGTTCATCATGCTGTCGCCATCCATGACCTGTCCTGTATCAGAACAGCCGCACAACATAAGTAAAAGCCCCAGCAGCAGAAATGCTATTCTTCTCATCTCTACTTCACCTCATCTGCATCATTTTCTGCTGCCACGCACATTTTCTCGATCAGGTCATGGAGACTTTTATCGTGCTGTGCTTGCGAGATAGCTCCCCTCTCCAGAAACATATCGAGCGTTTTCTTCTGTCGAAGAAACAAGAGTCTATTTTTTTCTTCATAACTGAGCAATGACCAGTCGGTATTTTCTATGTTTACATCCATGTTGCTCTAAATCCTCAATCTGATTGCTGCTTTAAATTTTTACAGTACCTTTACGCACCCAATCACTTCTTTATCCAGTCTCCCATCAACATCGTGAGGCCATCGGCTATCATTCCCATATCAGTCTTCTGTCCTTGAGAATCAACCTTAAAATATTGCTTTATTACGGTATGCAACGCCATGCCGATGTCAAACTGTAATGACCTTCGTTTCAATGGATCCAACGCCAGGAACTGCTCCTTTGAGATATTATTGATAAGTAGAGTGTTTAACAGATACTCTGCATAATCAATATTTTCTGTCTCATGTTTGGAATAAGGGAATCTATCCGTCTTTGTCCATAGGTAATGCGTAATCTCAGGACTTTTAAGAGAATCCTTCATCTCATCAAATCTGCGATCATATTCACCTGATAAGTATGTTGGATCCACATCGAGAAACCGCCCTATGCGGTCAAGTAATTCCGGTTGCATCTCTCCTGCAGCCAGACATCTCTGTATCGTCTTTCCGCTTCTGTCGATGTCCGGCTCTGCTCCAAGGCTTTCTACCGTATAACCTTTTTCTCTTATTATTCTCAAAAAACAATCTCTGCTTATTTGAACCTTTTCTGTTTTTTTGTTTGCCATGCTTCCTCACCAGACATTATTGAGCATTATTGTCAGTTGAAACAGACATTATTGTCTGTTAGCATGATAGCAGAAACAAACGTGGATATCAAGTTTATTTATCCGCAAAACAAATCAAAAAACGGAGGAAACACTCATGACGGAAAATAAGTCCCTTGAAAACAATGTCTCAAGCAACATCACTGAAGCCGGAATCAGCATCATTACAAATCATATGAAAGAAGCCAACGACAGCCTGTATCTCACATCAAAAGAAAAATATGATCTCAAAACCAGGATCATTGAAGAGGCTGATGACATGACCACAAAGGAGAAACTTGACGCTCTGGATCATAACTATGATCGGTATACGCAGGAAGTATGGAGAGGTATCATAATCTTTGGCGCAGTCAGTCTTACTCTTATAGGAATCGCCGCCGGAAACCCTGCCATAGTAAAAAGTATCCCTCGCCTTGTAGCATAAAACTTACAATTACAGAATCACACCTGTTTCTCCAGGCAAAAGTCGGGATGTTTTCTCACACCCCGACTTTCTGTCATTCTCACTTTTCAGTATTCCTAATTGAGCACGGTTTCTGCAACAGCATCGCGCCATGCCTGATATATTTCGGGCGGACGCTTCCCCTCGAATTTCGGATTGACTTTGTTATAGATTTCTTCTTTCAGGAACAGATGATTCCCCATTCCGAGATCTACATGCTTCCAGCCGTCTCCTACTCCGCTCACCTCACCGAACAGGCCGCAGTTCAAAGTGTCCAGCCACGGGACGAGCATGCTGATCCTGTCGTTCACTGAAGAAACCAGATACTCTACCATACCTTCACGTTCACGGACGAATATCATCTCGTTCGGACATCCCATCGCTCCGCCCTCAGCCAAAGAAAATGCAAAAATCTCTTCCGGCTTGACCTGATCATAAGCCTCTGGCGGGAAATCAACGAACCTCATATGGAATCTGCGAATCGCCCTCTGATAGGTATCGTACATATCCTGACCACGGCAGGACATGATAACTGCCATCCCGTAATCTGCATTTTCTGACAGCCAGCCGCTTACTGTCCTCAGCGCAATCGCTGCCGCTTCTTCCGCAGGATATCCGAATGCGCCGGTGGAGATCGCCGGAAAAGCGATTGTATGGATATCGTGCTCCTTTGCCAGTTCCAGACTGTTGTAATAGCAGTTCCGCAGCTTCTCCGCACACTTAGAATCTTTCTCTTTGTATATCGGTCCGACTGTATGAATGATGTATCGCGCTTTCAGGTTATAGCCACCGGTGATCTTCGCCTCTCCGGTATGACAGCCTCCAAGCGTCCTGCACTCCTCCAGCAGCTTCGGTCCCGCTGCCCTATGAATTGCACCATCTACACCACCGCCTCCGAGAAGCGACTTTTTTGCTGCATTGACAATACATTCCACGTCAAGCTTCGTGATATCACCGATATCAAAGTAAATATGATTATTCGGCCTTGATGCATCCAGCACCATCTTCAGCATGCCCTTGTTCAGGAAAATTGGATTCTCCCAGGGATTCAGTATCAGACCTTCTTTATCTTCGGCCACCAATGCAACCTTCAGAATATCCTTAATCGGCTGGTTGATTGAAGAAGATGCTTCTCCCTTGGACGCTTCGTTGTGGTCGGTAAAGGCTACGAACCAAAGCTTGCCGTCGTTATCCGTGATCGTCTGCGGCTTCATACGTATTTCCTCGGTTGCCTGCAGCGTATCACCGACCTTGACTTTGTTCAGGTCACCCAGCATATCGAAGGCAGACTGGGACATCTGAACAGGCAGGATAAACTCTCCCTGCTCCGCGATCCTCTTTGCGATCAGATCAAGCACCTTGATATAGTTTTCTTTACTGCCGTCCTGATGCGCGGCAGCCATAGCAGCGACCAGTTCCTCATTTCCGAAGGTGTCCTCAGCATGGCCCTGGTATCTTCCTACGGCTTTATCAAAGCGATCCATGACATCCCTCATGTCATCTTCCATACGGCTCTGGCATTCCGCCATAATCCCGATCGGCACGCCGTAAAAAGCCTCCGCGATCGATCCCGCAATACAGGTCAGGGTATCACAGTCCCCGCCAAGAGAAACCGCAGTCCGGATTACATCCTCGAAATCGTTCCCTTCAAGAAACGCTGTGACAGCCTCCGGCACAGTCTCCTGGCAACTTTCCACATGATGGTATCCCGGACGGATCTCATCACAGGTACGGCTGAGATCATATCCGAATTCGCTGACGATATAATCGCGGATCTCTTCTTTGGAAGCATGATTTCTTGCCATGAAGATCGCACTGGCTGTCGCTTCAGCGCCCTTGATTCCTTCCGGATGGTTATGTGTCACTTCGGCGGTCCACCTGGCCATCTTTCTGGTGGTCTCAAGGCTGCTGTATAGCCACCCGGCTGCAGATACACGCATAGCGGATCCGTTTCCATAGCTGCCGTACGGACCCATGTTGGAGTCATCCAACCAGCAGCTGAATCTTCCGCCATAGCCTGCATAAGGATATTTGTTTCCCCAGCGGCGCATGGAATCCACAAGCAGCTTCTTGACTCCGGCTTCCTCTGTTTCAACGCCTTTTTCCCTAGCATCCAGCAACGCCTCCGCCACCGCAATAGTCATAACGCTGTCATCAGTGTACACAGAACCTTTGCTGAACAGCGGAAAGTCTTTTGTCTTATCGCCCCTATCAAATTCATAAGGGGCACCAATCATATCTCCAAGTAATGCTCCATACATATGTCATCCCTGCCTTTCTTCCATAGTTTTTCCGATCTACATGTACAGTATAGCGAGGCCGCCGCCTCATATGGTCGTCCCGCAGGCGACATTGATCATTCAATACAAGAAGATCTATTTCAAGCCAAATTCTTCAGCCATCTCCTGAACACAACGGCTTCTTTCTTCTTCATTTTCTTCCCGCTCTCTCTGCTCATAGATGATCCGGATCAGCTTACGACTGCGCGGTGGAATAACTACCGAGAATGCGGGTTTCTCATCTTCGATTGTTCGTGAAAAGCTCTGCAGCAGATGAGAAACATACTGCTTCTCTGCCCCATCTATACCTGTGTAATTCAACAGGAATGACATGCTCGCCAGAACTCCGATTGCGCCGTCACTGAAGTTTTCTTCATATGCACTGAAGTGGAAGGGCTTGTCATCGTCAGCAGGATCCTGCTGGTAGATGAAATTCAAAACCTTAAGAACACCATCGACATCACTTGTAGGAGCGTTAACGCCCATTTTGATTACAATGTCAGCCATTTCATTATCTCCTCATTCATGCATCAGTTGACAGTTCTCACAAACTCCCTGCACATGCTCAGCGGGAATCCCGGGAACTGCTCGTCAAACTCCTCCCGTTCTGACAGGTTCATCAGTGCACCTTCCCTGATGGTGTCATCATAGGGATCCTTCGCCCAGCCGGCGAACGGATCATCCTCCGTGCCTACAAGATTCTGCCTGCGGCATATCTCATATCCAACGCTATCACGAATCCCTGTAGTCCCGATCTCCTCGAAAAACGCTTGGATATTCAGAATGAACTCCGGGAAAAACTTCTGATACGTCAGAATGTACTGAACGCCGCTCGGCTCTTTCAGGGTCTTTACGATACTGTAAACGTGATCCTCAGTTGCCTCCACCTGGATAAGTCCCTGATTCTCCCCAAGGAACTGCCGAATCCCTGAAATCAATGCTTCCTTTGTACGCGGAAGTGATTTGGATTCATCTACAGGAAAAATCAGCGCAAAGCACATCGCATTACCAGTCTGAACCATAAACGGAATGGAATCCGCAGGGTCATCTGGCATAGAATCAACTTTCTGATAATAATCCGGAATAGAAATTGTTTTGCTGTTGATCGTAACCTTCTGAGTTTTCATAGTTGGTCTCCTCCTGCCAGCATCACTTCACATTCGTTGAGTCGGGGTACTGATCCCAGTGTTTCTATATCATGCAGATCCTCCGGTTTCAGATTCCGAACCTGATCCATCATAGAATCAAAGCTTCCCCGTGTCAGAGCATCGACACCTCCATAGATTGTCCGCTTTGCCATTCCTGTCGGATCGACAACGATTTCCCACAGATCCGGATCAGTCGGTCATTTTTTGCGGACAGTTCATACATGCTATCCTTTTCTGTTCTCTGCTCCTGCGTTTGCTCTCGTTTGATTTCTCCCTCCGTATCTTCTTGGCACAAGCAGGACAATACCTTGATGCACCAGAGCCCGGGAC
>JAEEGL014717412.1_pt1 | contig 11623 bp, 6 predicted proteins | sample 9134231 | NCBI WGS metagenome assembly JAEEGL01 (sample SAMN16246548, study PRJNA631951) | gut metagenome | biome: gut microbiome; feature: rumen; material: fiber-attached | host: Bos | place: Iran: Karaj | collected 2018-10 | reverse complement strand
CTTCTTCTCGTTCTCGATCCGCTGCCCGCGGACCAGCAGCCGGTGGGTGTTGATCCCGTAGGGCGTGCAGGTCATCAGCGTGCACAGGTCCATACCGGGGATCAGCTCCAGCTCCTTCATGTCCGTCGGCTCGATCACCGTGATCCGGTCGACCTCGTAGGTCAAAGTCTGGTCCAGAACGGTCAGGTAGAAGATATCCCCGACCTCCAGCTTGTCCAGATCCGTAAACAGCTTCGCGCTCGGCAGGCCTCTGTGCCCGCTCAGCACGCAATGGCTGGGAAATGCCGTCCTGCTGAAGTTTTCCTCATCCGGATGCAGGCTTCCGCAGGGAAGCGAAGTCCCCTCGATGTGCCCGATGGAGGTCTGCAGAATGCTTTCCTCCGTTCCGTGGTACAGGGGCAGGTTCGTATCCGTCTTCGGGATCGTCACAAACCCCATATTGCCCGTCCCGTCCACGTTCAGCTCCGCGTTGTATTCCTCCAGCGCGGCCTCGTCATCCGGGATGGCCCATCGGTTGGCCCGGTACTGCAGCCGGCGGTTATACTCGATCGCGTCGTCCCAGATCTCCGTGTAGGCTTCGTTGTCCAGCTCCGCCACGCGTTCCGCGTAGCCCATGATCGCCCTGGATTGGTGCATGCTGTTCCAGTAATCGCTGAAGGTCGGATAGGCGACGATCGCGATGCCCGTCAGCAGGATCACCACCAGCAGGACGTTGCTGACCCGGTGCTTCCTCTTTTTCATTCACGGCGCCTTCCCGCCCGTCTGCAGAGAAGGGCTCCTGCGCCCAGGATCATGATGATACCTGCCAGATAGATCATTGCGGTGCCGGGGCCTCCGGTGCTGGGCAGCTTCCTGCCGGGCGTGTTCACCACGGTAAAGGTCTGATCGCCGTATTCGGCGGCATCCGGAATGTTTTCCGGAATGATCACGGTCTGCTGGCTGCTGTCCACCGATACGCGGAACCGGATCGTTTCGGTCATTCCGATATGTCCGGCCGGCGCCTGCGTCTCCCGGATCACATAATAGCCGGGCATCAGGCCCGTATAGGACAGGCTTCCGCTGCCGTCTGTTGTCTTTATGTCTCCCTCGGCACCTGCCGGCACCGTATAGCTGCTGTCAGAGCAGCGGTACAGCGCGAACTGCGCGTCCGGCAGCGGGTCTGTTCCGTCTGTTTTCAGGATGTTCACGCTGGTCGGACTGGGCAGGCGGTTGGTCACTGTCAGCGTCTGCTGACCGGAGAAGCTGAACACCTCATTCGTGACCGTCGCGTAGGTTCCCTCCGGCACGCCGGTTTCCGATACGCTGCTGATGAAGTAGACGTATTCTCCGTTTTCTTCGACCGACGGCAGATCCTCCACGGTCTTTGTCCATCCGTCCGCCTGTGTCAGCGTCACGGATTCGGAGAATTCCGTATCCAGTTCATACTCGAAATACTGCGGCGGATCCGGCAGCGTCGGGTCGGAGGAAGAGAGATGGATCTCTCCGTCCGCGCCTGCCTGGCTGCCCGCAGCCCTGCTCCCCGCATTGCGGAGCATGATTCCCCTGCTGTTGGAGGTCACAACGGTGATCGTCGGTTCCGGAACCAGCCATCCGTTGTAATCCGGAGCCCATTCCGCGTTGACCTTGGTATATTTGATCTCAAACTGATAATCCCGGTCCAGTGTGAAGGTCCTTTCCACCACGCTCCCGGCAGGGATATCCGTAAAGGTCGCCCCGCCGTCCGTGGAATAGCTGAACCTGCCGTTATTGGACATCCAGGAGGGAACCCCGACCCTGAACGTCACCCGGCTGTTCGCGGGGAAATACTGCTCGTTGTACCAGTATGTCTCCAGCCAGGGCCGGTCCGGATCCGGGTAGCCCGTCCATTTGCCGACGACCCTGTAAGACGACTGGCTGCTCGCCACGTAAACGGTCGGATTGAAATACGCCGTGCCGCTGCCGCGGGTGGGTACCGTCACCGTTGCGGTCCCGGTCCCGTTACTCGCTATGGTATAGCCGTCTATCTCCTGCGCCGTCTTGGTCACCGTGTATTCTCCCGGCGGCACGCCCTCCACGGCCACCTGGCTGCCGTTGCCGGTCACTGTTCTGTCAAACCCGTTCGGGCCCGTGATCCGGTAGGTCGCGCTGTAGGAAACGCCGTTCCCCAGCCCCGTCGCGGAGTCCTGGATCAGCAGCGTCCCAGGGGCCGTTCCGTCCGGCTTCAGCTTGTACCGTCCCAGTGTCACGGTGACCTCCGCTCCGCTGACCGGGTCTCCGTTCTCCCAGACCTTTTCCACCGGAACATCTTCGATCCTCTTATATATATTGTAGATATGGAAGTCCAGGAAGCTGTTCGATTCAGCGGAGCCGTTCCGCGTCCGGTAGGCTCCGACCACGTCCGGGATGCTCCGGTAGGCGTCTCCCGCCTTATAGGTATCGCTCACGTGCCGGACACCGCTGTCCCCGTTCGCGCGCCAGACGTATTCCGTCTCGATCCGCGTGCTGTCATAGACCCAGACCATTCCGTCCGAGCCCGTCAGAGTCGCGGGGATGCTGCTTTCCTTCTCCCGGATATAGACCATGCCCGGGTCAATGTCGTATTCGAAAATATTCCCCTTCCCGTTCCGGCCGACCGACACGGTCAGGTCCTTGGCCTTGACGTACTCTCCCGTATAGACCCCGCTGTATTCGCTGTAGCTCTGCACGGTTCCGGAATCGGAGCGGTTCAGTCCTTCCACCGCTGCCGGCTTGGACATCAGCTCCTGGCTGTTGGAGGCATCCTGGTTCATGTTGTCGACCCAGACTTCAAACTCGCTGGAGGAGGTCTGCTGCAGGTCCAGCACATTCCCCAGGGGGTCTGTGACGTACTTGTTGATTTCAACGGCGACGGCTCCGCCCAGCTCCTCCGGAACGGCATCGATCTTAAAGTCCATGCCGGATGAGCCGAGGGCCACGATGCCGCCCCTGTACCAGTCTCCGTGGATCGGGGACGAGCCCGGATTGAAAGGATCCGTATGGAGCCCGGGGCATTCATTTCTGGAATCCCAGTAATCGAAGGTGCCGGCCATGCGGACGGAGGCCGTTGTGTGGATCGGCTCCTCCGCGCTCGGAGAGGCATACAGCTTTCTTCCGTTGTACTCGAAATCAAAGGTTTCCTTTTTGGTGACCGTAAGGTCGTAGTAGATCCGGTTCGCCAGATGCCGCTGCTGCGCGTATTGGCTGCTGCTTTCGTCCGCCCACCACGGGCAGTTTCCGCTCAGGTTGGCGATCTTGAAGGCGCCGTCGATCCGGACCTGCGCCGAGCTGTTGCTGACCGCCGTGTTTTCGGAATACCCGGTAATGTAGAACGCGTCGTCAACAAGGGTATGGTTGCCGCTCCCGTCCTTTGTGTATGTGACGATGCGTGCCTTCTTCATGTCCTCGGCGGTCACGATGACGGGCTTTCTCATCGTCAGCCGGCTCATTTCCGCGGAGGTCTGGGCGTTGACGGTAAAGGCTTCCGTCCCGTCGTCATAGTAATAGGTACCGTACGCCAGCGGGATCGTCAGCTCCACGGTGCCGTTGACGGAAATATCGATATGGTTGACGGTGTGATTATCGCCCTGTCCCCAGGAATGGGGCGCGGCCACCTCGCTGGCCCGAAGCAGGAATACGGTGGCGGCTTCGTTCGCCGAAACCTGGCCGATGACCCTTTTCTCTCCGGTGACACCCGTGACGCCCAGGTACCAGTTCGTTCCGCTGCGCCTCAGCTTTGCCGTTCCCGCGTCATAGGTCAGCGCGCTGTTGTTCCAGATCGCCTGGTTCTGGGAATCGACGCTCTGCCCGGAGCCCTGCACCTCATCCACGACGCCGTCCGGGTCGCCGGGGTCCAGGAACCGCCTGTAGAAGGTCTCGGCATATCCGGCCCCGCTGGTGGTTTTGGTGAAAGCGTTGTGATACAGGTGCGGTCCGTTGCTGTCATAGGTCCACAGCATCGGGAAATTCATTTCAAAGCTCTGTCCGCCGGCATTGGGGAAGATCTCGTCCAGCGTGCCGTCGCTGAGCACCACGTAGTAGTGCCCGTCCTGCTCCACGCCGACGGCGAGAGCCTCGCCGTTGTTCGGATATCCGGTCACGACGGTTCCTGTCACGGAGAACCCGTCCTGCGTATAGCTGACGGTCTTCCCGTCCCCGCTTACGTCAATGCTGTCGATGATCTCCGTACCGCCCTCCGCGAAGTGCACCACGCTCAGCCGGTCATCCTCCCCGATCTCCGGCGCGTCAATGTAGGTGATCTGCACCTGCACCGGGGTCAGCGGCTCCAGCTTTTCACCGTCTTTCCGGATCTCGATGTCAAAGAAGCGGGCAAAGAGGATCAGGCTGTCGCCGCCGAGCTTGCCGGACGCCTTCCTCAGGTATTCGGCGCTTTCCTCCGTCCCGGGCAGGATCTCGCGCGCATGCAGCTCCGCGTCCTCCGGGATCCCGGCGTATTTGTCGTATGTTACGGTGATCCGATAGGTTTCACCGCTGTCTGTGATAAAGATCTTCTGTATCTGCGCGTCCGTGACCTTCAGGGTGAATTTCTCCCCGTTGTCCATGGTCACGGTCAGCGTTTCTTCCGTATCAAAGGGCTTCAGGCTGATCATCGCCCAGTCGCCCGCGTCGAACGGCGTCGCGTCGATCAGTGCGATATGCTTCTCCGTCAGCTCCGCGCTGTATTCGCGCTGCAGTCCGAGGCGCTCCGCGATCGCTCCCGCCGTGGTCTTTTCCTCCACGCGGCTCACGCTGACCAGGTCCGGCCGGCTGAACGCCGCGTTTCCGATCGCCGCCATGAATTCCTCCGGCGTCAGCCCGGAATCCTTCATGGCCCCGGCTGCCTCCAGCAGAGCCTTCAGGGATACGGCTCCGCCGCCGGGCATGCTGTAGTCAAAGCTTTCCCCGTCCGTTCCGTAATGGAATTCCACCGTATAGGCGATCCCGTATACGGAGAAGCCGTCGGTCTCAAAGGTCACTTCATTCCCGCTGACGGCAGCCTCCAGCAGCTCCGCCGTCACCGTGTCCGCTGTGTCATTCCGGCGTGCGGACGTCTTCGCGTTGGACCGGAAGGAGTGCGCTTCCCCGGCGCCGGTGAAGTGGATGATCCGGATCTCCCGGTCCACCGCCTCCGGCAGGCTGACCTTCACAGTCACCTTGCCCTGCGGCTGGATCTCCTGATCCTCATATACCAGGCTCAGGTCGAAAAGCTGCAGGAACGCCGCCTGCCTGACGCCCATCTTTCCGGCAGCCAGCGCCGCGTATTCCCCGCCGTCCTCCACAGACACGGCGCGCAGCTCCGTTCCGTCAGGGATACGGTCCTCTTCCTCATAGGAGACTGTGACGCGCAGATCGCCCTCCGATACCAGCTCCTTCGTCAGGATCTTCCGCGTGGAAAAGAAGCCGTATACATGGTCGGCCCGGGCGCCGGCTCCGGCGGGCAAAACGGACAGAAGGGCATAGATCAGCACCAGAAACAGAGTTGCTCTGCGGCAACCCGCGTCTGGATGTCTATTTCGGATCTTCATGCCCATCTTCCCCTGTTTTTTCTTTCTCTGATATTCTTTCGAATATTATTACATTAGTATTAATATTATAAAACAAAAAGGCAAAAAATCAATATTTTAATAACAAAAAATAACAGTTTGTTCCCGAAAAAACAGGATAAATTCAGCCGGATTGTTGTTTTTTGGGCGTTCTCCGTTTTCCGGATGCCCGGAATATCGGATTTTCGGAATATGTTCATCCGCCTTTCACGGAAAAAAGGAGGATTCCGAAGACTCCGCGTCAAATTATATTTTGTTATGCGAATGGTGCCGGGCAATATCCCGGATCCAATAATTGTACTCTGAAAAGGAGGATCAAGAAACATGAAGAAAATTCTCTCCCTTGCGCTGGCGCTGCTGATGTTTGTTCTGCCCGCGCTGAGCTGTGCCGAGGAAGCCGCTCCCGACGCGGATGCCGATTTTTCCGCTGTGCTGACCGCGGCGGAGCCCGAAGGCTTCCTGGCCAAATACCTGGCTGACGGCAGCCAGCTCCGTACCGACGTTTCCCTGAGTGTCGGCGATAACATTCTCGCCATGCTTGCCGGCGAGAGCGCTGCCACAGTCAAATCCCTGCTGGACGTCCTTTCCTTCCGTGTCAAAACACAGTCCGCGGAAGACCTGAGCCAGGGCGGCCTGGAGGTGCTGGTGAAGGGCGAAAGCGCCCTGAGCCTCGACTTGGCTTCCGGTCCCGACGGCCTGTACGCGACCGCCAGCTTCATGAACGGCAAGATCGTCCATCTGACCAATGAGGAGATCCAGGAGCTGCTGAAGCAGGCGATCGATTCCATGAAGGAAAGCGGAGCCCTGCCGGCGGAACAGGCGGATATGATCACCGCCCTCCTGAACGGTGACGTCTCCTCCTTCACGCCCGAACTTCCCGAGATCGATCTGACGGCTCTCCAGAATTCCCTCATGCCTCTGATGATGGATGTCACCACCGAGGAGATCACCGAGGGGCCCGAACTCCTTCCCGACGCCGTCAGCAAAACCGTGGTCCCGCTGAAGAAGGAGACCCTCAAGCCCGTGATGGAAGAGCTGGGCAAGGTGCTGTATCAGTTCCTGTCCGGCCTGTCCCAGATCCCCGGTCTCTCCTTCGGTGAAGACTTCACGGAGGAGAAACTGATCAGCAACCTGACCGGCGCGGTCGACTCCCTTGTGGAGGATACCGAGCTGGTCATCTACAGCAATATCCTCGGCAGCTCCCTGATCACGACCGAAATGAAGCTGCAGGGATCCGCGCCCACCGAAGAGGGAGCCGGTGAAGCAAAGATCATGGATCTGGCCCTGACCGTGCTGTCCACCGCCGGCGAGAACTCCGTTCTGGATCTGAAATGCGTCGCCGCCGAGCAGGACGGCAAAACCGTGACCATTGCCGTCACAGCCGCCTCTGCGGAAGGCAGGACCTCCATCGTTTTCTCCGCGGATGAAGCAGACGGTGAAGTCTCCTACCGTCCGATCGAGGTCACCGCTGACATCACCGAGGCGGAGGATGAGACCTCCCTGTCCTCTGAAGGCAAGATCGCCGTGACGATCATCAGTGAGCCCGAAGCCTCGCCCGTTGTTCTCAGGATCGGCGTCCGCTCCGCCGAGAAGGATCTGGGCGGCAGCGCCGCGGGCGAATTTGAACTGAAGCTCAGCGAGGACAGCCTCGGCGACATCCTTACCGTCACCTCAGCTCAGAGCACCGAGCCGGCGGAAGCCTACATCGTTACCGAAGGCGACTTCGTGGTGGATCCGGTCAAGATGACGGAAGAAGAGCAGAATCAGTTCATGGAAGAGTTCATGACCGGCGCGCAGACCGGCCTCATCGCCCTCATGCAGAAACTGCCCCCCGAAGTCCTGAGGATGCTGATGCCCGCCCCCGAAGCTCCGGCCGAAGCCCCGGCAGCTGAATGATCCCGATATGCGGGGAAGCAGTCCGTTCGGACTGCTTCCTTTTTTATATGCAAAAAGCCGGGCATCCCGCCCGGCTTTGCTCATACCGTTATTGTTTCCTCCTCCCGGATCCGGACCGTCCCCTTCAGCAGGATCTCCTCTGCCCGTCCGTCCTTCACGGTGACCTTCACCTCCGCCCGTCCGCCGGGCTGGTTCACCTCCGTGACGGTGGTCCCGTTCCCGTTCTCCAGCGCCTCCGCGGCGCCGATCGCGGCGGTCCCGCTTCCGCAGCCGGTTTCCCAGACCAGGGTCCCGGTTTTCCTCACCCACACCAGCGGGCGCATAAAGCGTTTCTCCCGGTCCCACTGCAGCAGTCCGAGGGCGTCCGCCTCCGTTTTCCCCGCTTCCCGGAGCAGCAGGGCTTCCGCCTCTTTCGCCGTCAGCTCCCCTCCGGTCCGGATCAGGTGGGTAATGCCTTCCATCCGCACCTCGGTCATGCTTCCGTCCGCTTTCCTTTCCACGCTCAGCGCGCGCGGCATGCCGACCTCTCCGGTAAAGCCGTCCTTCTCCGCGGTGATCCGGCATTTCAGCACGTTTTCCGCGCCGGACACCTCCAGCTGGATCCCGGCTTTTTCTCCGGGAGCCAGGCCGTCCTCCCTCGCCAGCCAGGCAGCGGTGCCCATGGATGCGTTCCCGCAGAACTCGCCGCCCATCATGGTCAGCCTTGCCCGGGCCTCCTCGGTCCGCGGCTTTTCCAGGTAGCCCACCTGCTCGCACCGCTCCATCAGGGCCGCCGTTACGCGGGGCTTATCCTCCGCCGCCACGGCGTCCAGGACCAGACAGGTGATGTTTCCCGTCGGGTCCAGCGTTACATACCGGTATGTCTTCATTGCTCCTGCATTCTCCTCAGGAACTGGATGGTCCTCTCCTGCGTCGGGTGGTCGATGACCTCCCGCGGGTCCCCCTGCTCCACGATCACGCCGCCGTTCATGAACACGACCCAGTCGCTTACGTCCCGGGCGAACGCCATCTCGTGGGTCACGATCACCATGGTCATTTTCTTTTCCGCCAGCCTGCGGATGACCCTCAGGATCTCGCCGGTCAGCTCCGGATCCAGCGCGGAGGTCGGCTCGTCAAAAAAGAGGATCTTCGGCTTCATGGCCAGCGCCCGGGCAATGGACACACGCTGCTGCTGCCCGCCGGACAGCTGGTACGGATAGGCGTCCGCCCGGTCGGCGAGGCCCATCTGCTCCAGCAGGTCGCGGGCCTCCGCCTCCACCTCATCCCGGTCCCGCTTCTGCACCAGCATCGGCGCCTCCATGATGTTCTTCAGCACCGAATAGTGTGGGAAAAGGTTGAAGTTCTGGAACACCAGCCCGAACATATTCCGGATCCTGCCCAGCTCCTGCGGAGAGGCGTATACGGCCTTCCCGTCCACGTCCCTCGCGGCGTACGCCCCGTCATAGATCAGGTCGCCGCCGTCCATGGTCTCCAGCAGGGTCGCGCAGCGCAGCAGCGTGGTCTTGCCGGACCCGCTCGGCCCGATGATGGAAAGCACCCGGCTTTCCTCCACGCTCAGGCTCAGATCCGTCAGGACCTCCATCCCGCCGAACTGCTTCCTGCAGTGATTGATCTCCAAAAGCTTTTTCACAGCCGTTTCCTCCCGCAGCTTCCTTTTACCGGTAATAGTTCAGTCTCTTCTCGATCCGGCCCATCACAAAGTCCACGACCGCGTTGAACACAAAGTAGAACACGCCCGCCACCACAAAGGGCAGGAAGCTTGTCTGGGAGTTCGCGATCTGCTTTCCGATCGTGAACATTTCCAGATACGACACCGTATAGGCCATGGAAGTATCCTTGACCAGCGTCACGATCTCGTTGGTCACGCTGGGCAGGACACGCTTCACCACCTGCGGCACGATGATGCGCAGGAATGTCTGCGTCTTCGTATATCCCAGCACCTCCGCAGCCTCGTACTGCCCCACCGGCATGGACTCGATGCCGCCGCGGTAGATCTCCGCGAAATACGCGGCGTAATTGATGGAGAAGGCGATCACCACGGGGATCAGCTTGTTCCTCGCCACGCCGATGCCGAACAGGTAATACGGCCCGTACGTCACCGCCAGCAGTTGCAGCATCAGCGGCGTGCCGCGCAGCACGGAGATCACCGACCGGGTGATGCCGGACACGATCCGGTTTTTGCTCATGCGCATCAGCGCCACCAGCATGCCCAGCGGTTGGGAAAAGATCAGCGTCAGGAAGAAGATGTTGAAGGTGTTTCCCATTCCCTCGCTCATCTTCGCGATCATGGTCGTCAGTGTCATATGTTAACCCCTTTTTACGGAAAAGGCCCGGGAGCGGAGACCGCTTCCGGGACATTTATTCTGTTTTTTCCGTGATTATTTCGCGTCGCTCAGGAAAATCAGGTTGTTGGTGATGTCCTTGTATTCATCCTTGGAAGCGATCCTGGCGTAGGTGCCGTCCTCGACCAGCCCGGCCACAGCCTCCTCGATCTTCGCGCACAGCTCGGCGTCCCCGCTGCGGAAGGCGATCCCGTACTGCTCAGAGCCCAGGTCGCCGTCCAGGATCTTCAGGTTGGCGTTCTTTTTGATCTGGTCAAGAGCGACGGGCTGGTCCACGATCACGGCGTCCACCGCGCCGCCGTCCAGCTCGGCAAAGCAGGTGTTGTAGCTTTCCGGCGTGGTCAGGCTGGCAAAGGTCTTGCCCAGCGCTTCCTGGTCGCCGCCCTCGCTCACCATCTTGAAAGCGGAGGTCCCGTTCTGCACGGCAACCACCTTGTCCGCCAGGTCCGCGGGGCCGGCGATCGTGCTGTCCGTCTTGACCACGATCACCTGGGTGTTGTCAAAATAGGGCTTGGAGATCACATAACCCGCTTCGGTCATGCTGGGAAGGATCGTCATGCCGGACCAGATGCAGTCGCACTCCTTGCTGTCCATCTGCACCAGCTTCTGATCCCAGTTGACGGCAAAGATCTGGAAATCCAGGCCCAGCTTTTCGCAGGCCGCCTTGCAGATCTCCACGTCAAACCCGGTGTATTCGCCGTCATCGCCGATATAGCTGAAGGGCGGATATTCCGGGTCGATGCCCATCGTGAATTTCCCGCCGTTGATCTTGGCAGGCTTGTTGAAGAAAATGAAATAGGCAGCGGCCAGCAGGGCTATGACCGCGGCACAGCAGATAATGGCAACCAGCTTCTTGTTTTTCATGTTCAGTCCCCCTCCTCATCGGCTCCGTCGAAGCCGTCCTGAAAAAATCACGTTAGTACACTAACACTTTATCGAGCTAAAGTCAAGACCTTTTTTGGATATTCCTTGCAAAAAGTTTTTGAAACACGTATACTCTTTTGCTGTGAACTTCCTGATCATATAGGAAAGGGGAAACAGGATCCCGATGCTGATCGTTGTCGGTGCCGGCGCGGCCGGCCTTATGGCTGCCCTGCAGGCGTCCCGGGCGGGGGCTTCCGTCCTTCTGCTGGAGCGCAATGAAAAAGCCGGCAAAAAGATCTACATCACGGGCAAGGGCCGCTGCAACGTGACCAACGACTGTACCCGGGACGAGTTTCTCCGGGAGGTCGCCCGCAATCCCCGCTTCCTTTACAGCGCGCTGAGCTTCTTCTCCCCGCAGGACATGATGGCCCTGCTGGAGAGCGCCGGCTGCCCGGTCACCGTGCAGCGCGGCCGCCGGGTCTTCCCCTCCTCGGAAAAGGCGAGCGACGTGACCCGCGCCCTGCTCTCCCTGCTTTCCCGGGAGGATGTGAGGCTCCGCCTGAACACGCGCGTATCCGGCATCCGCGCGGAAAACGGGGCGGTCTCCGGCGTTACGCTGGAGGACGGCTCCTTCCTGCCCGCGGACGGGGTCATTCTGGCCACGGGCGGCTTCAGCTATCCCTCCACCGGCTCCACCGGGGACGGATACCGCTTTGCCTCTGCTCTCGGCCACACGGTCGCTTCCCCGCGTCCCGTCCTCGTGGGCCTGGAGACCTCCGCGGACTGGCCGAAAAAGCTGCAGGGACTCTCCCTGCGGAATGTGACCCTGACGCTGAAGCAGGGTAAAAAAACGCTTTATACGGAGCTGGGTGAGCTCCTGTTCACCCACTTCGGCATTTCCGGCCCGCTGGCGCTGGAGGCCAGCTGCCACCTGCCGGAGGACCTGTCCTCCGCCGTCCTCACGCTGGACCTCAAGCCCGGCCT
>JAEEGL013382390.1_pt1 | contig 11623 bp, 9 predicted proteins | sample 9134231 | NCBI WGS metagenome assembly JAEEGL01 (sample SAMN16246548, study PRJNA631951) | gut metagenome | biome: gut microbiome; feature: rumen; material: fiber-attached | host: Bos | place: Iran: Karaj | collected 2018-10 | reverse complement strand
TGATAATTATGATGATAATGACCCTGAATATCAGCCAAGAAAACTCTCTGAGCAGGAACTTATGGCAGAAGCAGCAGTAGCGTCAGCACCTGCATTTACTACTACAGGGATAAAAAATAGCAAAATGCCTGATGAAATTAAGAATATGATGGCAAAAAGTGCAATCGAAGAGCAGAAACGTAATGCACAGACACAAATCCCGCTCAACGAAAATATTAAGGCGGCAAGGGCCATTATGGAAAAGACAGGAATGGTGGCATCGAAACAGACTAATGGCGGAAACGCTATAGGAATAGATTATTCGATAATAAAAGCCATTGTCTCTGAGTGTTTAAAAGAATACTTTTCTGATAAGCAACCACTTAACGAAGGCACAATAAAAGGCATCAAATTGAAAGAAGGAAAAATAAGCATAATTGATAACAAGGGAAATATTTATTCCGCACAACTACAAAAAGTAGGAAATAAAAACGACAAGGAAAAGTAAAAGGAAATGGGCGAATTTAATCGCCCATTTTTCATTCCTCATAATCTCCACTTTCAGACTTATATTCTAACGCATCATATACGTCATATACAGTTCCTATCGTTATATCAGGATATTCCTTTGATACAAAGTTACCCGTCATAGGGTCTATATCTACTATATTTGAAAGTGAGGAAGGAAGTTCACCCTCTTCCATCTTCTCAAATTCGTCAATGGTTATCTTGTTAAGAAAATTATCAAATGCTTCCCTCACCGCTTCAATGCCAAGTTCTTTTTCCCTTGCTTTCCTTGCGTCGTAATCCGCAAGTATCTTATTCCAATCCATTCCACACTCTTTTATGAAAGGTATCTCCCATTCAGGGTGTTTTTTCCAAAATTTAATTTCCTTATCTTCCATAGTCATAAGTTGCTCATAAGTGTCCTGGTCACCAGGTTTATTCGGACAGCCACTACTCAATTCACATTCTTCTTTAGTGAAATACTGCTTTTCTGAAGGTGCAGAAATAAGTATTCTTTCCCTTATTTCAGGACTGAAACATACAAGAAGAGGTTTAATTCTGCTATTGAACTGCTTGATATATTTTGGAACATTGTATTCTTCTCCCTCTTCACAGAACACATCTGTTTCTGATTCTATCACATCATTTGGCACAAGTTTACAATTAAGGATAATCTCTTCTTCCACCGATACTTCAGGGTGATGTTTCTTTACCCATTCTATCGTAGTCAATTTCTTACCTTCGGGTGCGAGTTTTCCGTCAACAGTGTCTTTCTTCCACTCTTTTTCCATCATTACCCTAACATCTTTCTTTTCGTCAAAAAAGCCGTCGAGCGTATAGAAATGAGTTACTTTCTTAACATCTGCCTGCGATGCCGACTTGCCTGTGTTGATATAGTAAATTGTCTCTCCCATATTCACATTGAGATTTTCCTTTAATGCAAGTTCCATCCATGCCTGCCTTGACTTTGGTCTGCCTGCCTTTGTAATTGTCTTGCAATCTTCAACATAGTCCTTTAATGACTTCTTTATCTTACCTTTTGACGCTATCTGCCTCAACGGAATATTATAATTATAAATCTTGTCAATGTAATCGTAATATTCATTTATAAACTCCTGCCCCTTTCCTCTTAACAGCAAACGGATTGCTTTCTCAAGGAACTTAGATATATACTCAGGCATCTTTTTAGACTTAATTGTGTTTCCCACCATCTTCACATCATTTGGAAAATCTTCTTGTGGAAAGAAGTCCGCATAATTTTTACGAGAGAAGTTAATAGTTGCATCAACCACCTCATCAATTCCAAGACCCATCTTATTTAATGCTTGTGGAGCATAATGTTTGTCAGACATAAATAAGTCATTAAACTCTGCCACATCTGCCTTAAAGCCAACGTACTTTTCATCTTTCTTTGTTTCTCTTGAAAGTCCTGGGCTGATATAAGGGTTTTCTTCCGTATAGCGATAATGGTCAGGAAGTTTAAAGTTAAATCCATCAGTATCACCTACAATTGGAGCATAGCCAAGTTTATTAAACCAATAAATCATTAATCTCAAACTTTGCCTTCCTGTGCAGGTTGTTCTTTCTGCACAATCAATAGAACCCCAAGGAAATACATTTGGTGCGCCATAACTTCCAAAGAATGAGTTACCGAGAATTTTCAGAGGCAACTGCTTCTTGTCATTGGCCGACTCTTCTTCTTTCCACTTAAGTATCTCATCAGGCGTTCCTGTTTCCCTCAATGCTTCTACTTTTTTCGAAGCAGTCTTTTTAAGTTTCTTATATTTCTCTCTCTGCGTAAGCACGTGTTCCAAGAAAGCAAGCATCGTATACATAAGGTCTTTCTTGTCACTGATAGCCCAAGTCAAAATAATTGAAGGATAAAGGGAATTGTAGTCAAATTTTGCTACATCTGACACAAACCCCACCCTCAGCAAACGAGATAAGCCACCTGTAAATGAGCATCTTTCTCCAAAAGAAGGAATTGCAAGGTTATTTTCATAACTCCATGCAAGCATCAAAGATTTCCACTGACCTGCGGTACCCATTGTGCAACACTTTTGGAATGGAACAGGAAGCATCTTACAAATAAGGAAGTTAGGAATATTATATCTATGTTCTACCTTATCGCACTCCCAAAGGTCGTCAAGAAGATATTGCTGAACGATATCTTTTCCTCCAACAAGTTCATATCCATCAAATAAGGTGTTCTTTGTATACATAGTAAACGTGTCGCCATCTTTTCCTTTCTTGTTTACCTTGCTTTGTTCCTTATCATCAGGTTTATAGATATACCAATCGCCGTCTTCTTTATTGAAAGCATAATGTTTTTCATCGTCATTCCAAATTTTAGAAATCTTGTCACCAGGAACATATACTCTATCTTTCTTTACAATTTTTGAATATTTTGTAACATATTTCAAATTGGAAAACAGCATATTTGAGTCAATTGCCTGCGCACGTCTTACTGCATGAAGCGAGTCTGTAACCACACAGGTAGGAACGATGGTCTGATGGAATGTCTCAATTTCTCCTCCGAGTTTCAGAATTGTTTCCCTTTCATTTTTTACAATACCCCTTCCTTCAAAATATTTTTTTGACAATTCTTCTAATGGATGTCCAAGACGTTTACAAGCACCAATTATCATACACCAATCGAATGCCTCTCCATTATGTGCAGTGATGATGTCGGGCTTAAAAGTATAAAGTATTTTCAGAAAAGTGATTATATTTTCTAACTCTGATTTATCTTTTTCTTCTTTAGTATCACCAACAGTAGTATAAATCTTCTCAAAAGTAATATACTTACCTTTATATTTTACTGGGCGATTGAAACGGATACCGAACTGCTCTATTCTATCAGTTTCAGTATTAAGGCCAGTAGTCTCCAAGTCGAAGATAAGGCGAAGAGTTTGGTCATAGTCATCATATCCCTTAAAGAAGCGTTTTCCTGTAGATATAAGGTACTGCTCCTGTGGCGTGACTGATAGAAACTGCTTATCGTCCCTCTTTGCAACAGGAATTTCGTTTCCGTTCTTATCTTTTTTATCGTTGTAAATTGGATTTTTTGCTTTCTTAAAGAATTCCAAAAATTGAGAATAACTCATTGGTTCTCTTGCAAAGAAAAGGAAAGTATAACCATTTATGATTTCATCAACGACCTTCCCATCCTTATTGGTTGTATCAAGGGCTTTTACGCCTATATTATATTTTCTTAATAATTCTTTTACTTCATTTCTATCTCCGCCACAAAGTTTTTGGCAAGCAGATTTTTTTGCCCAAAGGAACGGATAAAACGGTTCCATTGTCATACATTTTTCATCGTTTTCGTTACGATAATATACTTTAATGAAGTTATCCTTGTAAGAATATTCAAGGTTTACAATTCTTTCTTGTGGGTCATTTCCCTCAAGGAATGAGTTTACTATTTCAGGAGTTATCTCCTTTTTAACAAAATTTTGTGCCATAATTATCTTTTTTTTATTTCCAAATCTCTTGGATTATTACTATCATCGGCAAATATACAAAAAGTTTTTAAAAAAAGCAAACTATTTATTTCTTGAAATGCTATTAACGGAAAACGACATAAGGAAAATTGTTAAGGAATGTGTAAGACATATCCTTAAGGAAACGCAGCAGAAGATTGATAACTTTGATTTAGTGAAAAACCTATTAGATATCAATTCTCCTGACGACTTCCATTTTGTCCAAATCACTAAGAGGTTCAAAGATAATCCTAATGATAACCGTAAGCAGGGAAACTATCATGGCGGGTCTTGGTACTTAAAATCTTGGAGGGTGCATAATGCACAGGAACTGATGGCGTTGAAACCTGAGATTATCTCAATTTGCGAGAAGGAAAATGCAAGAGCATATATTACGATAAACAAAAGGTCTGAGAAAGAAACCGATAGTTTCATCAGAATTTACAGAAGGAAGTTCAGACCTGACGATGCAAGATACAAGTACGCAGACCAAATAGTTCCAGGGCAGGCAAAGGACGGACCAAATTGGGTAGGAGTCAGAAAAAGGGTATTAGTTGACATTGATGTTCCTAAGACATTTAAAACCCGTGATGGACAGAATGTATGGGACGAAGTACACGATATGATAAAGATAGTGGGTATAACGCCATTGACAGAATATGAAACGCCAAGCGGCGGACTTCATATCGTTCTTCCAGACAAGGAAGATAAGAAATTCGTTTATCTTAAAAAACTTTTCGAGAAATTTGACAACTGGATAAACAAAGGACGCCTTGCAACAGTTCATCCTAACGTAGATGCAAAAATCATCCTTTATTCAAACGTGACAACCAAAGGCTACTAGTATTTTATAATAAAATACCCTTTTCCTTCCTTTAACTCATAGTCAGGAAACACTTTTCTTATGAGATTTTCATCTATTGAATAACCCTTTGTGTCTTCTGTAATATCAAATTCGCAGAGACAATATCCGTCATCAAAGAAATCCACCTCATTGTAAAATGCTCCGCCTGTGGAGGCGTCCAACTCTTCATTTATTTCCCATTCGTCTGAGCCATTGAAGAATTCATCCAATGCCTTTTTTCTTTCCTTATATGTTTCAGAATTGTATCCTTTCATCTTTTTTAAACAAATATATAAAAAAGTTTTAACAAAACCAAACTATTTATTAAAAAAATACATTATTATGGCATTCAAAAAATTCACAAAACAGCCAAAGGCTGCTGATAAATACAAAGATAAAGGTTTATATGTCACTGTACAGCAAGGGAAACCATTTGTCAAAAACGGAGTACCTATCGAACCTCCTTATGGTTTAATTAACCTATATAATTTGGACTTTGCCACAGCAAACGAGATAAAGACTCGTTTGATGGACCCGCAAAACAAAAAATATACGCAAAACGCTTACTTCGAGAAAGACAATTTTTCACATCTTATTATAAAGGTGCGTACTGCAGATATTGACAATTGGTTGGATAAGGGAGACTTAAATGCGGTTAAGAGCATATTACTCAAATCAGGAAAATATGACACTGGTGCCATAATGGAGATTGAAGATGAAATTGCAACGTCATTCAGTTCATCCAATAAGGAGACAATTGAAAAGGCGCATGAAGAAGCCGTGGAAAATTCTGTTGAAATGTGGCAAAAATATCTCTCAAAAATCAGTGACCCTGTATTCAGAAGCCAATTGGAACTTTATACCCGTATATATGGTAATTCAGTATACGGCCATCAGTTAAGTATCCAAAACGCCAATTTAATCAGAAGTGTGGACAAGGACGCAACATTTGTTGTTGCAAAGTCTGTATGGAGAAATCAGTTTAACAGAGGTGTTAAACGCGGAGCAAAACCACTTCCTTATTATGCTCCATATGCATATGCGGCAACGCCAACCCAAAAAGAAATTGATGATATGAGGATTTCTTTAGGATGGGAAGATACGCCTTATCAAGACCTTCCAGTTCAGGTACGTACAGAGATTGAATATAGACTGGCGCAAAACAAGATAAGCGGACAAAGAAAGGTTGTGGGTTATGATGTAAGGGATACTTATCTTCTGAGCGGAGCAAAAGAAGATGTCTTCAACACACAAGAAGGCTATCTGAACAACCTTAAGTTGGAATTGAACTATATGGCTCAGAAAAGGGAGAACGAAAAGAATTCAGGCACCACGCATGTAGAAGGTGAAGAACTGATGAATAGCAGGACCGAGAAGGCATGTGAATATATGAAAGGCGTTTGTGAAAAGAAAAAGATTGACACAAACACACCTTTTACTGATTCGTCAAATAAATTGGCTGATTACCTTGTTTCTTACTGTACAGCAAATGCAACAAAATCTGCAAATATTTTAAATAGTGGAAATATACAGGCTTATGCGGAAAATGCGACACAGGTAATATTGATTTTGACAAATCTGGGCCTTAATGCCCTCAAGAGATTCAATATAAAGTATGAATATACGAAGAAAGAGGCCGCAGCACTTATGGGTATTGTATGGAAAATCGTAGGGCCGCTTGAGAGGGCAAGTAACAGCACCTTGACAGAAGGTGTCCTTTCATGGATTAAGGACAAGGCAATGTTCATTAAAAAGTTCATCAAGGCGCTTTATCAGATTGGATGCAGCATCAAAAAAGATGGAAACAAACCTCTTCAGCAGACAGAGCCTTCCGTTGAATCCCCAAAAGAAACAGAAAATGCAACCAATGATGTTGAAGCGATGAAAACAGTTATGGCCGAAGCATGGAATAAGATAAACAAAAATTTCTTTTAATGTTATTAACGGAAAACGACATAAGGAAAATTGTGAGACTTGTTTGTGAATCCGTTTTAGATAAGATGAATGTTCGGGAGAAGGGAATCACCCGAAATGACATAATGAACGGCGTTACTTTATATCACAGGCCAAAAGATGCAACTGTCTTTGTCGGGGGGAAGAAAATGTCAGTTATCGATAGTCTTTTCAAGTACGGCTTCAGCAGGGAATTCACTGGCAGCAACGGAGGAAATATGTATGGGGCAGGGGTCTATTCTGTTTATAACCTCAAAAGCAGCAATGAGAAGGCAAGTTGGTACGGAAGTTCAATCATAAAACTGAAATTAATCGGTGGATATAAGAATTTCCTCATATTTTCCAAGCAGTTGGCAAAAGAAACATATGGGGAGAGATGGCACATCACACAACAAATAAGGGACCTTTTCCCTAAAGATATCGCTGAAAGAATTATCAGGAACGTTCATTTGGTGATGCATGATGACAGAGATTCGTTTAACAACATAGCCAAGTCATCTATTCCTGCAGTGGAAATCATTCGAATGTTAGGTGAAAGGGGGATGAATAACAGTAGTGTTCGTGGTCTTGTTTACAACGGTGGTCATGACGGTGCATGCTGTTTTATCAGAGATTTCTCTTCTGTGATACCAGTTGCCATCTCCAAAGACAACGGAAGAACGTGGGAATATAGGCTGAATGATGACCTAATAAACAGAATAAACAACGAGGTAGATACCCATTATCAGTTTGGTAATGATTCCAAATATAAAGACATTGCAGATAAATCGGTTAACGGCTTTGTGATGGTGTGGGACGATAAAGACAGGGTAAATTATATACCAGCCAATTCCAACAAGCCTATTTCTGATGTGTGGTTTGATAACGGAGCCAATTGGGAAAAGACTGAAGATGGGGTATTATATGCTTCAGTAGAGTATGAAGGAAACTACCTGGATGTTGTAAAAGACGGGAATACCTATGAGGTATATAATGACAATGGAGAATATATCTGCCTTCTTGACGAACTGAAAACTTTTGGCGGTTAGGGTTATTTGTCTTTTGCCTTTGGCTTCACTTTCTTTAAAGACCATTCATATAACGCCAACTTCGTTCCTATATCTTCAAAACTGTCGCCGAAGTGCATCACGCATCTTCCATATATCGGGTAAGTTTCAAGATTTTCTATGTTTATCCATCCAAGGGCAAGAATTCCGTAGGTGGCATATTCCATAGAGTAACACGAAATTTCTTGTATAACTTTCAATGGTAAATTGGTTTTTACTCTATAAATTTCCGAGTATGTAGATTCCTCTGGCGTCATATCTCCGTTGGATGAAGGGTTAGTTACATCCCAAAATTGCCCCCACACAAAATCAGGGGTATCACTGAAGAAAAAGTCATACTCAAATGTTCCATCAGTGTTCTTGCAAACAGGTTTTATATAAACTAATACACTCATTCTTCGACCTCTCCATCAATTGAATTTATAAGATTATCTATTGCACTTTCATCTCCTTTCTCTATTTCTTCAACATCAAAGAACTCTAAGCCGATACCTTTCAGTTTCTTTTCAACCTCTTCAAATTCTTCACCAAATTGGAGAAAAAATGGTTTGTCCTCATATTGTATTGTCTCGTCACTTATTTCAGAGAACATCAAAGGGAGTATTCCGTCAATGCAATCTTGTATTGAGAAACAATGATTTTTTGCTGCAATTTCCATTTGTTGAGGAAAGGCCACTCTCGCTGTCATAGTTAAACAATTTTTGTCAGGAGTTAATATCGGGACAATAGACGCTGGGACAACATTGAAAAAATCGCCCCAAACAACATCTGTATCATCTGTAAAGTCAAACCTATACAGATATTTTCCATCAGTTGTTCTACCTATTTCGTCTATAAATGCAAGATATGTCATCTGTCATCATTTCAACTATTGTTTATTTTCATCAAATGCAAGCCCGTTGGCTGACAGGAATTCTTCAGTAGAGACAACATGCATCACGGCATCCCTAATTGTCTTAGACCCAAATACCATATTAAAATCATAATCTGCCTTTTCAGGATAATAAAGACTATTTACATCGCCACTATATTGAATAACACCGCAGCCCATATCAGTATCAATGGTAAAGTAAGAAATACCTTGTTTCAACAATTGTGGTATTGCTTTCCATACACTTCCGTTCCAAACAAGAGTATGTCTATTCTCATCTTGTGCTTCCTCAGTTTCTGGGAGACAATCATGTACTACTATAGCACCGCCAGGATTGAGATGCTTGAGGCTGTTTATAATATCCTTTCCCACTTGCTCTTCATAGTGAAGCCCATCAATAAACACAATATCATACTTCTTTTCAGCAGGACACATCGCAAAAAACTCGTCAGATGTCATCTTATATGTAAGAATATTGTCCTCTATATATTTCTTGATTGACGGGTCATATCCACAGTCATTACCAATGTTAGGCTCATAAGGGTCCACACATTCCTTATACTTGCAGTTAATTTTCATAAAGTTAAATTCAGGTTCTGCAATACCTATTTCAAGATAAGATTGATAGTTAAACTTATCAATCAACATCTGTATAATATCTGTTCTTATCATAAACTACGCTTTTTTAAAATCTAATATTCCTAACTCCCAATCCTTAAATTTAGCACGATATTGTGATTGGTAAGTAGCACCAAACCCTACATTGGCAGTAAAGGCACAATAAAATTCATTTCCCTTATTATACATATATCTCTTATCAGGAATGTGAGGGGATGTATAATATTCTCCATGCTTAAAGTAAAAATTCCTTTTTTTCCAACCTTTAATAGCCATAAACCATTTTAATATTCTGTATTTAAATGCTCTACTCCGTTTCATTTTTATCCTTTATTTTTTCTTATTTTTCACTTTCTTTCTTTATAACTTTATTGATATTTAACTCTTTTGTCAATACTAAATCCCATATTTTTTCATACTGAGTATTTCTGAATATCTGATAATAGATATGCACATCCTTAGTTTGTCCAATTCTGTAACAACGGTCTTCAAATTGGCGGACGTTGCCAGGTACATAATCTAAGTCGTTAAAAATGATAATGTGACTTGCAACAAGATTTATACCAACTCCTGCGGCGATTATCTGCCCTAAGAATACCATCACATTAGGGTCATTGGTGAATGCTTCCTGTGCTGCATCTTTTTGCTTAGAATTCATCTTTCCATTATAGACAACGCATTTTTCGCCAAAATGTTCTTTAAGAATATTCAATTCATCATCATAACAAGTTGCAATAACAATCTTGTCTCCCCTTGCAATAAACTCTTCAGCCAACTTTATTGTATTAGGAATCATTTGGTTAGAGCAGTATCTTCTGTATATTGCACCTTCAAGAAGGTCCTTATTTATCTCCTTTGTTGGGTCGGCTTCAAGTTGTGCCCTTTCATATTCTTCCCAAAGACGCTCATATTCCATTGTCTGTTGCATATCAAAGTCATAACGGAGTTCATGAATTGTCTTATTTGGTAAACCTTCATTTAAATCTTCTTTCACACGTCTTAGATAAATGTGAGAAATTCTTGATTTTAGTTCATCAAGATTAGTTGCACCTTTTGTTATTGTAATCATCTTTGCATGGCTTCTGATATATTCTTTCAAATCATCCTTTTCCTGTTCAGAAAGAGCATACCAATTCGGTTTTTTCTTGAGAGACAAGAAATTGTTTGTCCATATTTCTTTCTGCCCCTTCGCAGGGATTTTCATTGCCGCACAATATCTATCCATATAATATTGCCAATCACCACTTACATTATTTTCTATCAATTGGAGAAGACAATATAAGTTTTGTGGGTTGTTTGTAATTGGAGTACCCGTCGCAAGATATATACCATCAGGATTTCCCCTCTTTAACAGGTCTTTTATGATTTTATATCTTATAGATGCGCTATTTGATAATCTATGGGCTTCATCTATAATAACTAAAGACTTTCTGTTTTGAATATATCTTAATAAAGGACTGTTTTCCAACGCTATTTGAATGTTTTCCTTACTCCTTGTCTTTGGAATTTCATAAAATTTATCAAGAATATCATAATTGATGATAATGAAACGGTTTTCTTTCCAATTTCCTTGTTTTGATGCTTCTTTTTTCAATTCTTCAACTGAAAGTCCGCTTTTTCCTTCCGCATAACCAAGAAATTTCTCTAAATCGCCCTTAGTCTTGCCGTTAAAGGAGTCAATTATGGAAATATCACGTTCAGGAACATACCACATCAATTCTCTTTTCCAATTTGTCTTGAGGGATGCAGGGCAAATTATTACCACAGAGTCAAAATTTCCTTCAATAGCAGCAACAGAGAGTTCACTCGTTTTACCTAATCCCATGTCATCTGCCAATATGCACTTTTTTCTTGATAAAAGGAATTTGACAGCATCCTTTTGATGCTCTTTTATCTTTCTGTTAGGGTCTTTGGACATAGATAACTTATCAAATCTCTCAAAATCAACTGAAATGTTATGATAATCATCACAAAGAAAATCATTTATCACGCCCCTCTTTAAGAGGAAAGCGTTTAATGGGTTCATATTCTGGCGATATTTAACTACACAATGCCACGTGGTACTTGTCTCGCCAAGAAGAGTATAAATTCTCATTTTTTGTGGAGCAAATTCAATATCATATTTTTCCTTCAACTTCTCCCCATACCAATCAGCAAGGTTTACTGTCTTGTTTATCGTCAAAGGTGCTCTATTATAGTTAGTAAACAGATATTCTATATTAAATTCGCTAAGGGCATCAGTTTTTCCAAGTACAATAACGTCCCGCTTAAGGGATAAGATGTACGGATTGCCTCCGTCATACCCCTTAAGAAGGTCTAT
>JAEEGL011797904.1_pt1 | contig 11623 bp, 10 predicted proteins | sample 9134231 | NCBI WGS metagenome assembly JAEEGL01 (sample SAMN16246548, study PRJNA631951) | gut metagenome | biome: gut microbiome; feature: rumen; material: fiber-attached | host: Bos | place: Iran: Karaj | collected 2018-10 | reverse complement strand
TGATATTACTCACAGAGTGGAGGCAACCGGAGAAAGGGTTACTTCAGGACAGGTTACGGTGACAACAGATGGTCCTGCTTATGGAATTGAGAAGTTCAAGGATGCTCTTGAATATGTTTCGAAAGAACGCAGTCGTATGGGTGCCTATCAGAATCGTCTCGAGCATACTATCGCAAATCTCGACAATGTTGTTGAAAATACCACCGCAGCCGAATCCCGAATCCGCGACACCGATATGGCAGCTGAAATGGTAAGATTTAGTACAGTGAACATCCTTTCCCAGGCCGGACAGTCAATGCTTGCCCAGGCGAATCAGACTAACCAGGGTGTACTAAGCCTGCTTGGATGATAATTAATTACTTTATAATACAGCCACCGGATGAATCTGGATTTTATGGGTTCATTCGAAACGCGGAGAGTATATTCAAAGCTCCTGAAATATAGTATAATTTCCACAAAAGAAAGCAATTTATGTAGGCATAATCTATACACACTAGACTAATCACTTAAGCAATCATCTATCCATGTCGATATACGAGTATAGTATATAGAATTGGATTTATTGCATATCACCAAAGTTGTAATATCATACATGAGTAATTAAGCGGATCAAAACAGAATCACCGACCCAAAACATATACCATACGTTGGAGGCAACAATATGTTTATAAAGGATTATTAGAAGAGACTACTGAAGCAGACGAGAGTCTGTGGATGTAGTCTTTAGTTTTTATATTTCTTTATGAGAAATGATAAGTGCCAAGTAGATCTGTTCATCATATTTGAAAAAGAACAACCAAATGAAACCAATTATATCATTTATAACTCCTGTATATAACAACACAAAATATTTGAGGGCCTCGATTGAAAGCATTTTGAACCAGGTGAGTGATGATACTCCAATTGAAATCATCATTGTTGACGATGGCTCGACAGATGAAACACCTTTGTTAGTTGATGAGATTGTCACTCAGGATGAGCGTATTAAAGCAATTCATCAGGAAAATCAATGGATTTATGCTAGTTTTAACAACGGTATAAAAGTTTCTAAAGGAGAGTTTTTTTATATTCTAAATTCTGATGATCTCCTGTTTGATGGAGCAGTTTATCTATTACTTGAGGCTGTGAAAAAATATGATTATCCTGACGTGATCTGGACAAAGGTTTTTTTTCAAAATGTCGATAGTTTTCAGAATGTGATAGATGGATATGATATCAACTCGCTTATAGTTAATGATGAATACATCAATTCTATTCAGGCTATTCATGAAAAATGGAATTTTTTACAGAAATCAGGAGTGATAGTAAATCAGGCGAATTTATACAAAAAAAAGCTTTGGGAAAAGCATCACTTCAAAAATGATTATTATGCCGGTGATACTTTATTTAACATTTCCATAGCTGATGATATTACGACGATGGCTGTTTTATCGACTCCTATCTATAGATATCTTTCATATGGCAAATCTGGATTTAATGCATCAATAGGTAAATGTTATGGATATGAGCACGAGATGTTTAATGAAATGATGTATTCAGAGTTGTCTCTCTTAGATAAATGGGGTGTTGAAGGAGCTTCCGTGGAACATGTGATATTTCAGAGGTTGAGAAGCGTGACATATGAGATAGAACAGCTTGCTTTTGACAGTTGTAAATTAAGCAACGAGGACAAAATAAACAAGATTTTTACGGTAATTGCTGATACTGACCTTAGAAGATATTTTTCTATAATTGGGAAAGAAAGAGAATATGAAAGTAGGATATTGACCGGAACTAAAAAACTAATTGCTCAAATTGGTGATCACTTTGAAATTCCAGAATTTGTAGAAATCCTTATACGTTACCTTCCAGAAAATCATTTAGATGATATTGATGATTCTATTGTTGACAAGGACTTAGTCGTGACTGCTATTTACGATAAAAACAATCGGGATGAGATTGGTAAAGTGTATTATTTCACAAAATGGTAAATAGATGAAAGGCGTATGATTGATATATGCGTGTGATTATTTTTGGACGTGGCAAAGGTTTACAGTATATTGGCAGATGTTTATTACAGATTAATGTTGTTGCATACATAGATAATTTTACTTTGGAGACTGTCACTGATAACGGAACGCCTATAATCAGACAAGAAGAAATTGATATAGAATACGATTATATTATTGTAAGTCTGTTCAGATATGAAACAGTTAGAGATGAACTGATAAGTATTGGTGTAAATCCTGAAAAAATTATTTGTTTCTTTGACATAAAAGACTCTGAAAACAGCTCTTTTTACCGCGTATTTGACCGTGAAAAATGGAAAAACGAACTTGATCAAAAAAACCAACAGGAAATTGTAAAACCACGAAGTGATAACTTGTACTACGAGAAAAATGCTGACGAGTTGTTAAGAACTCATCAAATTCCCCATATTATTGATGCTGAAAAGACGATCGATCTTATTATAAATACGAAAAAGAGTCTTTCAAGATTTGGAGATGGTGAATTTGAAATCATTCTCGGAAGAACCCGCCCGAGATTTCAAAGCATTGACAGAATGTTGGGTGAAAAACTTAAAAGTATTTTGCAAAGCAATTATTCAAAGCACCTCGTAGCAATAGCTGATAATTATGGTGACTTGAGTAAGTATACTATGCAAGCTGCAGATGGGATTCGTCAATATCTTTCACCCAAGGTTCGTAAGGAACATATGTCGTTGCTTGATATGCAACGTGACTATTATGATGCATATTTGTCTAGGCCATATATAATATATGATGATAAATCTGCAGAAGTAATGATAGAGAAGTTTTCTCATCTTAAAAAAATATGGGATGACAAAGACGTATTATTGATTGAAGGTAAGCATACAAGAGCAGGTGTCGGGAATGACTTGTTTGACAATGTATCTAGCATGATCAGAATCCTTGCACCGGACAAGGAGGCTTTTTCTGTATATGATAACATTCTCAAAGTTGCTAGATCGTATGCAAATAACAGGCTTGTTATGTCTATTTTGGGACCTACTGCCACGATTCTTTCATACGATTTATCAATAGAAGGATATTGGGCGATAGATATTGGTCAAGTCGATACTGAATATGAGTGGTATATAAGGGGTGTGTCTGAAAGATGCGATGTCTCATACAAGACGATAAGTGAGTATACAGATAAAAGTGTATATGGAGTGATTCGAGAACCGTTTAAATCGAGATATGAGAAGCAGATTGTTGCAGTTATAGAATAGATATAGGATGGATTTATGGAAAACTTAGTGCTGTTTGGAACCGGGGATTATGGAAAAAGGATATTTCATTATCTAAAGGATAAGAATGTTAATATTATATGTTTTCTGGATAATGATATGAGAAGATGGAATGAGGATTTGGGAGGAGTACCTATTGTGTCTCCGGATTCTCTTTCGGGTTACTTGTTTGATGCTGTAGTAATTTGTGTTAGCGATCAATACCATGATGCTATTTATACGCAACTTAGGGATGGCCTTGGTGTTCCGGATTACAAAATAAGACATTGGACGTATTGGATGAGAACTGAGTTTTTGAACTTCTATCATACGGTTGATAAATTGAATGAAGCAGAAAATGAAGTGGTAAGGTATGTGGAAAAAAATGACAGACTATTTGTGTTTAACTACGATTTTGTCTCGAAATATGCACATTCGGTAAGCTGTGTATTTGATGATGAATGTGGAATGTATTATGGGGATTACAATGGAAGAAGACTATATTTGAAAAAAAGTTTTAATACTAAAGACAAAGCTGATACATATTTTACTTCATTAATGATAGAACAAGACAAACTATCACCTCACAGATATTTAGATGACACTTTTTCAGTGAATGGTGGAATAGTACTTGATGCAGGCGCTGCAGAAGGGAATTTTGCCTTGGAAGTAATTGAAAAAGTAGATAAGGTTATACTTGTAGAGGCGGATAAAGAATGGAATGAAGCACTTTTAAAGACTTTTGAACCATGGAAAGAAAAAGTGCTCATCATCAATAAGTATCTATCTGATAAAGATGATGAAGTGAATATCAGTATAGATACAATAGCTGAGATGTATAATATCGACTTTATAAAAATGGATATAGAGGGAGCAGAGGTAAACGCGGTCATAGGTGGAACAGGTTATCTAAATATGGCTTCAAAACTAAAAATGGCCCTATGTGTTTATCATAACCATGAGGATGAAGACAAGTTAAGAGAAGTGCTTGGATCAATGAACTACAATATGAATGCAACATATGGCTATATGGTGTTCATTGAGAATATGAATGAGCCCCCAAGATTGGTGCATGGAGTATTGAAAGCAGAAAGGTAACATTTTGTTTGGGAGAGTGACTTTGTCATGGTTGCGAGTGTAATAGTTCCTCTTTATCGTGGAAGACAATATATTGATTCAATCGTAAGAATGATAAAACAAAATGCTCAGGTATTAGGAGAAGTGTATTCAGATGCCTTGGTTGAGTTGGTTTTTGTTGGGGATTATCCAAACGACAACTCTGAGATAATTATTACTCCCAATGATGATATAGATATTAGTTTGATTGAGCATAAAGAAAATCTTGGGATTCATCAAAGCCGGATTGACGGCTTAAAAGCAGCAAAGGGAGATTATGTTCTTTTTCTTGATCAGGATGATGAGATAGAGGATGACTATCTTTATAGTCAGGTTAGGATGCTTAATGACAATGACGCTTGTTTATCTATCTGTAATGGTATTTATAGAGAAGATAAGTTGATCTATGAGGATGAGGCCGCAGCGGCTAAAGCAGTTGATGACACTTCATATTTTGGGAGTATGGTGGAGATAATATCTCCTGGACAGGTTCTGCTCAAAAGGGATGCTGTCCCTGAAACATGGTGTAAGTATATTCTGAAACATAATTATTGCGACGATGCATTTCTATGGATGCTGTTAAAGGATATGAAAGCAAAAGCTGTGTACAATGATAAGGTCCTCTACAAGCATAATGAAGATGGGTCTAATACCTCTTTTGCATGGAAAGAAAATGCTGATGCTTTGAGGGAATTGCGTACAGTTATTATCGAAAAGGCTTGCCTCAAACCGGAGAACTTACGGCTGTTTTTGTATGGATCGGAAAAAGAAATTATCAAGCAGGATACTTACGCAATTCTGGAAGAGGCATTTAATAAGGCTGAATATAAGAAAAGACTGCTTAAGACTGTAGTTGAAGGGGATATAAACATTATTTATGGATTTGGATATTGGGGAAAAAAACTTTACGAACTTATGGTTTCATGTGATGTAAAGGTGGAAGCTATTGTGGATAAAGCTGCTTTGGGGTATAGAGGAGAGGTTTCGGTGTTTAAACCTCAATGGCTTAAGGAACTTCCTTTCGGACAAAAAAAGAAAGCACATATTTATTTGGCGGCTCCTATGGCTGCGCTATTTATCAGGGATGATCTTAGGAAATGGGGATTTGATAAGATTTATCTGATCAATGAGATATGATCTGAAAAGATTATGTAAGAGGGACAGGATTATGGGATTGTTAAAGGCTTCGCAGCAATCATTTGTTGATACCGTTAATGTGAATAATTTAAAGATTGTAGTATATGGATATGGCGTAATAGGAAATATAGTTGCGCCTTATTTTATTAGTGAAAATGGGCTTGTTGGGCATACTCTGTTTTGGGCGGATGCTGATCCTAATAAACAAGACACAGAAATTGTTATATCAGGAAAGCGCTTTGTGGTGAAAAAACCAGAAGATATAAAGCGTATTGACGAGCCATTTGTTGTTTTGATCACTGGTAGTAGATATAAGTCAATAATTGAGACGTTTGAAAAAGACTCGTTTTATGACGATGTTGATATATATATATTACCGCAGATGTTGGCGGATGAGACAGATAAATTTGATTGCAAATTCGAAATCGAACCACTCACATCAAGGTCTATTCCAAAGATAATTCATTATTGCTGGTTCGGAGAAAAGGAACTTCCGGATGAATTGAAACGTTATATGGAGTCTTGGAATAAATATTGTCCGGATTATGAGATTCGAAGATGGGATGAGAATAATTACGATGTTGATAAGTATATATATTCTACTAGCGCATACCAACATGGAAAACTTGGATTTGTTCCAGATATAGTACGTTTGGATTTGCTATATGATTATGGTGGGATTTATCTTGATACGGATGTAGAACTTATCAGATCATTGGATGATCTGCTGGGACTGAAAGGTTTTATAGGAACCGAAAAATGGGGGATTGTAAATGCTGGTGGCGGAAGTGGCGCTATGCCAAAGCATCCTATGATTGGTGAGATGCTGGAATACAAAAAGGGTGTTGCTTTTGAAAGGGCAGACGGCAGCTTGAATCTGGAATCCAGCGGAACAACAGAAAGCATCCCTCTTTTAAGGCATGGATTTGTTCCTAATAATACCTTGCAAACAATCAATGGCCTTACTGTGCTTACTTCAGATTTCTTTCAACCTTACGATTATATGACAAGGAAAACACATTTAACCCGTAATACATATGGAATACATCATTTTTACGGGAGTTGGTTATAGATTACGGGATGATATGAGTTGTGGAGTCTTGAAAAATCATGTGTTTTGTAAATTAATGTGTTTAGAGGATGTGTTGAACTATGGATCCGGTAATTTTATGTACCTTGTTTGATATTAATTATGTTGATAAAGGGCTTGCTCTATTTCAATCTTTGGAAAGATGTGAGGCTGATTTTATTCTGTATGTTTTAGCGATGGATGAAAGGGTTAAATCAATCATTGAAGATATTAATTCGAATCAAATTCGAGTGATTGATCTTGAGCAAATTCTAAAATATGAAACTTCCATCTCTGAAAAAAAACAACATAGAACAAAAGGCGAATTCTGTTGGACCTGTACACCTATTCTAATAGAGTATGTTTTACAAGAGATGAAAGCTGAATTGTGTACTTATGTGGATTCTGATTTATTCTTTTATTCCTCACCACGCATTCTGATTAATGAATTTATAGACAGTAAAAAAGCTGTAGGATTAACTCCCCACAGATTTCCAGATACAGTATATGGAAATAAACAACTAAGTCAGTCTGGAAAATACTGTGTTGAATTTAATACATTTCGAAATTGTAGGGAAGGCAGAAGATTATTAAAAATATGGAAAGATAACGTTCTTGAAAAATGCTCTATTGATACGGGTGGAGATCAATTGTATTTATCTGATTGGGGTGAAAAATATTCGGAAGTATATGATTATCAGAATATAGGTGGTGGAGTTGCACCGTGGAATATATGCAACTATCGTTTCCGCAGAAAGAATGATATCATCAGAGTGGTTGAAAAAAAGTTGGAAACAGATATGGTTTTCTACCATTTTCAAGGTATTCAATACTCTGATGATGGAAGGATAAATATCAATGTTTTTGCTCATCCTGATGCTGGGTTTGTTAGCCATAATATTGTTAATCTGTTCTATATACCCTACTTGAATGAGATTGATGATATTAGAATCAGGATTAAACACAAATATGGACATGATTTTTACGCCGATGGATGCGGCAGGACTTTTTCACTGGTCAAGTTTAATTTTGTAAAATTTGTGAGGGGTTTTGTAAACAGATTAAAAAATGAATCTGTTTTATCGGCCATAGATTTGGTTTTCAGAGTGATTAGGAAACATGAGGATATAATAAGGTTATAGTTAATGAATGAGGAAACAAAATGAGCAATAGGTACGAATGCTATAAGCGATATTTGAGTAGTTGTAATATTCGAAAATGCAATCCAAGATTGCAATCTATCATGCATATCTTTTTTACAAGAAAAACTGAAATCCCGTTTTTTGATTTTAATGTTAACAATTCATGTTCACTTAGATGCAAAAAGTGTGATCAGGGAATTCCCTATCTTAAAAATAGGGAAATATATCGTTATGACGAATTAAAATCCTGGATTGATAATCTACTCGAAAAAGTAAATTATGTCTACCAGATTTCCATTTTGGGAGGAGAACCTTTTTTAAATATAGATCTTGACAAGATAATAAACTACTGTAAGAAAAACAAGAAAATAGGCTCTATTATTGTAGTTACAAACGGAACAATCTTTCCAAATGAAAGGATCATTCAATCATTAAAACACAAAAAAATAATTGTTGGAATTAGCTGGTATCCCATTGTTGATGATAGTAAGAGACGCAAATTGATAAAATGTTTAGAAGTAAATGGGATCAACTACCATGTAAGAAGAACGAACTGGTTGGATTTTGGGGATTGGACATATAGCAGAAATTACACAGAATCTCAACTGAAAAAAATATATGATAACTGCTTTTTGAAGGATTGCATTCAATATAACAAAGGTGTGCTTTATCACTGCGCCAGACAGCGGCTGCTGATGGATCAGAAAATTGATGAGCCTGGGGTGACTGAAACAATAAATGTGAATGATGTTAGTAAAGAAGCGTTTGAGAAAAAGTATAAGAGTTTTGCTTCATTGAAAACTCTTAAAGCATGTAATTATTGTAATAGTGGTGAAGATTTATGTGTTATTCCATTGGGTGAACAATTATGATTAATGGGTTAAGACTATTTTTTCGTGATGCTTCAAATCTTTATAAAACCATAAATAAATCAAAAAGACAATTGGAAAGAGAAAAAACAAAAAGTGAATATAAAACAGCTCTGCTAATAAAATGGATGTATTTGTATCATTATGGAATGACTATTAAAGACTGGTTGGATGATACAGATAAAAAAACAGTCGCAGTGTATGGAATGGGAGACTTAGGACAATTATTGTATTATGAACTGACAGATAAGAATGTTGAAGTACTATACACTGTTGATCAAAATTACGAATATAAAAATTCTGAGATTCAGATTTATCCACTTAAAGATGGTTTGGAACATGTTGATGTAGTGATTGTGACATTGTTAAAACCGGATAAAGGACTGCTGAAAGAGGTTCATCAAAAAACTAATAGTAGTGTAATAACGCTTGAGTCTGTTATAGAGCAGTTGATAAATAAAATACACTTTTGATGAGATTGTGATATGGAAAGTAATAAAGAAAAAAATGGAATTATTATATATGGTACGGGATTGGAAGGAGAGAAGTTTTATTCAAAGTTCCGAAATGAGCTGCATTTTGTAGGCGCAGTAGACAGAGTGAAAAGAAATTTTCATGATCTGAAGTTATATAATATAGACGAATTAGTTGAGTTGAGTAAACTCTATTATATTGTAGTGGCGACCGGCGAAAAGTTTTATATTGAAATAAAAGAGACTTTAGGCTCAGTGGGATTGGTCGAATTTCGAGATTACATTTGGAATGGTGAGTATAACAAAAAAATAATTTTGATATATGGAAACTGTCATTTTGTTCCTATTGTCAGCTATATGAAAATGCAAATGGATATCTGTTGTAATTATCGTGTTCGGTATTTTCGAATTGGATCTAGTGATGATAGGCAATATCCATCAGAGTGTGAATTGCGTAATTGTGATATATTCATAACACAGGATATAAGGGAAAATAATACAAGAAATCTCCCAGGATATAAAACTTTACTTAATAAAATTGATTTGAAGAAAACTAAAATTGTTATAGTCCCAAACTTATATGGTTGCAATTTGTTTTTTCCGCAATATGCCAAAGATGATGTAAATAAAAGTGTTTTTTATCTTAATTATTCTAAAAGGAATGTGAATATATCACCGGAACAGATGGATATTATAGAGGGATTATGCTCGATTCACGATCAAAATATTGACTTATTATTCTCCAAAGGATGTGATCTTAACTCTTTAGAGGAATATGTGCAGAGCAAGGATGTTTATTCAAAAGAAGAGATTGTATCGAATTTTGAAGATGAATTGTGCAAAATCAAGAAGAGGGAGGAGCAATGTTCTATTTCTATTTCGGACTATATAGAGGACAAATATAAAGATTTCCAATTATTTTATGAACCTGATCATCCGACAAATCATTTGCTGATAGAACTATCAAAGCGAATAATGCGTTATTTGAAGATTGGAATAGATTACGAATATGATAATAGTATAGATGAACTGGATTCAAGGGAAATCTTTATATATAAATGCGTCAGTGAAGCCTTGAATCTGAAATACAGACAGGTGTTCATCAGGAAAAAACATACACATTCTACACTTGGTAATTGTCCCTTGACTATGAAAGAGTATATAAAAGAATATATACAATGTATATATGGGGATATTGATAGATGATTGGAGAGCAACTAAAATGGTGAAACTATTAGCTGAAAGAGTTCTGTGTGAAGATGATAAATTGTTGTTTGCTTCTTGTGAATCAAATTTATTGTTTTCCATGAATATTATTAGTGGAAATGTAGGTATTGAAGGCTTTGTTCGCTGCGAAGAAATGCTAAAAGATAGACTGTTTGGTGGATTAATAAGCTACCGTGATAAGTATGTTTTGATTCCAGCTAATTCAAAGCATGTTGTTGTTCTTGACAAGTTCTTTAACGAAGTCTCTGCATTAGAAATAGATGAGCAATCAAAGCAGCCTAAATATATGGCTGGAACTATATATAATGATAATTTGTTCTTGTTTAATCATGTTGCTCAGGGTATTCAATGTATCAATATGTTAGATGCCACAAAAACAACACTGGGAGAAATCGGCGATGATTATTTCTTTAGTTGTTTGATTGAGGATAGCAAAGTACTTTTGCCATCATGTAAATCCAATAATGTTTATATAATTGATATGGCATCATTATCTGTAGATAAATTAGAGATTGGCCAAGGCAAGTATAATGCATTGGAAAAATATGACGATGAATATTATTTTGCACCACGTGGTGGGGATTATTTGACTATTTGGACTATTGATAAAGGAATAAAGGAAATACCTATACCCAAATGCAATGCGGTAGGTGTATTTAAAATCGGTGATAGTGTTGTTTTGCCATCAAATATGCAAGGGCAATCTATGCAGATTTGTGTTGATGGAAGTGTGAAGGGATGGCATTCTGAAGAGAGATTTATCTTAGCTCAACGGGTTTGCGATAATAAATATGTCTTAATGAATGATGATGCTGTTGTATATATACTTGATTTGGATAATGGAAATACTATTGCATATAATGCAGAACTAAATGATACTTCGATAATTGAAAGAGAAATGGAACAAAGAGGTTTAGGTGAGTTCAAACTAGTTAATGAGTGCAAAATTAATACATTATCTGTTTTCCTAAAAGTATTGGCAAATACTTGAGCAGCAGAAGGGGATATAGATACCATTCAAAGAAAAGGAGCTTGTACAAGCTCCTTTGTAAACGGTGCATAACCGATACCTACTGTCATTTATATAAAATTGAGATAATGGTGTGCAACTTTCTACACTGTGAAAAGTGTGTTACAACTTTTCACACTTATACAACCAAGGAGGCACATCATCATGAAAAGTAACACTCAACTTGCAACCAAGCAGATCCGTCTCCAACGTAAGCCCTCAAACATGGGTACTGCCACATAAAGAAATCCGCTCAACAAAGCGGATTCCAGTGGATTGATATATTTTTTGTTCCTTGGAAAATTTACTTGGATTGTCTCTTACAGTGTTTTACGACATCAGGAGACCACGG
>JAEEGL010937062.1_pt1 | contig 11623 bp, 10 predicted proteins | sample 9134231 | NCBI WGS metagenome assembly JAEEGL01 (sample SAMN16246548, study PRJNA631951) | gut metagenome | biome: gut microbiome; feature: rumen; material: fiber-attached | host: Bos | place: Iran: Karaj | collected 2018-10 | reverse complement strand
GCAAGACTTATTTTGTCACAGCCGCTCACGCAGATAACTATATGCGTCTTCTTAAGACGACGGTTGACGATGTCCATGCCATCGCGCTTATGACCGACGGCGTTCAGGACAGCGTTTATAACGAAGAAGCAGGTCTTGTAAAACCTGTTGTGGCCAAGATGGCAGAGGCATTTGCATCAGGCAGGGATGAAGCTGAGAAATCCATCCTCGAGACCGTGCAGAAATATATCGTCGGTTCGAGCAACGCGAGCGATGATGCAAGCTTCGGTGTAATGTATTTTGAAGGCACAAAGGCTCCTGATCCGGATACGTTGGAGAGTTCGGCTGATAAGTTCGCTGATTCCGGCGAGACGTTCAAGGAGCTGTCACAGGCTATCAAGCCTGAACTTATGGCTGCACACGAGATCATCAAGAAGTGCGCAGGTGATGAGGCAGAGCAGACAACAACTGTTGCAGCTGAGACAGAACCTCAGCCCAAGCCTGCTGAAGTTACGCCCATTCCCGCAGAGGAGACGAAGCAGCCCAAGACTGTCAGCAAGATATCTGTTGTGCTTCTTATTATCGGTGTTCTGCTGACCGTAGTCGGCACTATTGAGTTGGTTATTTCGCTTAAAGGATGAGTGATATATGAGAGACGAGAAAAAATATGAGATCCTGCCCGGCGTAGAACTGCCTGATTACAAAACGATCAAGGCGGCTGCGTCAGATTTCAGCGTTTCCGATGTCGGAGAGGTTGATATCAGGGAAGTTAGGATAGAGCCGGTTTCATCCGTTGCTGCAGCTACCACGCCTTCAGTATCTGCTGAAGATCTTGCCAGGATTAAATCACTTGGTGACAAGGTTGCCGAGGATGAAGCAAAGTCGCAGGCTGAGAGCCGTGCGAAGATGGATAAGATCATGAGCAAGGCTGTTCATGCATCTGAATCTATTAAGGATCTTAAGAATTCAAATATCACCAGGGTTACTGACGAGAAGCGTAAGGCCCTCGAAGACAGCATTAAGGCTGAAAAGGAACAGCAGGCTGAGATCGATGCTAAGAATAAGGCACGAGAAGAACGCCGTCTGCTTCAGCAGAGACTCTATGAAGAAGCTAAAGAGCGCGCTGCCCAGGCTAAGGTTGAGGCTGCCGCAGCTCAGGAAAAAGCAATTAATCAGGAAGCCGAAGAGAAGTCAATGCTTAAGAAGGCTGTAGCCGAAAAGCTTGCACAGGAAAAGGCTGCAGAGGAAAAAGCAGCTGCTGAAAAGGCTAATGCCCAGAAGGAGTCTTCTGAGAAACTGTCTCTTGAGAAGGTAGCAGCTGAAAAGGCTGAAGCCGATAAGAAAGCAGTTGAAGAAAAGGCTGCTGCAGAGAAGGCTGAAGCTGATAAGAAAGCAGTTGAAGAAAAGGCCGCTGCAGAGAAGGCTGAGGCTGAAAAGAAGGCAGCAGAGGAAAAGGCCGCTGCTGAGAAGGCCGCTGCTGATAAGAAGGCAGCTGAAGAAAAAGCTGCTGCTGAAAAGAAGGCAGCTGAAGAAAAAGCTGCTGCAGAGAAAGCAGCTGAAGAAAAAGCCGCAGCTGAGAAGGCTGAAGCTGAAAAGAAAGCTGCTGAAGAAAAGGCTGCAGCTGAGAAGGCCGCTGCTGAAAAAAAAGCCGCAGAGGAAAAAGCTGCTGCAGAGAAGGCAGAAGCTGAAAAGAAGGCAGCAGAGGAAAAAGCCGCTGCCGAGAAGGCTGCTGCTGAAAAAGAAGCTGCTGAGAGAGCTGAGCAGATCAGGGCAGGAAGCATACTTGTTTCATCAGAGAAGTCTATCCTCAGAAGAGCTGTTGCAGAGAAACTCGCTGCAGAGCGTGCCGAAGCTGCAAAGAAAGCTGCTGAGGAAAAGGCAGAAGATAAATCAGAGGTTAAGCCTTTCGAGAGGAGATCCTTTGACAGAAAGGTTATCGAGGATAAGCCTGTTGAAGAGAAGCCGGCGAGCATGTTTAAATCCTTCAGAGAAGAATTGTTCGCTGATGATGATTTCGCTGATTTCGAAGAAGAACTCAAGTCGATGAAAGAACCTCTGCCTTCTCCGTTCGTACCTCTGGCACAGACTGCACCTGTCAAGAAAACAGAGCAGAGAGCACCTGTGGTAAATCCTGACAGATTCGTTAAGGATGACAAGCGCGAGGTTTCAATCGCATCGGCAGATGAGACTTTCGATGACTTCAAGGAATTCCTTGACAGTGACGACTGATTACCGGATAAACTGAAAGATTAAAGGCTGTCTTCGATCGAAGGCAGCCTGTTTTATTATCGTGAATATAATGAAAGAAGCTGTTCCGATTGGAACAGCTTCTTTGTTGGTGCACCTCCAGGGACTCGAACCCTGGGCCCACTGATTAAGAGTCAGTTGCTCTACCATCTGAGCTAGAGGTGCGTTAAGCAACGTCAATAATTATAGCTATAAGGGTTTTACAAGTCAACACCTATTTTTACTTTTTTTAATAACAAATATTTTAGTTTTCTCAACTGAAGAATCCTGTCATGTCAGTTGAGGTAAAATCTTCTGTCAGAGGGAGCTTAACCGGACGGCCTTCCTTGGCTGATTTGTAGATGCCGAGGAGCGTATCTACTGAAGAGAAACCTGAATATGCGTCTGCAATCGGATTCTTGTTCTCGATGATTGAATCGAAAAGATTCTTATAGATTCCGAGGTGTGGATTAAGAGCGCACTTATATGAGAACATACCTCCGGTCTTAAACTGCTTGCGGATATAGTAACCGTTGAGCTTTTTGAGTTTGCCGTCAGGCTTTACGCCGTAGATCTTAAGGTGAGGTTTGCCTGAATCAAGTCCCATCGTTAACTGGCCGTTCTCACAGAAGACAGAGAACTCTGCCGTGTGCTTTGAGGGTACGGTTGATGTTGTGCCTTCGATCAGTGCGAGAGCGCCGTTCTCAAGTCTTAATACAGCCATTCCGAGATCTTCTGCTTCAATCTTTCTTAATCTCTGTGCGATCATGGAAGAAGCCTCTTCAGGTTCTGAACCCATGAGCCATACGAGCAGGTCGATGGCATGGATGGACTGGTTCATGAGTGCACCGCCGTCACTCTTCCAGGTTCCGCGCCATGCTGCACTGTTATAGTAGTCTTCACCGTGTCCCCAGCGTACATATATGGTACCGTGGGTTACCTTGCCGAATTTGCCTTCAGCAATGTCATCGCGTAAAAGACCTACGATCGGCAGATAACGGTAGATATGTCCCATTGCAATCTTAATACCTGTCTTTTGAGACAGTTCGAAAATCTCACGCGCCTCAGATACTGACATGGTCATGGGCTTTTCGAGGAGCAGGTTGCATCCGTGCTCCATTGCATATTTGGCAATCTGATAGTGAAGACCTGAAGGGACTGTGACGGATACGATCGAAGGCTTAACTTCCTCGATAGCCGTTTTATAGTCGTTATATACTTTTGTGTTGGCAAAACCCTTAACTGAATTAAGAAGCCTTTTTGCAGATTCGGGATTGGTATCTACAACAGCAGCGAGTGCCAATGAACCCTTAAGCTTGGATATAGCCTTAAGATGCTTCTCCGCTACTCTGCCGCAGCCGATGATGATAACCGTTAACGGTGTCGAAATAGATATTGAACTGTTATTATCGGCCATTTACAGCCTCCATATAGGTTTTTGCTTGAAATAGTTTAGCACAAAAGGATAAATTAGCATCCTTATTGATTATAATATCTTCTATAAGAACCTTAGCGGAGGTATTCTTCCATGAACATGCGGGACATCATAATCGCTAAACGAGACAAACAGAGCCTTACTGACGAACAGATAAAGTTTTTCGTGCAGGGCGTAACGGACGGTAGCATTCCTGATTACCAGACATCGGCTCTTCTTATGGCGATAGTCCTGAACGGTATGGATGACCGCGAGATGACCACGCTCACGCTGGAGATGGCTGCATCAGGCAAGCAATTGGAACTTCCTTATATTGACGGCGTGGCAGTCGACAAGCACAGCACGGGCGGTGTAGGAGACAAGATCACACCGATCATCCTGCCTCTTATAGCTTCTTTTGGTGTAGAAGTAGTTAAGCTCAGCGGAAGAGGCCTGGGTTTTACGGGCGGAACAGTTGATAAGTTCGAATCGATAGACGGATTCAATGTTGAAGTAAACACAAAAGATTTCCATATGTATGTTATCAAGACGGGTATGGTCATCTCAGGACAAACTCCTGATCTGGCACCCGCCGATAAGATCCTGTATTCATTAAGAGACGTCACGGGTACTGTTGATTCGATCCCTCTTATCGCATCCAGCATCATGAGTAAGAAGATCGCAGCAGGCGCGAAAGGAATAGTCCTTGATGTTACGTGCGGATCCGGAGCATTCATGAAGGATTTCGAATCTGCAAAGGCTCTCGCCGAAGCCATGATCAGGATCGGTAAGCTCGCAGGCAGGAAGGTTGTCGCTGTTATTACTAATATGGATGAGCCTTTGGGAAGATTCTGCGGAAATATCCTTGAGATGGATGAAGTCCTTAACACCGTAACAGGCAAGGGCGAGGAAGATGTTGTGGATGTTGCGGTTGAGATCGCATACCATCTTATAACTCTTGCGGAGAAGGATGCCGGCATGAGTCCTGAAGTACTGAGACAGGAGATCAGGGCAAGGCTCTACGACGGCACATGCTATGAGAAATATAAAGAACTCATAGAATCACAGGGAGGAAAGATAACATCTTCCGGAAGGCCTGTATATGTGGACACTCCATTCGACTGCATGCATGTTAATTCACCTGACAGCGGTTATGTCCAGAGCATCAGGACTGATCTGATAGGACAGGCTTCCGTTCTTCTCGGTGCAGGCAGACTTAAGAAGACTGATAAGATCGATTACGGCGCGGGAATAGGTTTCTTCGTTAAGGTAGGCGACAGAGTTGAGCGCGGTGATTCGCTGTGTGCACTGTATCACGGAGAGAAGAGCGAGATCTCTGAAGACAGGCTGTTTGATGCCATGGATCTTATTCTCGAAGCATATACGATCGGACCTGAAAAGCCTGAAAAGACACCGTCCATATTAGGTGTCATCACTTGATTTGATACATTAATGCTGTATAATACGAACAAATGTTTATTTAAGGCAGGATAACTATGGCTTCAGAACCCGTTGTAAAAAGAATAATCGGAATCGATCCGGGTTATGCGATCACGGGTTACGGCATCATTGATAAGACCGGAAATAAACTATCCGTAGTTGATTACGGTGTTATTGAGACAAAGGCCGGCACGGATTTTCCGTTAAGACTTCTCGCGATAAACGATAAGATAAGATTTATCCTGGAGCAGTATAAGCCTGATTATATGTCTGTGGAAGAATTGTTCATGGGCCATAACCATACAACAGTTATCGGAACGGCTCAGGCGCGCGGTGCGGTTCTGGTTGAGGCTGCACGTGCGGGTGTTGAAGTGTTTGAGTTTACACCGGGACAGGTTAAGCTCTCGATCACAGGTTACGGCAAGGCTGAGAAGAAACAGGTACAGTTAATGACCAAGACGATCCTGGGCCTTAAGGAAGTGCCAAAGCCTGATGATGCGGCAGATGCATTAGGTCTGGCGATTACACTTGCCAATACGGGACTTGCTTTCGCAGGTAAGGCCGTGGCGGGTTATCAGTACGGAAGATACGGATATCAGAAGCGCAACGAAGGATTTGTTTGATTTATTGTTAGAATAGATTATCAGTTTTTACAGGAGATTATTAATGTACGCATATATCAAGGGAAAGATCACTGACCGCAACGACCAGCAGATCGTAATCGAGAATAACGGAATCGGCTATCTTGTTAACTGTCCCATCGGGATCTCTGCAGAGATCGGAGGCTTTAATGAAGAGGTAACCGTTTATCTTTATCAGAGCGTTAAGGAAGATGACATCTCGCTCTACGGATTCAGTTCCAGAGACCAGAAAGAGATGTTCTTAAAGCTCATTACCGTAAGCGGTATCGGTCCCAAGGTTGCCCATACGATCTGTGCTTCATTATCAGCAGAACAGATCGCTGCAGCCGTTATGAGCAGCAATGTGGCGCTTCTTACAGGCGTTAAGGGTCTTGGCAAAAAGACTGCCGAGAGGATCATATTGGAACTCAAGGATAAGCTTAAGGCACAGCTCGGCGCTTCTGCGAGTGTCAGCACGACACCCGTTGCTGCCGCAGCTGCAGGTAACGGTAATACAGGTCTCATGCAGGATGCTGTCGGCGCGCTCGTTGTGTTAGGATATAAAGATCAGGAAGCAGCAGATGCTGTTGCGGCAGCATATGAAGAAGGCATCGGCCTCGAAGACCTTATCCGTAAGTCATTGAAGGTTGCTGCAGGTAAGAAGTTCTCATAAGGGACCGGTCGATACAGATGATGAATTTTAACGAACAAGAGAATGATGAAGAGCGCGTCTTAGGCAGGCTCAGACAGCCCGGAGATATGGAAGAGAAGGCTCTAAGGCCTGTTACTTTCGATGAGTATTCCGGACAGACGAAGGTTAAGAATAATCTCAAGATCTTTATCGACGCTGCAAAGAAGCGCGGTGAGGCATTAGATCACGTTCTTTTGTATGGTCCTCCGGGACTCGGTAAGACTACGCTTGCCGGCATCATCGCATCTGAGATGGGTGTTGCTATGCATATCACCACGGGTCCTTCAATCGAGAAGGCAGGCGATCTTGCAGCTCTTCTTACTAATCTCAATGAGAATGAAGTTCTCTTTATCGATGAGATCCACAGACTGAATAAGAGTGTTGAGGAAGTCCTTTATCCCGCGATGGAAGATTATTGCCTTGACCTTATGATAGGTAAGGGTCCTGCGGCCAGATCAGTAAGACTTGATCTTCCGCATTTTACTCTTGTTGGCGCCACGACCAGAGCCGGTATGATCTCCGCGCCTTTGAGAGACCGTTTCGGCATGATCCACCGTCTTGAACTCTATGAGACGGAAGATCTCATGGATATCCTCAAGCGTGATGCCGGACTGCTTGGTATTGCGATCAACGAAGAAGGTTTAAGAAATATAGCCTCAAGATCCAGAGGCACCCCCAGAATCGCGATAAGGCTGCTTAAGCGTATGAGAGACTTCGCATCCTATCTTGAGAAGGATACGATCGATAAGGAAGTTTCCGATTTTGGTCTCAAGGCTTTGGATATCGATGAGATGGGTCTTGATGCCATCGACAGAAGAGTGCTTACTGCTATTGCAGACATATTTAAGGGCGGTCCTGTAGGACTTGAGACTCTGGCTGCATGTACGGGTGAAGATCCGGTAACGATCGAAGACGTTTATGAGCCTTTCCTTTTGCAGAACGGATTCCTTGCAAAGACTCCGCGAGGAAGAGTCCTTACGTTAAGGGCTTTTGAGCATATCGGTATCGCGCCGCCGCCGTCTTTTATCGCGGGAATGAAGACTACCGAAACGATCTCTGCAAAATACGAGAACATCTCCATAGAAGACTGGCAGAATTCCAACAGGGACGGTGAGAACAGCTGATGGGAAGAATGCTTCTCCATGCCTGCTGCGGCCCGTGCGCAATGTATCCGCTGGATCTTCTGACATCCGGCGGACGTGATCTTGACTGCTATTGGTATAACCCGAATATCCAGCCTCAGTTCGAATTTGACAGACGTCATTTAAATCTTGAGAAAGCATGTGAACACTTCGGTATCAGGCTGATCTCCGAAGGCACTGAATGCATGCAGGAATACTGGCTATCCAAGACATATCTTGAGGAGTTCGCTTCAAGATGTGAGATGTGCTATGACATCAGAATGGATAATGTAGCAAAGTTCGCATCAGAGAACGGTTATGAATCTTTCTGCACAACACTCCTGGTGAGCCCCTATCAGCAGCACGATAAGATTGCGGAGATAAGCGATAAGAAGGCATCGAAATACGGTGTTAAGTTCGAATATATGGACTTCAGACCGGGATTCCGTCAAGGTCAGGACATGGCAAGAGAAATAGGCCTTTACAGACAGAAGTTCTGCGGCTGCATATTCTCTCTTGAGGAATCCAAATTCAGGGATAAGATCTATAAGTCTTTTGAATCGTGACCCTTAGGTTCTTTTGCTTCAACGAGAACTGAATAATATCCTTCGTAGATTACCATTCCGGGCTTTGCTCCCGGGATCTTTTTTACATGTGAAACAGGGCAGTAGTCTACCTCTGCCTTGAGCTGACCGGGCTTCGAATCTTCTGATGTCATGTGCTCTTCAAGGATTATCGCCTTTGAGAAGAAAGCAGCCAGACTTGCTGCTTCCAGTACTGCATTGTCAGAAGGCATTTCCTCATTGGGCTTGGTCCTTAAGATTACATGTGTTCCGGGCAGTCCTTTTACATGGAACCACCAGTCGCGTCTTGCAGCCGTGTGGAAGGTTAGCTGCTCGTTCTGTATGTTGTTTCTGCCTGCCAGGATCTCATAGCCGTCAGATGTCATGTATCTGCGGCAGGGGAGCGGGCGTTCCTTATTCTTATCTTTGTTGCCTTTGCCGGCATTAGCTCTTCTGGCAGCTTCTCTCAGTGCTCTTGAGGAAGCCTTTCCTGATTTTGCAACACCGACCATCTTATTGGGGTCGCCCGTGTTATTGCCGGGCTTTTTTGATACCTGTCCCTTGCGAAAAACTGAATCTCCGGAGATCTCGATCCTTATCTCTTCGTTTATCGCTTCGAGATCTTCGAGGCTCGATGCGGCATTTACTGCGACCATTAAGGATCTTAAATACTGCGCAGCGAGTTCATCTTCCTTAAGATACTTATCGGCGAGTTCCATCTTTCGCTTTGCCTTATGAAAACGCTTGTAGTATTCCTGGGCATTGCCGGATGCATCGAGAGTGGGGTTAAGATCGATCACAATATCCTTGGGCGGGTCAGACGTGTAATCGGTGAGAGTAACGTTTGACTGGCCCTGACTGATCATGTACTTGTAGGTGAGGATCATGTCGGCGGAATGCTTGTAGGATTCAGCCTTCTGGCCTTCTTCGAGGTCCTGCTCGTGAAGCTCGCGCTTCTTGATGATTCTTGCCAGAGCATTGGTAATGATCTGATTCAGTCTGTCCCTGCCCATATCAAGTACAAGCCTTGAATCTCTGGCACTGTAGCTCATGTAGATGGCTTCGGAGATCGAAGATACGGTCTTTGTCCTGGAATAACCCTTGAGATCTGCTATTGAAGCATCCGCAGGTTCACCGGTCTCATCGTAGAATACATGAGCGGAATATGTTCCTTCAGTGATCGACTTAAGGAAATCTCTGATAGAGTTATTAAGCTTTGTTTTCTGGTCATCAGATAACATCGACAGTGTCTTTCTGTCGTCGATATCAGCCTGATCAGTGATGTATGAGGCAAGGATAGGGGAAAGCCCCTTAACGGAACCTACAAGAGCCTTTGCAATAGGGCGTGATAATTCGGTTTCCATAATCGGAACATTGCCGTCTTCTGACATCTTAAGTGCATCGTCCGGAGTCAGCTTATCCTGTGCCGGCGGATATACATAAACACGTGCAGGCATTACTTCGCGTACGCGTGATACAGAGAAATCAACGTGAATTGCAGAATCCAGTATCTTGCCGGTCTCGTTTATGAGGACAAGATTGGAAAATCGTCCCATTAATTCAACTGTAAGTGTATAGAGCTTACGGTCTCTTAATTCATCGGTGTTACTGACTGTGATCTCAATGATGCGCTCATAACCGGGGTTGGTGACACGTTCGATCCTTGAACCCGCGAGATATTTACGGAGCAGCATGCAAAATGACGGCGGAATGGAAGGATTCTCTGCGGTATTCTCTGCAAAACAGATCCTGGGTGAACTAGGATCGATCGATATCAGGAGTTTTCTGTATCCGCCCGTAAATCTGATGTGGAGTATGACGGTATGTCTGTCAGGCATGTAGATCTTGTCTACACGCTTGCCTTCGAGTTCCTTATTTAACTCGTTTGAGAGGAGCTGACAGGTAATGCCGTCTAAGGTCAAGACTTTATACCTCGTCTTCTGCGGTGTTGCCTGAATCCGAAGTTACTCTTTTTGAGAAGACCAGTGTCAGAACGATCCAGATAACGACGGCAATAAGGATCTCAATGCCGAGGATCTTGAAGAACAGTTCATACTGATTCCAGCTGATCAGAAGGTCGATTCCGACAAGGAGAATAATACAGCCGAGGAATATGACCGGCATTGCCGCTCTTGTGGAGGCGAACTTCTTAAAAGCTGCGGAGAATCCGGTCTCAGTCTGAACGGGAGCGCTCTTTGCCGTTGTTTTTCTGGAAGAATTGGAACGGGTAGAGCGGGCAGCAGTCTTAGACGTGCTCTTTCTGGAAGAGCCGCCCCTGGAAGAACTGCCTGATCTTGACCTGGTAGTATTTGCCATTATCAGCCGATACCTTCTTTTTCCTTGAGGAGACGCTTGATCTTCTCTGTAGGATTGATAAGGCTGGAAAGTGAAGCATCGTGGTTGATCGCATCGATGAGGAGTGCAACGAACTTGCAGAGGTTAACGTCTGCGAACCAGGGAGCCTGAAGGAGCTCAGGTCTTCTGTAGATGAGGTTTGTTGCAAATACCTTGTTGATGATGCCTTCCTCGTATGCCTTGTTGAAGTTGTCGATGCCTTCTGTGAACAGACCGAAAGTAACAGCGCAGAATACTTTTCTTGCTCCGCGTTCCTTCATCTCACGTGCGATGTCGATCATGGAATCGCCGGATGAGATCATGTCGTCAACGATAAGGATATCCATTCCTTCGACGGAATCACCGAGGAACTCGTGTGCAACGATCGGGTTTCTGCCGTTAACAACAGTTGTATAGTCTCTTCTCTTATAGAATGTTCCGAGAGGAACACCGAGGATGGAAGCATAGTACATAGCTCTGCCGATACCGCCTTCATCAGGAGAGATGATCATGAACTTACCGCTCGAGAATGAGAGGTCAGGTACCTGACGGTACATTTCCTTGATGATCTGATAGGTGGTAGGGAGGCTCTCGAAGCCTGCGAGAGGAATGGCATTAGCAACTCTCTCGTCGTGAGCATCGAAAGTAATGATATTTGCAACACCAAGCTCATAGAGCTCTTCAAGTGCGAAAGCGCAGTCAAGGGATTCTCTGGCGTTTCTCTTGTGCTGACGGCTCTCATAAAGGAAAGGCATGATGACATTAATTCTTCTGGACTTACCGGAGCAGGCGAGGATAACACGCTTAAGATCCTGATAGTGATCATCAGGGCTCATTCTGTTGTCCTGTCCGAACATCTTGTATGTGCAGGAGCAGTTCATGATATCGCTGATGAGGTAGAGGTCATGGCCTCTTACTGTGTTCTTTACGACAGCTTTACCTTCACCGGAGGAGAATCTTGCATTCTCGACAGGGATCGTATAATCCTCACGGAAGAATCCGGGATAAGTATTAACGATCTGCTCTTTCTGATACTCTGAACGTCTCTTGTTCAGATAGAAGTTAACCTTCTGTGTGAAGTCTTCGCTTCCTTTAAGAGCAATAAGACCGATAGGTCCTACCGGCGCCATGGGGTTGTCGCCGTATTGGTCGTAGCGGGAATAAGCTCTTTCGTCAGATGCTGATGTCATAATTGCAGCCTGCCTTTCATGCCATTATTTTGTTTCGTTATCTTT
>JAEEGL010570941.1_pt1 | contig 11623 bp, 8 predicted proteins | sample 9134231 | NCBI WGS metagenome assembly JAEEGL01 (sample SAMN16246548, study PRJNA631951) | gut metagenome | biome: gut microbiome; feature: rumen; material: fiber-attached | host: Bos | place: Iran: Karaj | collected 2018-10 | reverse complement strand
TGGAAGACCTTCATCATCTCGGCGGTGATCGGCACCATCATCGGCATCCTGCCCGCTGCAGGCGGCACCCTGGGCTCCATGGTGAGCTACGGCACGGCGGTGAAGATGGACAAGAACCCGGACCGCTTCGGCAAGGGCGCCTACGAGGGCATCATCGCCGCGGAATCCGCCAACAACGGCGCTGTGGGCGGCAGCATGGTCCCCACCCTGACGCTGGGCATCCCCGGCAGCGGCACGGCTGCCATTATCCTTTCCGCGTTCATGATCCACGGCCTGGTCCCCGGGCCGCTGCTCCTTCGCGAACAGCCCAACATGCTTTATACCATCCTGGTGTCCATTCTGGTGGCGTCGATCCTGCTGTTCTTCGCCGGGCGCTTCGTAGCCAGAGAGTTCGCCTACATCCTGAAGCTGCCGTATCCCATCCTGGCGGCGGTCATCGTGGTGCTGGGCGTCGTGGGCTCCCTGGCCCTCAAGGGCAGCTATTATGACTTCCTGCTGGCCGTGGTGTTCAGCGGCGTCGGCTATCTGTTCCACAAGTTTAACTTCTCCGCGTCGTCCTTCATCCTGGGCGTGGTCCTGGGCCGGACGGCGGAGACCTCCTTCCGAAGACAGATGCTTTTGAGCGGGAACAGCGTCCTTTCCTTCTTCTCCCGCCCCATCGCGGCGGTGCTGATCATCATCTCCCTGGCCATCTTCTTCTACCCCTACATCGAGCTGCTGATCAAAAATCTGAAGAAAACCAGCGCGAAAGCGTAAGCACGATCCTTTTGAGCGCGAAAACGCGGCGGAGCATTTCCGCCGCGTTTTCGCGTTTCTTCGGCTTCCCGCCGGCCGGGACGCTTACTTTTTGCCCCGGCGGCGGAAGTCCTCGTTGATGGCTCCGCACCAGTCCGCCGGGATGGGCCGACCCTCCCGGGCGGCGGCAATGGCGCTGCTGACGGTCCTGTAATTCAGCGCGGTGCCCTCGCTGTCGCAGCAGTAGCGGACGGCCCGGTCCTCCCGGATGCCGAAGCTGCGGGCGGCGGCGATGGCGTCCATGTTGGCCCCCAGGAACAGAAATTCCCAGCCGTGCTTTTCCTGCCGGCTCTTCACCATCCGCTGCACCTTGTCGTAGGTGTACTCCCGGCTGGCGTTCTCCATGCCGTCGGTGGTGATGACGAAGATCGTCCGGGCCGGCCGGTCCTCCTCCCGGGCGTACTTGTGCACCAGCCCGATGTGGTGCACGGCCCCACCGATGGCGTCCAGCAGAGCGGTGCACCCGCCCACCCGGTACTGTTCGTCGGTCATGGGCTCCACCGTCCGGACGTCCGCCCGGTCGTAGAGCACCCGGGAGTCATTGGAGAACAGCACGGCGGAGAGCAGAGCCCGGCCGGGCTCCTTCTTCTGCCGCTCGAGCATGGCGTTGAAGCCCCCGATGGTGTCCGATTCCAGCCCCGCCATGGAGCCGCTGCTGTCAAGGATGAATACGATCTCGGTGAGTTCTTCGTTCATGAAAGCGATCCCCTTTCTTTTTCCTGATGGCATGAGCATACAGGATAAGGAAAGGGGATCGGTCAACCGGGGGTTGACAGTTTTCAGGCCTTGAGACCGGTCTTCAGCAGCGGCAGACGGCAGTCGTCCAGCGCGGCGTTGATCAGCGGGACGCAGTACATTTTCCGCTCGATGTAGTATTGCACCACCAGGTCCGCCCGGCTGCTGCGGGTCAGGGAATACCCGGCCTTGTTCAGCAGCTTCTGGGTCCCGTCCATGTCCAGCTCCAGGCCGATGGCCAGCTGGATGGCGGTGTTCTTGGTGGGCTGATATTCCTTGTTGTTCAAGATCTTGCTGAAAAGCTGCCGGCTGATCTCCGCCCGCTTGTAGACCTCGGAGTCCTTGCCGGTGCGCTCGCGGAGCAGGTCCAGCAGGTACTCGGAAAAGGTGCTCTCCCGGCTGCGGAGCACGTCGTCCAGCGAGCTGCCCGCGGCGGGGAGAGACGAATCCGCCTCCGCGAGGGAGAACAGGTCCGAGGCGACCTCCCGGGCGGTTTTTCGCCGGGGCCGCCGGGCGGACGGGTGCGGCCGGTTGGTATAGGCCGCTTCAAAAACGGCGCTCTCCTCCCGGCTCTTTTCCTCCGCGTAATTGTCGTCGATGTAGCTTTTCAGATCGGCGAACAGGGACCCGGCCAGGTCGAAGGCCTCCGTGTTGAACAGCACCAGCCAGATCTGCCTCTCGTGGTCCATCAGATGGTCAGTGACGGCGGCGATGGCCACGGACAGAGCCACGTCCTTGGGGAAGGCGTAGCTCCCGGCCCCCATCAGCGGGAAGGCCACGGAGGCGCAGCCCAGCTCGTCGGCCAGGGCGAGGGCCGCGTCGTAGGCCCGGCGCAGCAGCGCGGCCTCATCGTGCTCTCCGTCGATCCACGCGGGGCTCACGGTGTGCAGCACGTATCTGGCCGGGAGCTCGAAGGCGGGAGTGGCGGCGGCGCAGCCCACGGCGATCTCGCCGATCTCCTTTCGGGCGGCCAGCAGCGCGGGCCCCGCCGCAGCGTGGATGGCGCAGTCCGTGCCCTGACCCACCACCGGCAGGGGGTTGGCCGTGTTCACGACGGCGTCGGCGTGAACGAGGGTGATATCGTTTCGGATGATCTCAAAAGGCATGGCGTTACCTCTGCGTTCGGCTTATTTCCCCGCTTCGGGGAGACAGTGCATCTGCGTGCGTCCCAGGACGCGGAAGCCCTCGGCCCCGCCGGAGAGAGTGCGGAGGCCGAAGTCAGCGGAGCGCAATTTGAGGTAGAGCGTGATGCTCCGCTCGTCGGCCCCGCCCGCCGGGAACTGGCTGACGTGGCAGCGGAAGATGGCGTTCAGCTGCTTTTCGAGCAGCCCCGCCGTTTTCACGAAGCGGTTGGGCCGGGCGGTCATGTAAAAGGCCAGAGCCTCCGCCGGGGCCGTTTCCGCGCCGTACCGGGCCATGATCTCCGCGTAGGGGGCGAAGTAGGAGAGCATTTTGGCGCACTCGCCTACCCGTCGGTGGTCGACGTGGCACTCGCTGGCGGGGTCCGGGTCCGGGGCGAAGATCACCTGGGGCTTCACCTCGCCGACGACCTTTGCCGCCGAGCGGAGCAGCTCGTCGGGGTCGTAAAACCCGCCGTCAGAGAGACCCAGGAAGCGCACGTCCTCCACCCCCAGCATCCGGGCGGAGGCGCGGGCCTCATCCTGCCGGACGGCGATCAGCTCCTCGGGCGTGGTGCCCGCGGGGGCGTGGTCCAGACCGTAGCGGCCGTCCAGGCAGATAAGGAAGGTCACCTGCTTCCCGGCGGCGGCCAGTTTGGCCGCCGTGGCCCCGGCGCCGATCTCGATGTCGTCCGGATGGGGGCCCAGGAACAGATAGCGCTCATAGTCTTCGATCTTCGGAGGCGGCGCGGCGAAGCGCAGGGCGAGAGAGGTCAGGCTCATGCGTCCCTCGCCTCTTTCCGGGCGCGGAGCTCCGCGCAGATCCGGTCGTACTCCGGCTCATCCAGCGTATACCGGCGCAGGTACAGCCAGTAGGAGATCAGCATCAGCGCGTAGGGCAGGGCGATCATCACCAGCAGCAGGCCCATGGACTGGCTGTGGCTGGCGCCCCGGAGCAGCTCGTGGATGGAGGCGAGCTTTTCCGCCTCGGTGATCTGCCCGGCGGCCGCGGCGTTCTCCAGAGAGGAGATCCGGTTGGTGTAGCTGGTGACGCCGGTCAGCAGGTAGGTGCCGGAGGCGATGACCACCGTCAGCGCCGAGGCCAGCTTGGTCAGGAAGGGCCGCAGGGAGGTGATGATGCCCTCGTCCCGGGTGCCGCGGACGTACTCGTTGTATTCCACCGTGTTGATCACGGAGATCATCAGGATGAGATAGAAGCCGTACTGGCCGAAGTTGGCCAGCATGTAGCCCAGCGTGATGAGCAGGAACTTGAGGTCGACGCCGCCCAGCATCGCCGCGCCGGCCTTCATGGCCAGCCCGGGGAGGAGCATCAGCAGGTAGCCGGCGGTGGAGACCTTCACCAGCACGCCCATCAGCTTTTTCCGGTGCAGCTTCCGGGAGATGGCGGGATAGAAGAGCATCAGCAGGGCCGTGACGGACATGCCCACCGTGGTGAACAGGGAGTAGAGCCCGCCCTCGTAGCCGAACTCGAAATAGATGTAGGTGGCGCCCACGCCGGAGACCACCACGCCGTTGCCCACCTCGTGGATCAGGAAGATCAGCGCGATCCACAGCAGCTGGTCGTTGCCGGTGATGGTGCTCCAGATCTTTTTGAAGCTCACCGGCGGCACGGGCTCCTTTTCATAGTCCCGGTTCTCCTTCACGCCGAAAAGCACGAAGCACAGGAAGGCGGGGCAGATGACGGCCACGGCCAGGGCGATGCGCCCGAAGGCCACGCTGGTGCTGCCGCCGATGGCGTTGGCGCCGGTGGTGAACATGGGGATGAAGATGCTGGCCGATACGGAGCCGATGCCGGCGAAAAGGGTGGTCCGGGCGGTGAAGACGTTGCGGGCGTCCCCGTCGGAGCTCAGGGCCGGGATCATGCCCCAGTAGGAGATGTCGCCCATGGTGTAGGCGATGGAGTACAGGAAGTAGATCAGCCCGAAGAACCACACGAAGCTCCAGCCCTGCAGTTTGGTGTTGAAGGCGGCGCAGATCACCGCGGAGGTGGAGAACATGCCCACCAGGATCCAGGGCTTGAACTTGCCCCAGCGGGTCCGGGTGCGCTCGATGATGTTGCCCATGATGGGGTCGTTGAGGGCGTCGAACACCCGGGCGCCCACCATGATGGCGGTGATGGCGCCCAGCTGGGCGGCGGTCAGCTCCCGGGTGAACAGTACGAAGGTGAGCAGGAAGTTGGTGACCAGAGTGTAGACCATGTCCCGGCCCACGGTGCCCAGGGGGAACATGATCAGATTGCGGCGGTTCCTTTGTTTCTCGTCCATGACGGTTTCATCTCCTGTTGATATGTATGTCTCGCGAACGGCAGTCGGGAAAAGACGGAAAGGGTCATTGTGCCGCCTCGGGCTCCCGCAGCCGGGAGCGCCAGCGGCCGAAGAAGAAGTAGAGCGTCATCAGCGCGCTGTTGAAGATCCAGCTGGCGGGGTAGCTGACGGCCACGTTGAGCACCGTGGGGGCGCTCACAAGGTGGATCGCCACGATCCAGACGACCCGGAAGCCGCAGATGCCCACCAGGGTGATCAGCATGGGACGCAGCGTCTCGCCGGTGCCCCGGATGGAGGCGCCGAACAGATCCCCGAAGAGATAGACGAAGTAGAACGGGGCAATCAAGTGATTGGCTAATACGGCGTAGTTCATCACGGCTTCGTCGTTGATGAAGAGGCGCGAAAGAGGCCGGACGAAAACGTACAGCATCACGCTGACGGGAACGATCACGGCGGACTCCAGCGCAAAGCAGGTGCGGATGGTCTTGCGGACCCGGTCCAGCTTTCCCGCCCCGTAGTTCTGCGCCACGAAGGTGGACGCGGCGATGGCGAAGGTCTCGAACATGCTCCAGATCAGCGAGCAGATCTTGTTGTTGACGCCCCAGCCGGTGATCACGTCCGTGCCCAGGGAGTTGACCGTGGACTGGATGGTGATGTTGGAGATGGAAAAGAGGATGCCGGAGATCCCCATGGGCACCCCCAGCCGGGTGATCTCCCGGAGGGTTTTCGGGTCGAAGCGCACGTCCTTCAGCGTCAGCCGGGCGGCGTTGTCCGCCCGGCACAGCCGGCGGACGGCCAGCAGCGCGGCCGCCAGCTGGGATACGGCGGTGGCTGCCGCCGCTCCTGCCACGCCCCAGCGGAACACCAGCACGAACGCAAGGTCCAGCACCACGTTCAGCAGCATGGCGGCGATCAGATAGTAAAAGGGCCGTTTGGAGTCCCCGATGGCCCGGAGGATGGCGGCGGCCATGTCGTAGATGAAAACGCCGATGAAGCTGACGTAGATGATCCGGGTGTAGATCTGTGAATAGGGCAGCATGTCCGCGGGGATCTGCATGAGCTTCATGAACAGAGGCGTGGCAGGCACGCAGATCAGCGCCGTCAGCAGCCCGCCCGTCAGGGAGAAGGCCATGCCGGTGTGGACGGCCCGCCGGACCCGGTCGGGATTCTCCGCACCCCAGCCCTGACTCACCACGATGGCCGAGCCGGAGCAGAAGCCCAGAAACAGGTTGAGGAACAGCCGCGTCAGGTTGGAGGTGGAGTTGATGGCCCCCAGGGCGTACTTGCCCACGCCCTGTCCCACGATGATGGCGTCGGCGATGCCGAAGACCTGCTGAAAGACGCTCTGGAGAAAGATGGGGATGAGAAACAGGATCATTTCTTTCCAGATCACGCCCTCGGTGATGCTGTTTTTTACCCGGTGTTCCATGCCGTGCCTCCTGGCGGCCTGCTGTAGGGGACGGACGGTCCGCCGCGCGTCCCCGGCGCTTTTCCGCAGGCCAATAAAAATTTTACCACAGAATGGACAAAACGGAAAGACGGAAAATCGGCGGACAAAACGGCTTTTCTCCGGGCCAGGGGCGAAAAAGGACAAATAAATTGTAAAAAGGAGAGATCGATGCTATAATAATAAAATCACGCAAAAAAGACCGGGAGGTGAGCGCGTGAACAAGAATAAGCCCTCGCTGAAGGAGCGCTTCGTCATGCTGCTCCTTCTGGCCGCGATATTGCTGATCTTCGCCTTCTTCCTGAAGGACATCCTCATTCCCTTCCTGCGGCTGGAGCTGCGCAACGACGTGGAGGGAGCCCGGGAGCTGCTGGTGGACAAGGGCTGGCTGGGCTTCTTCACCGTGACGCTGGTGGAGGCCCTGCAGATGGTGGTCGTCTTCGTCCCGGCGGAGTTCATCCAGATCTCCAGCGGCCTGAGCTATCCTTTTTATATCGCCCTGCTGCTGTGCGACCTGGGCGTATGCCTGGGAGCCAGCATCATCTTCGTGCTGGTGCGCGCCTTCCACGTCCACAACGAGGCCTATGAGATGACCCGCCGCCGGATCGACCGGCTCTCCGCGGGCGTGCACGACCGGAACGCGGTGCTGTTCATGTACGGCCTTTTCTTCATGCCCATCGTCCCCTTCGGAGCCATCTGCTACTACGGCAGCGGCACCAAGCTCTCCTACGGCAGATATATCCGCACCGTGGCCCTGGGGGCCATCCCCTCCATCGTGGCGTCCAATCTCATGGGGGAGGCGGGCAAGCTGTTCCTGCTCCGGGATCTGTCCCTGGGCTGGCTGATCCTGGTGATCGTGCTGCTGGCGGCGGCGCTCTTCGCGCTGATCTTCGTCCTTCTCCAGCGCTGCATCTTCAAGGAGAGCGACGGCACGCCGGATTCTCCCGTCTACGCGCTGATCTTCTTCATCGTGCGGCTCTGGCACGGCCGCCGGCCCCGGCCCGTCATCGACGATACGCTACTCCGGGAGGTGGACGCGCCTTACGTGGTGCTGGCCAACCACCAGTCTTTCTTTGATTTTTACTATATTTATCAGATGGACCATCCCCGGAACCCCACGTTCCTGGTGAACGAGTTTTACTGCACCCGGCCCGTGCTGAGATCCATGGCGAAGCGGGCGGGCATCCTGTCGAAAAAGCTGTTCACCCCCGAGATGGCTCCCGCCATGACCATTCTGCGCACCCTGCGCCGGGGCTATCCCGTGGTGATCTTCCCGGAGGGACGGCTGTCCCCGGACGGCCGGACCAACCCCATCGCGGAGCCCGGCGGCGCCTTTTACCGGCGGCTGGGGGTGGATCTGGTGCTGGTGAAGATCCGGGGGGCGTACTTCTCCGCGCCCAAGTGGAGGAAGCGCCGCTACCGCTCGGAGGTCCGACTCACCGTGGAGGAGGTCATCCGCAAGGACGAACTCCGCGCCATGAGCGGCGAGGAGCTGGACCGGCGCATCGAGCGGGTCCTTTGGAACGACGAATCGGCCTCGCCGGTCTGCGCCTATCCGCAGAAGGACAAGGCCGCGGGGCTGGAAAACGTCCTGTACCGCTGCCCGGACTGCGGAGAGCTCTATACCCTGGTCTCCCGGGGGAACGAGCTCCGGTGCGGCGCGTGCGGGAGCGTCCATGCGCTGGGGGACGATTACCGCTTTTCCGCGCCGCCGTACACCATCGGGGAATGGTACGACACGCTCCGGGAGGCGGAGAAGCCCCTGCTGGGGGATTTCCGGCTGGAGACGGAGGTGGACACGCTGATCCACGGGGCCAACGGCGGGCCCAATCGGAAGGAGCGGGGCACGTGCACCCTGGATCCCGGGGGCTTCGCCTACCGCTCGGACAGCGTGAGCTTTTCGGTCCCCATGGACAAGCTCCCCGCTCTGGCTTATTCCAGCGGGGCGGAGTTTGAGCTGTACCACGAAAACGAGCTGTACTATTTCTACCCCACGGCACAGCGGCAGCAGTGCGCCCGCTGGGCGCTGCTGGTGGATCTGCTGGCACAGCGCCGCCGGGAAGGAGAGACGACATGAACGAAAAAACTTCGGATCGGGCCCTTATCAGCATCTCCCGGAAGACCTTCTTCCAGGTGGCGGCCCTGCTGGCGGGACTGCTGATCGCGGCCATCGCCCTGACCTATATCGTGCCCCGGGGGACCTTCGGCGTCCTGCCCGACGGCACGCCGGACTATCTGAATTACACCCGGCGGGCCGACCTGCCCGGCATCCCGGTGTGGCAGGGCCTGCTGGCCCCAGTGCTGGTGTTCTTCTCCTCGGACGGCCTGACGCTGGCGATGCTCTCGCTGTTCCTCTTCGTCATCAGCGCGGCGTTTCAGGTGATGAACGACGTGGGCGGCGTGCGCGCCCTGGTGGGGGCGGTGTCCGGCCGGTTCGCCCGGCGGCGGGGGCTGCTGCTGGTGTGCGTCAGCTTCCTTTTCTACTGCTTCGGCGCGTTCCTGGGCCTGTTTGAGGAGATGCTCACCATGCTGCCCATCGTGGCCTCGCTGTGCCTCGCCCTGGGCTACGACAGCTTCACGGGCTTTTTGTGCAGCATCCTGGCCTGCGGCTTCGGCTTCGCCAGCGCCGTGACCAATCCCTTTACGGTGCTGCTGGCCTCGGAGATCATCGGCGTGAGCCCCATGGAGCACGTGTGGTTCCGCCTTGTCATCTTCGCGGTGATGTTTCTGCTGCTCATCGGCTTTCTGGGGCTGTATACCCGCCGTCTGGCGCGGGACCCGGAGCGCAGCGTCACCCGGGAGCACGACAGAAACCTCACCGGTATTGCCGCCGCTGACGCCCCACCGGTCTCTCCCCGGGTGCGGAACACCTACGCCGTGTTCCTGCTCTCGGCTCTGGCGCTGATCATCGTTTCTTCCCTGTCGAGCGCCCTGCGGGGCTATACGGTGGTGATCCTCATCGTCTGGTTCCTTTTCGGCGGCATCGCCGCGGGAGCCCTCGCCGGCGGGAAGCTGCGGCCGGTGCTGCGGAGCTTCGGCAAGGGCTTCGTCAGCGCCCTGCCCACCCTGGTCTTCATCGCCATGGCGGCCTCGGTGAAGTACATATTCGATCGGGGCTCGGTGCTGCCCACCATCGTCCACGGCATCAACGCCCTGGCCGACGGCCGCTCACCGCTGCGCATCGCGGTGCTGATCTATCTCATCGTGCTGGCGCTGGAATTCTTCATTTCCTCCTCCACCGCCAAGGCGATCCTGGTGATGGGCCTGCTGTCTGTGGTCAACGTGGGTCTGAGCAAGACCATGCTGGTGCTGCTCTACACCTTCGCCGACGGCTACACCAACGTGCTGTTCCCCACCTCGCCGGTGCTGCTGATCTCCCTGTCCATGCTGGAGATCGACTACTTCACCTGGCTGAAAAAGAGCCTGCCGCTGTTCGCGGTAAATCTGCTGATGGTGCTGGGCTTCATCGCCCTGGGCCTGCTGGCCGGGTACTGATTCGGCGATTGCGGATTGACGGTTTTCCGTTTGACAGGTATACTTGCCTTGTAAAGACGTAAATTCGGTTATTCGGTCAGGGGGGTTATTATGGGCAATATGATCATCGGTCAATCCGGCGGCCCCACGGCCGTCATCAACTCCAGCCTGGCAGGCGCCGTCAAGGCCGCCAAGGCAGGGGGCGTGGAGCACATCTACGGGATGCGCTACGGCATCGAGGGACTTCTGCAGGGGCTTGTTTTCGATCTGGGGAGCTATTTCCACGATCTGCTGGACCTCTCCCTGCTGAAAAGGACCCCGGCGGCTTTCCTGGGCTCCTGTCGGTACAAGCTCCCCGCCCGGGACAAAGACGAGGAAACCTATGAGAAGATCTTTGCCCTGCTGGAACAGTACGATATCGACAAATTCCTGTACATCGGCGGCCACGACTCCATGGACACCCTCCAGCAGCTCTCCGACTACGCCGCAGAACACGGCCGCAAAGAGCGCTTCATGGGGATCCCCAAGACCATCGACAACGACCTGCCCTACACCGACCACACCCCGGGCTTCGGCTCCGCGGCCAAGTTCATCGCCACGTCCATGAAGGAGATGATCCAGGACAACGAGAGCTTCGGCGCCACCGATCCCCGGATCGCCGTGGTGGAGATCATGGGCCGCAACGCCGGGTGGCTCACCGGGGCCACGGTCCTCTCCAAGGACTCCGACTGCGGCGGGCCGGATCTCATCTATCTGCCCGAGCTGCCCTTCGACGAGGACGATTTCATCGCCCGGGTGGAGGAGATCCTCAAGCATAAGAAATCCGTGGTGGTGGCCGTGTCCGAGGGCCTGCGGCTGGCCGACGGCACCCTGGTGTGCAACTACGGCATCGACGCATCCTATACGGACGCCTTCGGCCACAGCCAGCTCTCCGGCGCGGGCCGTATGCTCTCCAACGCCCTGGGCTACCGGCTGAAATGCAAGAGCCGGGCCATTGAATTTTCCCTGCTCCAGCGCTGCGCCACCCATATGGCGTCCCGGGTGGACGTGGACGAGGCCTACAACGTGGGCTACGTGGCCGTGGAAAAGATCCTGGAAGGGGAGAGCGGGAAGATGGTCACCATCCAGGTAGATTCCCGGGAGCCCTACGTGGCCCACTACGAGCTCCACGACGTCCACGGCATCGCCAACGTGGAAAAGAAGGTCCCCCTGGACTGGATCACCCCGGACGGGACCTATGTCACCGAGGATTTTATCCGCTACGTCAAGCCCCTGGTCATCGGCACCATCAGTCCGTATTTCGCCGCCGGGCTGCCCAAGCATCTGAAGATCCCCAGAAACGATCCGTGACCGGCCGGATAAAGACTGGACAGACGAAAAACCTCCCCGGGACCGAGGTCCCGGGGAGGTTTGCGCATTGCAATTCTTCGCCTCGCAGAGTTCGCCGCCGCAGCGGCGAATAAAGCGGGATCATTTTCGCCGGCGGCGTGTACGTCGGCGAAAATACTTCTCGGCCCGCAAGTGTGCGACCGAAGGGAGTGCGCGCGACGGGCCGCATCCTGCTCAACTGAGAACCCAACGAAGTGGTTCTCGGTTGAAGAGCGCAAGCGACTTACACGTCCACGCCGCCGTCCACGCGGATCAGCTGGCCGTCGACGAAGGAGGAATCGGTGGTGGCCAGGAACAGCGCCACCTTGGCGATCTCCTCGCCCTCGCCCAGACGGTGCAGGCAGGTGCGGTCGATCATGGGCTGGAACACGTCCTCGCCG
>JAEEGL010274057.1_pt1 | contig 11623 bp, 9 predicted proteins | sample 9134231 | NCBI WGS metagenome assembly JAEEGL01 (sample SAMN16246548, study PRJNA631951) | gut metagenome | biome: gut microbiome; feature: rumen; material: fiber-attached | host: Bos | place: Iran: Karaj | collected 2018-10 | reverse complement strand
TCTTGGCGGAATAGACGCCCTCGCAGGCCACGGCATAGACGCCCTTATATTTGTTGGTCACCACGGACATGCCCGCGCCGGTGCCGCAGATCAAGATGGCCTTCTCGTAGGTCCCGTTCTGAATGAGGGGCGCCACCTCCGACGCCACCTGATAGTAGGGGTGGACGGCGGAGAGGTCCGTGGTGCCGTGATCCTCGAACGATACGCCTGCCTCCAAAGGATACGCCTTCACAGCCTCTTTCACGGCGAAGCCGGATCTGTCGCTGCCAATGGCGATCTTCATGTTCCTCCCGTACGCTGTCCCGTCTGACAATCACCAGTCGCTGCCCCAGTCGGTGCTGCCCGAATCCCAGCTGTCATAGCTGCTGCCGGAATCCCAGCTGTCATAGCTGCTGCCGGAATCCCAGCTGTCCCAGCTGCTGCCGGAGTCCCAGCTGCTGTAACTGTCAGAGCTGCTGCCGGAACTGGAATAGGAGGGCTGCAGGTCATCCCAGGTGTCCGAATCGGTGAAGCTCTGGGCGCCCCAGTCGAAGTCCCAACTGTTGCCCTCGTAGGTCGTGTCATAGGAGCCCTGGGGCGCATCCGCGCTCACCCAGTCCCCGTCGTCATAGCTGTACCAGTTGTCGGACGGGTCGTAGTACTTGCCGTAGTAATAGTAGAGGTCGTCTCCGAACCGGTAATAGCCGTCCTTTCCGTGCCGGTCCTCCTGGGTGACGACGGCAAAGGAGTCCTTCGCGTCGGGAATGCCCCAGGCAGGGTCGCACTGAGAGCCCAGATACGCCTTGTCATAGTTGCCCGTCGGTGCGTCGGTGCTCTGCCAGCCGTTTTCCCCATAGGCGTACCAGTTGTCGGAGGGATAGTAGCTGTACCCGTAATAGTACAGGATCTCATCGCCGAAGCGATAGTACCCGTCCTTGCTGTGGCTGTCCGCCTGGATGGCGATGGCGAAGGTCTCCCGGGCGTTGGGGATACCCAGAGCCGGGTCAAGCTCCCAACGAAGCCAGGCGCCCTCCTCCCTGCACCCGGCCGGGCAACGAGGCAGGGAGCAGTACTCCTCCCAGACCCCCTCTTCGGCGTCGTACAGATACCATGTGGAATAATCGAAGTAACCATAGGTCCCGTCTCCCAGGAGGTAGTACCCGCCATAGGGGGATCCCGACCGGCGCGTATCGAAGGCTGGGAAGTCCCAGTCGTCCGAATGATCCTCGCCCAGGAACGCCTCCTCACCCATGGAGCGGGTATTGTAGTCGGGGGTCCACCAGTCGTCCGCCGGATCCCACCAATAGAATTGGGTCCCTTCCTTATAGTAGACCGCCTGGTCGACGCCTCGATAGTAGCCGTCGCCCTTATGGTCAGCGAGATACTCGACGCCCATGGCCGGTAGCCCCACCAGGAGCGACAGGTGGAATATGGTGGTGATCATTGCGGCGCCCATGCCGAAGAAGACCAGCAGGACCATGGCCAGATTAGCTTTCCGGGACTTCAGCCGCCCGGCAAGATACAGCAACAGGGCGATGGGCCAAATCAGGAAGACGCCGAATCCCTTCAAAAGCTTCTTCCAGAGGGGCTTTGGGCCATCGGAGGCCGTGCGCGTCACGGGAATGGTCATGGCAGCGGCACGAGTCCCGGGCTCCCGGTCGGGATAGATGCCCCGGTTGTGGCATTCGACCAGGAGCTTCTGGAAGATCTCGTTGACAGCGTAGGCCTCGTCCGGTCCGTCGTAGCGGACGGCGCGATTGCCGTTGTCCTTGTTCTTGTAGACCACGAACCGGTCCCCGTTCTGATAGATGCCAAAGGCCCGGGGCGACTGATAGTCCTCCCCGATGAAGAAGCGCATCCGAAGCAGAGGCATGCCCCGCTCGGCGCAGTACTCCTTCAGCTCCGCGATGGTCCGAGGATGGGTGATCCGCCGGGGCGTGTCCTCCACGTAAGGGGGGTTCTCCGCGCCGCAGCTGGGGCAGAACCTATGGTCGGAGCGCAGTGTGCCGCCGCAGTAGGGGCAGGTGCCTGTGGAGGCGAACTGAGGGGAGCCCTCATCGGCCTGGGGCGCTGCCGCCGCGGTGCGAACCGGCACCACGTACAGCGGATTGGCGGCGCCGCAGTGGGGGCACTTTTGACTGGAAGAGGAGATCGGTGCGCCGCAATAGGCGCAAATACCGGTGGAGGCCATAGCTTTTCTCCTTATGTTTGCGTTTCACCGCTTCCCGAACAGTCGCGGCGAGGTGGTCGTCGTTGAGGCCAAGGGCCTCCTTGAGATATGGGAGCTTGCCCGGCTCGCTGAAGCGGCCTTCCGCGCCACCAGTCCAAGCTGACATGGAGTCGCGGGCAAGCGCTTACAGTACGGCGAAATAGAGCTCGCCGATATAGCTCACGCCAGGATGTCTGGTGCTCAAGAGCACACCGCACCGGATATCACCACAGATAGCCTTCAGATCCTTTCCCAAGGCCCGACATTCCTTCTGTGTTTTACCTGATTCTATGCGCGTTTTGGGCCCATGTCAAGGGACTGGCCTTTGACAAGCCAAAGCAGTTCACCGGCACCAGCATGGCGGTCCGCGCCGATGCACTCAGCCGCGACATTGCGGAGGAGACCGTGGCTGCAGGCTTCGAGCCCCACCTCGTCGTGATTTCCGGCCACCGCGGGGCGGCCTTGGAGTCCCTGGCAAAGCTCATGGAGTTCCCGGCATATAGGTGCTGATAAAGGGCTGGAACAATATGCATCTGCTTTTTCTCAAGAAAAGGGTGAAGCTCCATCAAGAACCTTGTGGTTTATTGAAAAACGTCATTTTTTATGAGGAAAACTGATGCGGTTTCCTGCGAAATATGGTATGTTATATATGAAAACGTTCTCCTTTCGCAGCACGAGTAAGCTCCTCTTGTCATGCGGATGAGAATCCATGCGTGCTCTGTTGCTGAAGAAGGTGTTTGCTCACACCTTTGATGACGCCGTTCCAAGGCCTTCCAGTACATCAAAACGTCTTCAAATCTTGAGAGGGGAATCACGAATCGGCATTGTTACCACTGGGTGATCGCCCTTTGCAGTTTATTCGTACTCATATGCACACACTGTTTTCCTGCCAACATTTTTGCCAGCTACCTGCCCTTTATCAAGGAACTTGGGTACAGCGGCGCGCAGGCATCTTTACTTGTGACCATACGTTGTATAGCTTCCTTCATTGGCATGACGCTGGTGCCTCTGTTTTATCGCCGGCTGAATCTTCGGTGGGGACTATCCGTCTCATGTCTTCTGATGGCAGTTGCTTTTCTGATCCACAGTTTCGCACACAACTACGCAACGTACGTCCTTGGCGCAGCAATCATGGGCTTGTCCTATGGACTGGGCGGAATGATCCCCGTCTCACTCCTCATGAATAACTGGTTTGTTCAGCGGCGCGCCACCGCACTCTCCATCAGTTCGATGGGTATAGGACTAGGCTCCTTCATATTCCCGCCCATCATTGTACGTATCGCTCAAGGCATCAGCCTCGATGCCGCGTTCCGCATGGTTAGCTTAACAAGCTTAGTGGTTATGCTTCTCTGCTTTCTGATCATCCGAGACACCCCTTTCGAATGGAAGATGATCCCTTATGGCGCAGGCGAATCCGTAGGGGATGTTAACATGACCGGTACGCCAGAAAGACAGGACATCTCCCGCACTGCTCGTTTTCTTATGCTATTCGGGCTGCTTCTGCAAGGCGGTGTCACGATCACCGCTGCATGGCACTACGTAACGTTATTCACTTCGGTCGGCTACTCCAAAGAGGCCGCTGCTTTTCGTGTTTCTATGATGGGTATCAGTATGGTCGTGAGCAAACTCATTTTCGGACCAGCGATAGATCGATGGGGTGGGAAAAAGACTTCACTGGCATTCCTTATTGTGCTTGCTTTAGGAGCAGTTTGTTGTTGCCTGTCACCGCTTCACCCTTTGTTTATGTACGCAGGAACCTTGTGTATGGGGCTTGGTTTCTCCCCATCCAACATAGGAATCTCCATATATGCGGCATTACGCCTCTCTGCTGAAGGACTTCCAGCGGGCGTTCATGGGCGGGGGCATACTGTTTTCCTTTATCCCGGGGAAGCTGTTTGATCTTTTTGGGAGTTACGTCATTTCCTATTGGCTGTTTACCGGCATGATTGTAGCTTTCACCGTTATCCTTATGTTCGTATATCATTCAGCTGAGGTTCGATCTTTACAGCCCGACTTATAAGCTCCTGACAATCTGCTTTCACCTCTGACCAAAGCGCTCCTTTTTCCACGCAGTGTGTCCGGTCCCATGTTGCAATAATTTCACAAGTCGAAGGGAAAATATTCGCCGATTCCCCATTTTACGCCCGGTTTTTTGTTGCACAGGGGCCCACAGTTGTGCTATAATCTCATCTGTATAGATATAGATGGGGTATCCCGTGTTGTTTCGTGTGCGCGGAATCCCGGTGAAGAGGCGTGGAGGAAGCATGAAACCCGCAACGATACTGGATGTGGGCAGTTCCAAAGTGGTGTGCCTGTGCGGCAGCATGGTCGATAAGGACGGTATCGTCGTCCACGGGGCCGGCATAAGCACATACGCCGGCTTTCGGGACGGTGCGTTCCTCGACAAGCAGAGCCTCCACAACGCGGTGGTAGACTGCGTGCAGAAGACCGAGCAGGAGAGCCGTGTGCGCATCCGGGACGTGGCCCTCACCGTGCCAGCCGCTTTCGCGCGGCTGGAGCTGTGCGACGCCACCATTGCCCTCGGTTCCTCTCGGCTGGTGGAGGGGCCGGATGTGGACAAGCTCATCCATCTGTCGCTGCAGAAGGCCAAGAAAGAGGATGGATGGACGCTGATGCATTCCACCCCCGTCTTCTTCATGGTGGACGGCGTATCCTCTACCGAGATGCCCGACGGCGTCAACGCCGAGGAGATCTCCGCCCTGGTGAGCCACATGTTCGTCCGGGACGAGTACATCCGTTCGGTCCAGGACGCCTTGGACGATCTGGGCGTGGAGATCAGCATGTGCGTCAGCGCGCAGCTGGGGGAGGCGGTCATGCTGATCCCCGACAACGAGCGGGTCCGTCCGGCGGTGCTCATCGACGTGGGTTATATGCAGACAGACATCGCCGTGGTGGAAAACGCCGCTCTGACGGGGCTTTCCACGTTGCCCGTGGGCGGATACCAGTTCGCCTCGGATCTGTCCTTTGGGCTGGACGTGCCCATGGACGCCGCCGAGCAGGCCAAGCGCCGCTTCGTCTTCTCCTTGGACTATCGGGACAAGACGGAGGTCCTGCGCACGGCTGCCGGCTCCAAGAAGGTTTCCCACCAGGCCATCTCCTATATCATCGAGGCGAGGGCCGGTGAACTGGCGGGCATGATCCGCCGGGAGATGGAGCGCTTGGGCGTCAATCTGGACGCCCGACCCGCCGTGTACGTGTCCGGCGGAGGACTGCTCATGATGCGCGGGGGGCTGGATTTCCTCAGGGGCGCCCTGAACCTGCCTCTGAAGCGGGATATGCCCTGGACGCCCAGGCTGTCTTCGCCCAACTACTGCAGCGCCTTCGGCGCCTTGGACTTCGTGTTGAAGGCCAACAACCCGTCGGAGGAATCCATGTCCAAGCAGCAGGACGATCGCCTCGCCAAGCTGCTTCAGAAGATAAAAAACTTTTTCATGAAATAACTAAGGGGGACTCAAGATGTTTGAACAGGATTTCGAGGGCGCATCCTTTGCCCAGATCAAGGTCATCGGCGTGGGCGGCGCCGGCTGCAACGCTGTGAACCGCATGGTCCAGTACGGTCTGCAGGGTGTGGAATTCATCTCCGTAAACACGGACAAGCAGGCTCTGACCATGAACAAGGGCGACAACAAGATCCAGATCGGTGAAAAGCTGACCAAGGGCCTCGGCGCCGGCGCCGATCCGGAGATCGGCCGCAAAGCTGCCGATGAGAGCCGTGACCTCATTCAGGAAGCGCTGCGGGGTGCGGACATGGTGTTCATCACCGCCGGTATGGGCGGCGGCACCGGCACCGGCGCGGCGCCCATCGTGGCCCAGTGTGCCAAGGAGATGGGCATCCTTACCGTGGGCGTGGTCACCAAGCCCTTCACCTTCGAGGGCCGGGTCCGCATGCGCAACGCCGAAGCGGGCATCGAGAACCTGAAGCCCGCCGTGGACACCCTCATCACCATTCCCAACGACAAGCTCATTGCCCTGGTGGGCAAGGCTTCCCTGCCCGATGCCCTCCGCGTGGCCGACGATGTCCTTCGCCAGGGCATCCAGGGCATCTCCGACCTCATCGCCGTGCCTTCCATGATCAATCTGGACTTCGCCGACGTGAAGACCATCATGAAGGAAAAGGGCATGGCCCACATGGGCATCGGCACCGCCTGCGGCGAAAAGCGGGCCAGCGAAGCGGCCAAGCAGGCCGTGGAGAGTCCCCTGCTGGAGACCAGCATCGAAGGCGCCAAGGGCATCCTCATCAACATCACCGGCGGTCCCGACATGAGCCTTCTTGAGGTCAACGAAGCTGCCGAGCTCATCCAGCAGTCCGCCGATCCCGAGGCCAACATCATCTTCGGCGCCGATATCGACGAGAGCATGGGCGACGCCCTTCGGATCACCGTTATCGCCACGGGCTTCGACAAGGTCGAGGTGGCCAAGACCAAGGATCAGCCGTTGGTGTTTGGCAGCCGTCCTGCCGCGCCTGCCGCGCCTCGGGCCTACGGCGCCCCCCAGGCCGTGCCGGCCTCCGCGGAGAACGCTTTCTCCTCCCGGCCCTATGCTCAGCTGAAGGATGACGACATCCCCGCCCCCGAGCCTGAGGTCAAGAAGGAGAGCACCTTCACCGAGCAGGATATCCGCCGGGAATACACTAACCGTCCCGCCAATAAGCTGGACATCCCCGCCTTCCTGCGCAAATAACACACCGATCCAGAAAACACCGGGAATCATGGCCCGGCGTTTTTTGTTTTCCCTCGATCGGAGCGAAAAGTCCCTTTGTTTGTCCGCATCTTGCAAAAAAATGTCCCATGGGATATACTGAGATGAAATGCAAAAGGCAAGGAGAACATCTATGGAAGAAGTATACGATTACGAGGAGTATGAGGAGACCTCCGAGCAGACGCCTCCGAAAAAGAAGCGTAAGGCTTGGATCTGGATCGTGGCGGCGGTGCTGGTGCTGGCGGTGCTGGCCGCAGGCGCGCTGCTGCTGATGCCCAAACTGACGGACGGCAAGAACGCCGGAAAGGATTGGTACCTTCGCAACGCATATCTCGCTGTGGATCAATCCGCCGCCTACATCGTCCTGCCCGGCGGAGAAGTCATCAAGGTGAAGAACGACGGCGTTGTCAACGCAAAAGTTTCCGCTGACCTCCAGCATGTGGGCGTACTGCTGGACGACGGAACGCTGTATGTGGCCGATCAGAACCTGCAGGGCAAAAAAGTGATCGCGGAGAACGCGCAGCTGTTTTGGCTGGGCAACAGCAGCGTATTCTATTATGACAAAGACAACCGTTACCACAGATCTGATCTCAAAGGCAAGGACATGGTGGACCTGCCGAAGGATACGCGCTCGATCTACGTCGTCACCGACGAGGGCAAGCTCAGCGCAGCCTTTGAGGGAAAGAACGCCGGACTGTATACGCTTCCTGACGGAGCGGAGGAATGGTCCAAGGTCGGAAGCGACCTCAACAGCATCCGCGCCCTCTCCGATGACGGAAACGTGGTGCTGTGGTCCGGCGCCAAAAACGGCAAATATGTGCAGTACATCTCCGAAAACGAGGAAAAGTTCTCCCTGGGCGAGTTCAATTCCAATGCATATTCCTACGCCATGTTCTCCAAGGATCAGAAGTTGATCGTCGCCTATGGGAGAAACGATGGCGAGGTCCGTATCTGGATCAAGCAGCGGGGTAAGGATGTCCAGTCCGTCAAACTCAGCGGCTTTCTGATGGACATCGTATCCAACCGCGGCCGGGTGCCCAAGGTGAATGCCTCCCAGATCAAATACCTCTACGTCACCGTTAAGAACAATAACAAGTCCATCCTGTACCGGATCTCCCTGACCGGCGATAAGGAAAAGATCCTCTCCAAGGTCAACAATCTTCGGTATCTCGGGGACAGCGTGGCTTATCTGGACGAGGATGGGGCTCTGTTCGTGGCCAAGATGGGCAAGAAGGAGTTGGACGAAGCCAAGAAGCTGGCCGGCGATGTGGAGGGCTTTGCCCTGTCCGGGGAAGGCAAATACCTGTATTATCTGCGAAGCGACGCATTGTATGGGTATAAGATCGGCGCCAAGGAGGCCACGAAGATCGCTTCCGACGTGGAAGGGTACCGCGTCAGTGAGAACGGTCAGTATGTGGTCATCATGAAGGACGGGAACAGCGACACCGGATTCACTTTGTTCCGGTGGAAGTTCGGCGACAAGTCCCCGTCCAAGTTCGCATCCGACGCTACGGTCATTCAAATCGAGGATTCCGGCGAGGTGTATTATCGTCATCTGGACGGCAAGACATTCGACCTCATGTACTACAACGGCAAGGAAACCAGGAAGCTCGGCACCGATATTTGGAAATAAGTGAAAGCCAAACGAAAAGATCGCTCCTTCCGGGGCGATCTTTTTCTGTGCGAAAGCCATCTTTCAGGGTTTTTCTATTCCGATCCCTCCGCCTGCAGGCTCCCCTCCAGGATAAGGAGCCGCCGCTTCACGTCGAGACCTTCGGCAAAACCCGTAAGGCGACCGTCTGCTCCTATGACCCGATGGCAGGGGATCATGAGCGCGATGGGGTTGCGGTGGACAGCCTGGCCCACGGCCCTTGCTGAACCGCAGCCCACTGCCTGCGCCACGGCACCGTAGCTCATGGTGGCCCCGAAGGGGATGTTCCCCAGCTGCCGCCATACCCTTTGCTGAAAGGCCGTTCCTCCCGGCGCCAGGGGCGGCGTGGGGCCTGGATCATGACCGGCAAAGAAGATGTCCAGCCAGGCAAAGGCGTCTTGGAACAGGGGCAGGCACGTTCGGGACTCCGAGGGCGGGCCGAAATAAAGGCCCGTGAGCGCCATGCCATTTGAAACGAGGGTCAGCGGACCAACGGGGCTGAGATATTGGGTATAGAACACGGAGTACCTCCTTATGCCAAAAACCAGGTCAGCACCGCGGCTGTCATCAATCCCCAGCCGAGATAAGCGGGTCTTTTCCGGTTGGGCAGGAAACAGGGGGAAACAAACAGCATCCCCGTGAACCACAGAAGCAGGGCCGGCCCATTGCAGGGCGGCAGAATGAGTCCGTCCATGGGAACCAGCTCTGCAAGGGCCGAAAGATAGTACAAAGCCCCTCGGGGAAGCAGGGCGATGAGCTTTGCCGCTTGGGGAAGGAGCGGATACAGGAGCACAGCGGCCCATCCGGGGATCAGGAACAACGGAGCCGCAGGCAGGGCCAGCAGCGATACAACCACGCCCACCCAGGATGCCTGGCTGCCGGCGACGCTCAGGAGGGGCATAGTGCCGATAAACACGCTCAATGCCCCGGCCAGCAGGCCACCGATCCCCTCACGACGGCCATGGAACAGATAAAGCACCGGCTCTGTCAGACAGGCAAGGCCCCACACGGCCCCGAAGGATAAACGGAAGCCAGGCGCCATCAGGAAGGCAGGGTCTATGAGCAGCAACAGCCCCATGGCGCAACCGATCTCGCTGACGGGGTCGTCCTGCCGATCCAGCAAGTGGGAAAACCAGGCCATCAGCAGCATGACCGCCGCCCGGAGCGAAGAGGGCGCCAATCCGGTCAGACAACAGAAAAGCAGCAGCAACAGAGAGGACGCCAGAAAGCGAAGCCACCTGCGCCGTCCCCGAATGAGTTGCAGAGCTGCCCCGCAGACCACGCCCACGTGAAGGCCGGAGACGGTCAAAAGATGGAGCAGGCCGCTGCGGCGAAAGGCCAAGAAGGTGAGATAGTGGACATCGTCCCGATCCCCGAAAAGCATGCCCTTGGCGATGCCGCCGTCCTCCCCGAACAGAGCATCCGTCGCAGCGCCCAGCTTTTCCCGCCAGCGAAGGGCCAGGCCATAGAGGGGGTCCGCCCGCCCCTGTCGGACAACGATCTGCTCCGGGTTTTCCGCTGCGTACCGCACGGTGGAGAGGCTCCGGACCGCGCCCCGTCCGTCAGGCCTTACCCAGGCGCAGAAGGAAAGGGCGTCTCCGTATGCAATATCGGCTTCATAGGGCAGCGTGAGTTCCAGCGCGCCGGGCACCCGCTGCCCCTCCAGTCTGACCCGGCCCAGAGGGACCACCGTCTGCCCCCGATCCCGCTCCGGCGCGTCCAAAACGGTGCCCGTCACGGCGTATACGCCGGGGATCACCGTGACGGAAGGCAAAACTGCGCCGCGAATGAGCAACAGCCCCAGAAACAGAGGCAACGCGTAAACCGTCCTGCCCTTTTGGAGCAGAAGCACGCCCAGACCGACGGCGGCCAGACCCGCGCCCCACAGGAGAGTCCCTCCCAGCCGCAAGGCCAAATAGGCGCCCGCCAGAATGCCCGGGATGCCCCAGAGCATAGGACGCTCGTTGAAATACCGATGCTGTTTCAGCCACGCTTCCATACGATGCCAGTATACTGCAAGATCGCCTTTTGGTAAAGAGCCGTTGACCCACCTGGGGGAATGTGCTATACTGCCCCTATGAACGAGAAACTGAGACAAATCATAAAAAACAGTCGCCGCATCGCCTTTTTGGGCGGAGCGGGCCTGTCCACGGAAAGCGGCATCCCCGACTTTCGCAGCGCGGACGGCATCTACAAGGCTCAAAACACCTACGGTCATTCCCCGGAAGTGCTGCTGAGCCACGACTTCTTCTGGCGGCACACGGACGTTTTCTATGATTATTACAGAAAATTTCTGCTGTATCCGGAAGCCAAGCCCAACAAGGCCCACAAAGCCCTGGCCAAACTGGAGCAGGAGGGCAAGCTCACCGCCGTCATCACCCAGAACATCGACGGCCTCCATCAGGCCGCGGGGAGCCAAAACGTGCTGGAGCTCCACGGCAGCGTCCACAGGAACTACTGCACCAAGTGCCGTAAGTTCTACCCCATGGAATACATCATGGAGAGCGAGGGCGTGCCCACCTGCTCCTGCGGCGGCGTCATCAAACCCGACGTGGTCCTCTACGGGGAAGGTCTGGAGACGAAGACCCTCATCTCCGCCGTGACCCATATCCAGCGGGCGGACACTCTGATCGTGGGCGGCACGTCGCTGGTGGTGTACCCGGCGGCGGGGCTCATCGACTACTTCTCCGGCAAGGAGTTGGTGCTCATCAACCTGAGCCGCACGGACCGGGATTCCGACGCCACCCTCTGTGTCCACGAGAAGATCGGCGAAGCATTGTCCTTCCTTTTGGAGGAAGAATAATAGAACGCAGGAACGAAAAATGAAAGGGAACTGATAATGGAAGAATGCAATCATGATTGCGCCAGCTGCTCCGCCAACTGCGACAGCCGGGACCCCAAGAGCTTCATTGAAAAGCCTCACCCCCTGTCCAAGGTGAAAAAGGTCATCGCCGTTTTGAGCGGCAAGGGCGTCTTGGGCAAGTCCCTGGTGACCTCCCTGCTGGCGGTGAACACCCAGCGGTCGGGCTTCCGGGCCGCCATCGTGTACGCGGATGTGACCGGTC
>JAEEGL016322345.1_pt1 | contig 11624 bp, 7 predicted proteins | sample 9134231 | NCBI WGS metagenome assembly JAEEGL01 (sample SAMN16246548, study PRJNA631951) | gut metagenome | biome: gut microbiome; feature: rumen; material: fiber-attached | host: Bos | place: Iran: Karaj | collected 2018-10 | reverse complement strand
TCCGGTGTCTTTTTTCTGTACAAAACGATGGTAAACCGTTGGAAACTGTAACCGGATTGAAGAAAAAACGTAACAAAAGCCTTGCATTTTGGGCACAAATAGAATAAAATTTGTATATCATTGTTTACGTTTGTTTATGAAAGGGTGTTATTTTTGGCGAAGCGTATTTTGCTTGTTGATGATGAGCCTTTGATTTTGAAAGGATTAAAGTACACGCTGGAACAGGAAGGATACGAAACGGAAAGCGCCATGGACGGCGAGGAGGCACTGGCCAAATTCGAAGCCAGCGCCTTTGACCTGATCCTGCTGGACGTGATGCTTCCCAAGCTGGACGGTATCTCCGTGTGCCAGCGCATCCGCGAGCAAAGCGACGTGCCGATCATCATGCTGACCGCCAAAGGGGAGGATATGGACAAGATCCTCGGCCTGGAGTACGGCGCGGACGACTACATGACGAAGCCCTTCAACATCCTGGAGGTCAAGGCGAGGATCAAGACGATCCTGCGCCGTGTTTCCGGCGGCTCCCAGCAGCAGGAGCAGCGCGTGATCCGCGTGCACGACATGGACGTGAACCTGGTCAAGCGCAGCGTGATGCTCGGCGGGAAGGACGTCAAGCTGACCGCCAAGGAGTTCGATCTGCTGCAGATGTTCGTGACCAACAGGGGTACGGTGTTCAGCCGCGAGCAGATGCTGGAGACCGTGTGGAAATACGATTACGCGGGAGACGCCCGCACGGTGGACGTGCATATCCGCCGCCTGAGGGAGAAGATCGAACGGGATACCACCAAGCCGGAGTTCATCTTCACCAAATGGGGAGTTGGTTACTATTTCACGGATCAGGATTAATCGGGGATTTTTCGCCAGCATCAGAGGAAAGATCATGCTGGCTTTTTTTGTGATCGTGGCGCTGTCCTTCGCCGTGGCGGCGATGAACCTGACCGGCCTGGTCAGCGACTATCTGACGGAACAGAGACAGAAGGAAGACACACAGGCAGCGGAGCAGTTCGCGGAAACGCTGGGGCCGCTGCTGCACGACCATTTCTCCGTAAACCAGAATGAACTGAACGAAAAGCTGCAGGAGGCGGGCGCGAATCTGGACGGCCGTCTTTTGCTGACGGATCCCGACGGCAAGGTGCAGTTTGACTCCATGAACCGCCTGTGCGGAAGAAGGCTGCAGACGGAGGAGCTGCTGCGGGTGCTGACGGGCGGGAAAGAGAGCGCGTACGGCATGCACACCGTGGACCGGGATACGGCGGCCATGATGAGCGGGTCGGCGGAGGATCTGAACATCGCGTACTGCGCGCATGAGATCACCGGCGGGGGAAAGCGTACCGGCGCGCTGCTGTACGTGAGCCGGGTGCAGAAGCTGATGGACTCCATGAACACGGTGAGGTGGCAGCTGCTGAGCATGTTCCTGATCATTGCCGCGGCCTCGCTGGTACTGGCGCTGATCCTCAGCCGGGTGCTGAGCAACCCGATCACATCCCTGAGCAAAACGATGAGAAAGATGGGGCGCGGCGACCTGAGCGTGCGCGTGCCGGTCCGGGGCAGCGGGGAGCTGAGGGAACTGGCGGAAAACTACAATACCATGGCGGCACAGCTGGAAAGCCTGGACGAAACCAGGAATCAGTTCGTGTCCGACGCGAGCCATGAGCTGAAGACCCCGCTGGCGACCATGAAGATCATGCTGGAAACCATGATGTACCAGCCGGATATGCCCCCGGAGCTGCGGCAGGAGTTCATGAACGATATGAACCACGAGATCGACCGGCTGACAGGCATCATAACCGATCTGCTGACCATTACCAAAAACGACAACGAAAAGAACCGGCTGCAGCGCGAGCCCGTCAACATGAGCGAGCTGACGGAGGCTACAGTGCACATGCTTATCCCCGCGGCCGAAAAGAAAAACCAGACGCTGGCGGCGGACGTGGCGCCGGACCTGCAGATGATGGGAGACCGGATCAAACTGAACCAGGTGCTGTACAACCTGATCGACAACGCCATCAAGTATTCCCCGGAGGGCAGCCGGACGGACGTATCGCTGCGGCAGCAGGGACCCGACCTGGTCTGGAAGGTACGGGACCAGGGGATCGGCATCACGAAGGCCAACCGGGAGCATATCTTTGACAGATTCTACCGGGTGGACAAGGCAAGGAGCCGTGAGACGGGAGGAACAGGCCTCGGGCTGAGCATCGTGAAGCAGCTCGTTTCCCTGCACGGCGGAACGGTATCGGTGGACAGCGAGCCGGGAAAGGGCTCCGAATTCACCGTAATACTGCCGAGAGGAGGCGAGGCATGATGAAAAAGAAGGCGCTGTGCCTTTTGCTGTGCCTCTGCTGCGCGATCGGACTGAGCGGCTGCACCGGGAGGAAGGACAGTGGAACGGACGAAGCCCCGGCGACCCTGCCGCCGGCTGCCGTCAGCTATAAGGCACCGGACGGGGAATTCATGCCCGGACGGGGCGAAAACTTCAACCTGTATCTGCCCGGGAAGGACGGGCTTATGCCTGTGCCGGTCACCCTGGAGAGCATGCCTCTGAATGAGACGCTCAGGGCGCTGGTGGAGGAGCTGCTCCGGTACGAGGGCAGCGGGAGCATCCGCGGCCTTGGCGATACAGCGGATGGCAGGATCGCACTGACGCTGTACGGGGAAAACCCGGTGGAATTCAGCAGCGGGGTATGCACGGTCAACCTGGGCCCCTCCGCAAGGCAGCTGAAGCATCAGGAATTCTATACAGCGGCGCTGTCCCTGGCGGCCACGCTCTGCGAGCTGGACGAGATCCGGTGGGTGAACGTGCTGGTGGCGGACATGAGCGTGGGGCTGGACATCACCGGGAACCAGGCGATGGGCAGCGTGTCCTCCCATCTGGACGAGAACCTGACCGTGCTGTGGGAGCAGATGGAGGCGAAGCGCGCCCCGCTGGGGCAGGATGTGAGCAGATACGCGCTGACGTCCTATATGACTCTCTATTTCCCGCTGACGGACGGGCGCGGCATCGCCTGCGAGAACAGGAACCTGACCTTCAGCGGGCAGACACCCGAGCAGATGACCCGGGGGATCCTGGACGCCATGAGCGACGGGAGCAATTTCCTTTTCGGCGTTCCGCAGATGCCGGACATCCTGAACGACCTGCTGCTGTATGATCCGCTGACCAGCGAGGGCGAGAACGGGGGCCGGCAGGTGACGCTGATCTTCCGGGAGAACACGGAGCAGCTGCTGGAAGGCACCGGGGTGGACATGGCCTGCCTGCTGGCGGCCATCACCTATTCCCTGACGACCTATATCCCGGGTGTGCCGGAGGTGTGCGTACGAATCGGGGACAAGCCCATTACCCAGCTGAACAGCGAACGGTTCGGCCGGACGGCCGTCCTGGGCGGTTTGCTGAGGCGGAGCACGCTGGAGCCGTATCTGGCGGGCCTGACGAAGGTCTATTTCGCGCGGGACGGGCTGCTGACCTCCTGCGAAAAGGCGGTGGACCGGAAGCTGACGGACAGCCCGACCGAGGTTCTGAAGGCCCTGATGGAGGGACCGGAAAAAACCGACTCGGACTACGGCGTGCGCGCGACACTGCCGCCGGGCCTAGGCGAGGAGGATATACTGGGGATCTCCTCCGAGGGGGACACCCTGATCGTGAACCTGAACGAAAACTTCCGCGCGGAGATCCAGAGCATGGGAAGGGACGCGGAGATGCTGCTGTGCTACAGCCTGGTCAACACGCTGTGCGAAAGCACCGGGATGAGCCGGGTATGCTTCTTCTTTGAAGGGGAGCAGGTGGAGTACATTGCCGGGGAGATCTACTGGGCCGGCGAATTCCTGTACAATACCGGCCTGTGCGAGCAGAGCTTCGGATAAAAGGAAGAGCAGGGGAAAAGGCGAACGCTTTTTCCTCTTTTTTGTTTACACTGCGTTCATATTCCTGTCAAAAAAGCGGATTATAATACAACCGAAAACCGGAAAGGAGGTTTTTGAGATGAAGAAAGTATTCAACAAAAAGACCTTAGGATATACAGCCCTGGCCCTGGCTCTGGTCATGATCGGCATGGCCTTCGGCACAGCGCAGCCGGCGGCCTCCGCGGAAGAAAAGGTGGTGCTGACCTCCCCGTTCACCGAGGCGATCGCGAAGGTGCGCAACAGCGTTGTCGGCATCAACAACTACCAGATCGTGAACAACTACAGCAACGGCTACGGCGGGAGCTACAACCCGTTCAGCGACTTCTTCGGCGGCTTCGGCGGTTTCGGCGGCTACGGCTACGGCTACGGCAACGGCAACGGGAACCAGGATTCCAGCCGCGAGGTGCAGTACGGCAGCGGCTCCGGCGTGGTGGTTGCCGAGAAGTACGTGCTGACCAACTACCATGTGGTGGAGGACGCCAGCAGCCTGAAGGTCGCTGTGGCGGTGGACGGCAAGGAAGAGCCGGACCTGCTGGAAGCCCATCTGGTGGCTTTCGACGCGGACGTGGATGTGGCCGTTCTGTACGTGCCCGAGCTGACACTGGCGCCTGTGGAGCTGGGTGACAGCGACACGCTGCAGGTCGGCGACTGGGCCATCTGCATCGGCAACCCGATCGGCTTTACCGGCACGGTGACCGCTGGCATTATCTCCAGCCTGAACCGGGAGATCGCGACCGGCAGCAATACGGACAAATACGGACGCAAGACCGAGACCGTGAACACGATGATCCAGACGGACGCCGCCATCAACAGCGGCAACAGCGGCGGCGGCATGTTCAACACAGCCGGCCAGCTGGTCGGCATCCCGACCCTGAAGTACACCGGCACCCGGTACTCCTCCAACGCGAGCGTGGAAAGCATCGGCATGTGCATCCCGATCAATGACGCGAAAAAGATCATTGAGGAGGGCATGGGCAGGCAGACGGAGGCTGACGTGCCGAAGGGGAACACCGCTGCCCGGAGCGCGGGCGATGAGGACAATTCCCTGAAGGGGAAGCCCCGCATGGGCGTGAGCATCACCACCCTGACGGGCAACGCCGTGAACAGCGGCATTCTTCCGAGGGGCGCCTATGTGGCCGAGGTGGAGAAGGGAAGTCCCGCGGAAGCCGCGGGCATCCAGGTCGGCGACATTATCGTGGAGGCCGACGGGCAGATCATCAAATCCACCACGGATCTGCAGAACGTGATCCGTTCCAAGGACGAAGGGGCAACCTTCCCGCTGAAGGTCTACCGGACCGGGATCGATCTGAACGAGCCCCAGACGGAGATCCCGGAGAACTGCGATTACATTGATCTGGAGATCACCCTGGCCATCGTGGACGCCATCGCCCAATGACAAAATGTTACAATCCATCAAAACCTGTTGATTTATAAGGGGCGGCGCTTCTTCCGAAGAGGCGCCGCCCCTTTCATGTGATTGAAATATCAAGGCTTCTCGGGTATACTGTGCATGTCGCCGTGCCCGGGAAGAGCCGGCGGAAAGAATGAAGAAACGCGCGGGAGGAACGGCTTGCCGAAATGAAGAGCGAAACTATGAGAAAAGCGGTCCGGAGAGGGCTGAGCGTCCTTTTCGCACTGTGCATCATGATCCCTTCCGTCACCGCTTTCACGGAAAGCGGCGGGAACGGACTCCCGGAGCAGACGGAAGAGGAGACGGCGGTCCGGAACAAAAAGGGAAAGCAGACCGCGGCGCCGGCAGCGGAGGAAACGGCAAAGCCGACCAAGACGACGAAACCGACGAAGCCTCCGAAGACGACCGCGGCACCCGAGCCCACGGCGACGCCGAAGCCGAAAAAGACCGCGAAGCCGACGGAAGGGGCAGGGACGGAGGAAACGGTAAAGCCGACCAAGACCCCGAAGCCGAAGAAAACGCCGAAACCGACAGAAGAGACCGGAACGGAGGAAACGGCAAAGCCGACGAAGACCACGAAGCCGACGAAGACCACGAAGCCGACGAAGACCCCCAAACCGACGAAGACCCCCAAGCCGACGAAGACCCCGAAGCCTACGGAGGAAGCCACCCCGGCAGCAACGGCCGAAACCGACTGGAAGGCCGTGCGGGAAAATGAAGCCTGGTTTTATGAGGATGACGGATCTGTCAGGGCGGGGACGCTGAACAAGCTGATCCAGCTGCTGCTGCAGAGGGATGAGAAGGCCGGAAAGGCAAGAAAGCACGAGATCATGATCTGCCGCGACGAGGTGCTGAAGGTGAGCAAGATCCGGCGCGGCGATATGGAGCGGTTCACGCTGAAGATCGACAAAAAAGCGATCAAAAAGGCCGCCGGAAAGAAGATCGTCATCTCGGAGACAAAGCCCGGCGGGGCAGGCGAAGAAGGAAGCGCGCAGGATCCGGACGAGAAGACCACCTTCTACGTCTGGCTGGAGGACAAGGAAGAAGTGACCTCCGCCCCGGAACCGACAGCGGAGCCGACGCCCGAACCGGAACCCGAACCGTACTTTCCCTACTGGGGAGGCGGCTCCAGCGTGCCGCATACACGCGGGAACGGAAACAAGCTGGAGTACGACCATGTGGAGCTTTCCGGAGTGAACGCGAACGGGGAGCCCATGACGAAGCTGAAGCTGGGTGACGAGGAACTGGAGGCGACGCTGACGACGGATACCGCTCCCGGCGGGGAAGGCCTGTTCACGGCGGCCGTGTGCAGCCGTTCCGCCGACGGAACGGAAGAGGCCTCCGATGACGCCAAAGCCAACACCATGATCCTGACGGCCGTGACGGAGGAAGGACAGGCGCAGCCCGGGACGTACCGCTGGCATATCAACGGGGCGGTGTTCAGACGACTGGGAAAGAGCGGGATCGATACGCTGATCCTGCGGTCGGAGGACCGGCTGACCCTTCTGCCCGTCAGCGGCTTCCTGGCCGGGCGGGAATATGACCGGCTGAAGGGCGAGGGCCTGGCAGCCCGGTATTTTGATTATGAAATCGTGATGGAAAAGCCGGCGACGGACGCGGGAGCGGAAGCCGAATGGAATGAAGAGATCCTGGTGACCGTCAACGGGGAGACCGTGCGCCTGACGGAGCAGGAGGGCGAGCCCATCTACGCCACGGGTGTGCAGAGCGGACCCGCGGAGCGCTGGCCGGGCCTGCCGGAACCCGACGCAGCAACGGAATAAACCCCGGGGGAAGCGGGGATAAAACAGATACAGGAGGGAACCAGAATGAAGAAGTGGACGGCATTGCTGCTGGCACTGACGGTGCTGCTCGGCGCCGCGGCATCCGCGCAGGCGGAGCTGGAGCTGACCTACGAAGGAACGGTGGTCGCCGCGAAGTCTGTTCCGCTGACGGCAACGTTCGGCGGCCGGGTGTCCGGCCTGAGGCTGCGCAAGGGCGATCTGGTCACGGAGGGGGACGTGATCGCCGAACTGACAACGACCAAGGTCTTTGCGCCCCAGGAGGGGACCGTGACCGGCGTTTACGCCACGGCGGGAGACTTTGCCGAGGCGGTGGCGGAACGCTACGGCGCGATCGTTTACATCGAGCCGGTGAACCGCTACGCCATCGCGGCAAACTCCGAGAAGGCCTTCAATGCTTCCGAAAACCGTTACATCCATCTGGGTGAAACGGTCTATCTGAGCTGCACGACGGACGGGACCCATCAGGGAACGGGCATTGTGTCGGCACTGACGGAGGACGGCTACAGCATTGAGGTGACAGGCGGGGATTTCTCCATGAAGGAAAAGGTCGGCATCTTCCGTGACCCGGCATATAAAAAGGAAAGCCGGATCGGGACCGGCACGGTGGACCGCGTGAAGCCGATCGCCGTGAAGGGGACCGGAAGCATTCTGAAGATGCCGGTGAAGCAGGGCGACTTCGTGGAACGCGGAGAGATCCTGTTTGAAACCGTCGACGGAACCCTGGACGGCTATTACGCTCCCGACTCACGGATCATCTGCCCGGTGACGGGCATCGTGGCCGCCGTGGACGCGGCGGAGGGCGCCTCGGTCAACAAGGGCGACAGCCTGATCCACATCTATCCGTCCGACGCGGTGCAGGTCGAATTCCAGATCCCGGAAGCGGACCTTTTCAGCGTGGCCGAGGGCCAGCGGGTGGAGATCGAGCTTTACTGGGACAACGGGGAAGCAAAGCCGTATGAGGGGACGATTGCTTCCGTTTCCCACATGAGCGAGGAGACCACGGGCGAAAACGCCAAGAAGATGTACAAGGTCTATGTGAACTTTGAACCGGATACAAGGATCCGCCTCGGGATGACCGTGATGATCCGGCAGGCCGAACCGGTATCCGAAGCGGCGGAAGCACCTGCCGCGGAGGAAACAGAGGCTGAAAAGGACGCGGAGCTCTGACGGGCTCCGGAACAAAGGAGAAAACAGGATGAAAAAGCTTTTTGCCGCGCTGACGGCGCTGATGCTGATGACGGGAATCTTCGGAGCCGCGTATGCTTCCGAGGGAGACAGGACCGTTATTTTCCGGCAGGAAGATACGGAGGAATACTACAATCTGGAAGCCTGCCTCGAGGTGAACGGAAAGGTCGCCTATGTGAAGAGTTTCGGGAATGAAACGACCGTAAACATGTACGATCCCGATTCCGGAGAGACGGAAGTCTATGACATTTCGAAACCCATGAGGGAACTGTACGGATGGGCTGAAGATTCCGAGATCGACGTCAAGAACTGGCTGGACGGCTACCGCGACGGCGGCGCTGACAGGAGACGGCCGGAAGAGGACGACGAGGACGATGAGGACGACGAGGACGATTCCGATGAAAAGAATGAGGAGAACTCCGAATACAGCAACGTCAACGCCTGGTTCGTCCGGAACGGCGAGATCTGCCTGATCGTTTCCAAAAGGATCGATACGGGCAGGGAAACCAAACTGGAGGGCGGATATATTTACCGCCTGGTGCTGAAGGACGGAACAGGTGAGCTGATCCAGGACGAATCCCTGCGGCTGGACTGGCGCGACATGGTGGAAAGCTATGAAGGCTGGGTGGACACCTACTATTTTGATAACTTCCTCTGCGCGGGCGACAAGCTGTATATGAGGGTCAGCCAGATGGATGGACCCACGATCATCAGGAGCTTCAGCCTGACGGACGGAAAAAGCGAGGAGATCCCGGTGCAGGATCCCGACAACTTTATCGTAGCGGAGGACGGGCGGATCCTGGTGACGAAGGTCAACTGGGAAGGGGAACAGCCTGAAGCGAGCCTTCTGGTATATGACCCGGCGAACGGAAGCACGGAGGAAAAAGTCCATTTCCCCATCACCGGGTCGTCACCGACGCTGCTCCATTACAACGCGGCAAACGACACCCTGTACTATTACCGCGACGGCGAGATCATGGCGGTGAAGGGCTTTGACATCTCCACCGAGACGGCGGTCAACGGCAGCCCGATCTATGCCGAGGGCGGAAAGAGCATTCTCCTGGACGGGGACCGGCTGCTCATCTGGAACTACCAGGGCGCGGTCATCCGCTCCATCGATCCGGCCAAGAGAGCTCAGACCACGCTGAGGATCAGGAACTATTTATACTCAGATGCTGTTGACGAAGCGCTCTTCCGGTTCTCGGACAACCACGGCGATATCTCGGCCGTGCAGAGCAACGACGGGGATCCGAACGATGTTCTGCAGGCGATGATGAGCCGGGACGGGCACGACGACATCTATGTGATGAACATGACCTCCGGACAGTACAGGGCACTGTATAACCGCGGCTATATGGCTGACCTGAGCGGCAGCGCAAAGCTGGCGGCCTTTGCGGACTCCATGTACCCGCAGTACGCGGAAGCGGTGAAAAAGGACGGGAAGCTGCTGGCTGTTCCGATCGACATCAACAGCTACGGGCTCGGATACAATCCTGAAACCCTGAAGCGGCTGGGAATGACGGAGGAAGACCTGCCGAAGACCTGGGACCAGTTCCTTGACTTTGTTGCAGAGCTTCCGGAAAAGGCCGCCGGAAAATCGGTATATCCCTTTGAACAGTGGGAAAGCGCCTATTCGGTCCGCTCCACCATGCTGGAAAACATGCTGACGGGGTATGAGGAGTACCAGGCCATGAAGGGTGAGGACTGCGTATTCAACAGCCCGGTGCTCCGGGGACTGCTGGACAAGCTCGATGCCCTGGACCTGAGCGCCTGCGGCCTCAGGGACGAAGAAGAAAGCTACGACGAAGAGATGGGCATGAACTACAGCGCCTGGGACTATGGAGAGGAAGAGGAACGGTACGGTCTGTTCGTTTTCTACGTCCCGCTGCATATCACCGGAAACGAGGGAGAGAAGCCCCTCGTGCTGGGATTTGACGAGGATCACCGGATCGGATTCGTCAACCTGAGCGTCGCTTTTGTGAATCCCTTCTCCGAGCATCCGCAGGAGGCCGCCGCTTTCCTGGAGCAGGTGACGGAATGCCTGGACCGGAGCGCGCTGTACTCCCTGCAGCAGGACAGGAACGAACCGATCCGCTCCTCCGACTTTGAGGAAAACAAGGCCCGCCAGCAGAAGATCGTCGAACAGATCAAAGCGGAGATGGCGAAGCCGGAGGCGGAGGACGACCTGGATGCCTGGGAAAAGATGCTCAAGGATGAAGAAAGATACCTGGCGGATATGGAAAACTACTACTGGATCATCAGCCCCGGCAGCATTGAAAGTTACAAAGCCCTGACCGGGAGCATCCGGCCGGGAAGATACAACTTCTACAGTGAGCTGAACAATGACGATTCCGACAGCGTGTGGGAGAGCAGGGACGCGTATGTGGAGAAAAACATCAGCGCGGAGGAGCTGCTTTCCGGAATCGATAAAAAGGTACAGATGATGAGGCTGGAGGGGAACTGACAGCCGGAAGGGACCCGGCCCGGCGTATACGCGCCGGGCTGAGTATCGGTGAATGATCGGAGGGAACCCGCATATGAAAAAGCTGCTCTCTTTTATCCTGATCCTCAGCCTGACAGCCGCACTCTGCGGAAGCGCTTCAGCTTCCGCGGGAGACAGGATCCTGTTTCATCAGGACGCGAATTCCGGCGGCACGGAGGAGAATATCGAGGCCTGCTTCCCCATGGACGGGCAGGTCGTCTTCATTTCCAATCAACAGGGCATGACCCGGATCTCCGCTTTCGATCCCGAAACCGGAGAACGGACGGATTACGACACGACCGAACTGGAGGAATTCCTTTCCCCGTCGGCGGAGAATGCCGAGTTTTTCTCCGAGGAGGAAGACGAGGACGAGGACGAGGATGAGGGATACGGCTTCCACAGCATCAGCAGGACCGTCAACCTGTGGTTTGCCTGCGGCGGCGGGATCCGCGCGGCGGTCAGCGAATACGATTATATCGGGGAAAGCGAAAAAATGACCGGCGGATTCGTTTACAGCCTGGAGCTGAAGGACGGGAAGGCCGCTCTGATCCGGGACGGGGACCTGAAGCTGAACTGGGATCCGATGACCGAGGATTACGGCGGCGGCTACCGGGGAACGCGCTATGTGGAAAGAGCGCTGTGCTCCGGGGATACTCTGTATATCCTGGCGGACAACAACGAAGGCGGCTGCGGCCTGCTGAGCTACGACCTGAAAACGGGCCGGGCGGAAGAGCGGGAAGCGGGCCGGACGGAAGGCCTCATAGCCGGGAAAGACGGGAAGCTGCTGCTGAGCGTCTATCAGATCGAAGCTATGCGCAGCCTGCTGACAGAGCTCGACCCCGCCACGGGG
>JAEEGL015317101.1_pt1 | contig 11624 bp, 9 predicted proteins | sample 9134231 | NCBI WGS metagenome assembly JAEEGL01 (sample SAMN16246548, study PRJNA631951) | gut metagenome | biome: gut microbiome; feature: rumen; material: fiber-attached | host: Bos | place: Iran: Karaj | collected 2018-10 | reverse complement strand
GTCAGAAAGTGTTATCGGCAAGGATATTCTCGGGAGTTTTATCAAGTGACGCGAAAAATCGGTTTTATCGGAATGGGACAGATGGCATCGGCACTGGCGGCGGGGTTCGTCCGTTCGGGAAAACTTGCGCCGGGCGATCTTTTTGCCTTTGACGTTTCCGCCGAGGCCGCCGCCCGGTTCGTTGAGACGGTCGGCGGGGGGGACGTCTGTTCCTCAATTTCCGACGTGGTTCTCCAGGCCGAAACCGTCTTCCTCTGCGTCAAGCCGCAGCAGATGGGCTCGGTAATCGCCGCGCTTCGCGAAATTCCCGAAAGTGACCGGAATGCGAAACTCTTCGTTACAATCGCCGCGGGCCTGCCGGTCGCATACTTCCAAAACGCGCTGGGCGAATCGCTCCGCGTTATCCGTGTCATGCCGAACACCCCCTGCCTGGTCGGGGAGGCCGCCAGCGGGTTTTCGCGCGGCGCCTGCGCCACCGATGCCGATGCCCGGCTGGTCAAGGAGCTGTTAGAGACGGTCGGCGTCGCCTTCGAACTCTCCGAAAAGCTTTTGGATGCCGTCACCGGCCTTTCCGGCTCCGGTCCGGCGTTCGTCTACATGATGATCGAAGCGCTGGCCGACGGCGGGGTCAAAGCGGGTCTTCCCCGCGCCGCGGCCCTCACCCTGGCGGCACAGACGCTTAAAGGAAGCGCCGAAATGGTTCTCCGGACCGGGGAACATCCCGGCGCGCTCAAAGACAGGGTCACCAGTCCCGCCGGAACGACGATCGCCGGGGTCGCCGAGCTGGAAAGCCGCGGTCTCCGCGGCGCGCTGATCGCCGCCGTCGAGGCCGCCGCCCGCCGCAGCGCCGAACTCGGCAGGTAAACACCGATCAGCCTCCAAAATGAAAACGCCCCCTTCGATTTCCCGCCGGAAACAAAGGGGGCGTTTTCACTTTGAAACGGGCCGTTCAAAAGCGGCGTGTTTCAATCGGCTTATCTCACCGAATCGCCCTTCTGCTGGGTTCGGATCTTATTCGCCCTGGCCCGCATCATTTTGCGGGAAACATTCCACTTCGAATCATCCTTGACCTCCTTCGCCTCTTCCACGAGATCTTCGGCCATCGCCGGGCAATACATTTTTACATCGTCAACCGCGCCGTAAAGCATACACTGCGCGCCAACGATATTCCCCGCGTCGCGCATGCGGATCGCTTCCTCGCGCGCCTTGGCCACCGTCTGTTCCGCGTAATCCTTCATCACTTCCTCGTTTTCGGAAGCTTTCACCGCTTCTTCGGAGGCCGAATAGGCAACTTCGACCGACCCGGAAACGGTTTCGGCGCGGTGCGTCACCATATTGGCGTAGGTCAGCTTCACCTCAGCAAGAGAGAGTTTCTCGCCGTCTTTCCCGGCGGGAACCTCGACTTCGAGCAAAACGTACCTCTGGTGCCCGGAGTAGATCTGGTTCCAGCTGAAACTGACCTTCTGACCTCGAATTTTGGCATCACGGTTCAGAACGCGGATCGGACGGACCCCCTTGGCGCAGGTGACCTCGCACACGACTTCGGAGGCGACGACTTTGGTCGCCGTTTTGAACTCCTCGTCGAAGACTTCAACGAGTTTTTCCTCGGAGGTCACAAAGAAATGATTTCCGTCCGAGGCCTGCGCCAGTTTCTGCATCAGATCTTCATCGTAGCCTTCGCCCAAACCGAGCGTCGTCACGCAGACTCCCTCGCCGCCGAGTTTCCTGCCGAGCTTTTCAAGCTCTTCCGGCGAACTCGGACCGACGTTCGCAAGACCGTCGCTCAGCAGGATGACGCGGTTCACCTGTCCCTTTTCGAAGAACTTTTTCACTTCTTCCGCCCCCTTTTCGGTGCCGGAGTAAAGGGCCGTGCATCCGCCGGATTCGATCGAGGCGATCTTCGAGAGGATATCTCTTTTATCCGTGACTTTGGTCGCGGGAACCAGGACTTCGACTTCATCGTCATAAATAACCACCGAGACAATGTCATCCCCGCGAAGCTGGTTCACGGCATAGGAGGCGGCGTGTTTTGCCTGCTCGATTTTACTGCCGCACATCGACCCGGAACGGTCGATCACCAGCGCGACATTCAGCCGGGGTCTCTTCGTTTCCGATTCCATTTCAGAACCGGTCGCCCCGATCTTCAGGCAGAGCGTCGACTTTTCGCCGGCGGCCAGGACCGAATGCGCCGCGGCAAGGTTGAGGGAACACTGCGTTGCGGCCGTGTCGACAGAACTGTTCACTGACTTCTTTTCCACCATTGCAAGACTCCTTAAAACAAAAGTTGTTGATATAAACCTAAAAAATGGAAAGACATTTCCGTTTTTTAGGTTTATTTACCACAATAGAATAATATATATTCCGGATACTGCAATAGATATTCAAAAAATTCATAAAAATTTTTCTATATAATCTTCTTTTGCCAAAACAAGAAAAATAGATAAAACAGCAAAGATGTTTTCCAGTGATGAAAGAAAAGAATACCCCGGCATCGGTGCCGGGGTTCTTTCCCGCCGTCGCCGAATCGCACGGCGGGAAATTGATACGCGGTCGGAATTCTATTTCACCGGCGCCGACATCTGCTGATTCTGCATACTGTTCGACTTGGCGCGGATCGACTTACGGGCTCCGGCCCAAGAGGATTCCGGGGCTTCCATCACCGCGGCTTCATCGTAAAGTTCCTCCGCCATGGCATCCATACCAATACCCGCTGCGGCACCACGAGCGGTACTGAGCATCTTCTGCGCCCCTTTGATATCGCCTTCATCGCGGAGCCGAATCGCCTCATTCCGGGCCAGCGCGACCGACTGCGTCACATAGTCCTTCTGCACTTCCTCGTTTTCGGACGCTTTCACCTTTTCTTCCGACTTCGAGAAACTGATTTCAAGAGAATCGGAAAGGTTATCCGCCTTGTTCGTCTTCATATTGGCATACGAAAGAGCCGCGGTCGCTACCGGGCGCTTTTCACCGTCCGCCCCGGCGGGAACCTCGATTTCCAGAAGGACGTACCGCTGATGACCGGAATAGATCTGATTCCAGCTGAACGTGACATCCTGTCCGTCAATTTTGGCTTCGCGGTTCAGAACGCGGATCGGACGGATCCCTTCGGCACAGGTCACCTTGCACGACACCTCCGAGGCAACGACTTTCGTCACGGTCTTGAACTCTTCATCGAAGACCCCAACCAGGTTCTTTTCAGACGTGATAAATGCGTGGTTCCCGTCCGAGGCCTGGGCCAGCTGCTGCATCAGATCCTCGTTATAACCGTCCCCCGATCCCAGGGTCGTTACGGTAATCCCATCGCCGCCGATCTTCTGTCCGAGAAGTTTCAGATCGGACGGTTCGCTCGGCCCGATATTCGCCATTCCGTCGCTCAGGAGAATCACGCGGTTCACGCGCCCTTTATCGAAGAACTTTTTCACCTCTTCCGCTCCCTTTTCGGTACCGGCGTAAAGAGCGGTCATCCCATCGGCATGAATCGATTCGATCTTCGCGAGCACGTCCTTTTTGTTGGTCAGTTTCGTCGCGGGAACCAACACTTCCACATCACTGTCATAGGCGACCACCGAGACGATATCGCTTTCGTTCATCTGGTTGACTGCGCAGGCGGCGGCCTTCTTCGCCTGCTCGATCCGATCGCCCGTCATCGAGCCCGAACGGTCGATCACGAGGGCGACATTCAGTTCGGGGCGTTTCTCATCCGATTCCATCCGAAATCCGGTCACCCCGATTTTCAGACAGAGTTCCGTCTTTTTGTCAACCGGCAGAACCGAACGTCCGGCGGTAAGCTCCAGCAGGCATTGCTGCCCCCCCTCTTCGGCAAAGAGGATCGCGGACGAAAGGAGGAGAGCGGTTACGGCACAAATTCGATAGAGTTTACTCATAGTCGAACCTTTCTTGAATACTCAGCGTCTTAAGACGGCGGTGAACGGAAGGTTGAATTCAAAGCGGGAGAAAACGCCCCCACACACAGGCAGTTGCCGCGGAATGAATTTTGTTGCGGCGAAAATTTCAAGACTCGACAGAAAAAGCGGCGGCAACCTATTCGCCTGCCGCCCGGCGCCTTTCGGCGGAACGGGCATTTTCTCCCCCGGCGCTTCCGCGCGCAGGGAACGGAATCACTTCGGACGTCTCTTCGCCGTCCGGCTCCGACAGCGCCTCGGCCAGCTCGGCGCGTTCGATCACGATTTCATCCGCCCACTTTTCGGCTGATTCGAGCGTCTCGAGACGGTCAAGCCATGCGCTGGCCTCGGCGAGGCGTCCGGTATGGCGGCAGAGGGTGGCCAGCAGGAGAATCGTATCGGGATCCCGTCTGTTCCGGCGGAGGATCGCCCTGGCGATCCGTTCGGTCTCATTCCAGTTCCCCGCAAGATACGCGTCAAGCGCCATCAGGTAGCGGTCCCCTTCCTCATCATACGCCAGCTGGCCGGAGAAGAGAGTCGAAAGAGCGGCGCTCACCAAACTCAGCACCAGGTGCGTCAGAAGCACGCCCCCCGCCAGCCAAATTCTCGATTCGGGCGCGATAAGTTCGGTCCAATACCCGCAGCAGAAAAGGGTGGCCGAAGCGAGCAGACCAAACCCCGCGGCGAGAATCAGAAAGATACCTCGACCGTACCGAACCAGGCCCGAAAGCCCGGGCCAGAGTCCCAGAATCAGGGAAAAACAGCTCATATCCGTCTGCCGCCTCAAATGATGAAAACGCCTTCCGCCGGGACAGGCGCCTTTCATCATTCATCGTTAAACGGAACAGGCAAGGTTTATCCCCCGCCGCCGAAGAGACTGATTCTCCCCCCGGGACGCCGTCAGGAAGCTTTTTTTCGTTACAACCGAAAGAAACCCGGCCCCGGGCGCCGCGGCGCCCGGGGCCGGCTGAAATCTTTTTCACCGACTCGCGGAAAAGGAAATCCCTATCAGGCGGAGGTCACTCGGACGGCGGAAGGGGGCTGTTCAGCCCCGCCTGCTGGCAGATCGCCGCGGCCAACTGGTCGGCGCCTGTCCCTTTCGGAGCGCGCACAAAAGCGACTCCCCTCATCTGGGCCCTTCCCGCAAACTCATTGGCCGAATGCATGTGGGAGCACCACGGAATGTAGACCACGACAAGTTTCACCTTGGGATCATTCAGAAGCGGCAGAAACTGATCGAGGGAGTCCCCGTGCGAAGACTCGCCCCAGATCACGTCATCGACCTGAAACGCGTTTTTATACCGTGCGATGATATGCTGTTTCGGCTGACCGCCGACAAAGACCATCTTGCTCCCCTTAAACGCCCTGCGGACTTTCCGCACCGCGTTCGAGACTTTCTTTTCCGGGGTCTGCAACATGGAAAAAGCGGGGTCTTCCCCCTGTCCCTCCGGAAGGCCTCCCGTCTTTGCTTCAAGCCCGAAGAACCGGCTCCATTCCGGGTCGGTTTCCAGTTCGACTTCCTGAACGGCTTCCAGGAACGGGCCGGTACGTTCGGCCTCTTCGGGAATCTCGCCGGAGAAGGGCCGGAGGAAATCCTTGATCTCATCCGATGTCGGCGAGACACCGCACTCCTCAACCAACTCATTAATGCAGGAGATCACCTTGTTCCAGTCGTAGACATCGCCCGGCTTCGAATCGCGTATCTTTTTCAGATGGTAGGTGATGGTCTTCGTAAGCGAGTCGTGCCGTTTCGACACGTTCTGCGGCATCAGTCTCTTTTCGAGCGTCAGAAGTTCGTCGCGGAACCCTTTCCGCTCCTCCATATACATCCTGTCCTCGAACTTCATATTCTGGAGGAAGACGTGAAAGAGTTTCGTAAACTTGCTCAGCTCGTCATACGCATCGCGCTGTACGCCGTCGACGTAAAGGTCAACCCCCCGCCGAAGCAGAGCGGTCTTCAGCATGCAGATCGCGTCGGCGCAGTTCTGTCCGATCGGCCCGAGTTCGGCGCCCTTGACAAGTTTGCCGTCGATCGCGGCAGCCAGAAGCCGGGCGCTGACTTCGAGCGCTTCATAGCAGTCGGCGAAGACGAGGAGATCCTCCTCGTGCGTGTCGGAGGAAAACGCGTCGAGGTTCACCATCAGTTCCGAGGCACGTTTCGAGAAGTCGAGTTTCTTCCGGTCGGTTTCGGCGGCGGTCGCCTTCTTCCGCTTTTCACCCCCCTGCCAGCGGCAGAAATCCTTCATCAGTTCCGCCCGTTTCGAAACCTTGACGAAATCGGGATACGAATTGACCTGGGGCTTCTGGCGCGGCTGAACCTCAACGTGGATCGTGATCGGCCCTTTCTGTGAATTGAAACTTGAAATCCCGCGGGGCAGATGCGACTCGAGCCACTTTTCGTTGACGACATTTTCGAGAATCGGATAGCGTGTCTTGATCTCGTTGGCAATTTCGGCCAGCGGCACGCCGCCGTGTTCCGAGACGATTTCGGTCACGTCGGTGCTGAGCATCCGGTCATTTTCGAGGACCCATGATCCGACCCTGGCGGGAATCGGATCGAGTTCCGGCCGTTCGGTGCGCTGTATGGTCAAACGGCCGGCATCTTCGATACACCGGTAATCTTCGGGAAGGAGCGACTGTACGAACCGATCGCTCGCCTTCCCCATTCCGGGAATCCGAGTCCGAACCGAAGCCGCCAGCTCCGAAAGGGGGATCTTCCCTTCCGGCGCGCTGAACGAATCGGCAAGCTGAGCCAGCGATTCGCGCACATCGACACCGAGCATCACGTTTTCGGTCCCTTCGACCGTAACGAGGCTGTCGGTATCGGTATGCCGGAAAACCGGCGCCGGCGGAACGGATGTTCCGGCCGAAGAAACCGGTTCGGCCGGTTTCTCGCCGGCCTGTTCGGGCGTGCCCGATTTTGATTCCGCGCGGCGCGGCAGAGCCGGCTCGCGGGGCTGCAGGGGAACAATCAGCGGGGATTTCCCCGGCGCTTCGGCAGACTCCGCCGGCGGGGTACCGGTCAGGACGGTGCTGATATCGAGATATGCATCGGCGAACGGCGAGGCGGAATCCCCCCCGATCGTCAGGAGCGTTCGTTTGACCCGGCCTTGGAGCTTGTCTAAAAAGCGGGCCGGTATTTCACCGGTAAACCCGAAAATGAACTCCCCCGGGGCTTCTAACCTCCCCGCATCATCTAATGCCGCCAGGGCTATCTGGAACGGCTCGTTATCGGCCGGCACAACATCGTAGCCGCTTTCCAGAAAAAAACCGGCCCGGTCGAACCGGTCCTTCTCCAAAAAGACGGTTGGCGCCGGCGACGCCAGCCCGTTTTTTAACAGATAACCGCGTAGGTAGTCCTGAAACTCGACAAGCGTTTTTAACTCGCTAACACCATCAAACATCGAACCGGCCAGATAAATCTTTGTTTCTTTCATTGTCGTTTCCCTTTCATAACGGATAAACCTATGAATCGGAGCGGAACGAGCCCACTCTACTTTATCTATTTTAACATACAATACGAAAGGCGGAAGCCTTTTTCGGATTTTAAATTCCGACTTTACCTGGTATAATAGCGCGTTTTCCGAAAGAGTGTACAACCGAACGGCCAAAGACCGCTCACAAGGAAAAACATCATGTCAAAAGGACAAAAAAACCAGGCAAAAACCGAAAAGCTCTGGACCCGGGGATTTATCGCGCTTCTGCTGACACAGTTTCTGGTCGCGTTCAACGACAACCTGTTCCGCTGGCTCATCATCCCGATCGGCAAACATACCTCCGGCTGGAGCGAAAACCCCACCCGGATCATCACCCTGGGAGGGATATGCTTTCTGGTTCCGTTTCTGGTTTTCACTCCCTACGCCGGCTATTGCAGTGACCGCTTCAGCCGGAACCGGGTCATCGTCGGGGCCAAAATCGCCGAAGTGATCGTCATCCTCTTCGGGATCCTGGCAATCAATATCCATTCCGTTTCGATGATGCTGGTCGTCCTCTTCTTTCTGGGAGCGCAGAGCGCATTTTTCAGCCCCGCCAAGTACAGCAGTCTGCCGATGGCGGTTCCCGAATCGCGTATCGCCGAAGCGAATGGTCTTTACAGCGCGACAACACTGGCCGCCTGCATTGGCGGTCAGTTCCTGGGCGGATTTCTTTTCGACCACACCACCCGTTTTAACGAGCTGAATCAGCCGATCCTCGATTCGGGCGGATCGGTCCGCTGGCATCTCTGGGCCGGGGCTCTTTTGACTGTCGCCGTTTCAGGGCTGATCACCAGCCTTTTCATTCCGCGATTCAGGGCGGCGGCGCCCGAAACGCCTTTCCCGTGGAACCCCTGCAGGCAGATATTTCATGACCTTCGTTTCCTGGTCAGCCACCGCGCCCTTTTCGGAATTGCAATGGCCAGCGCCTTCTTCTGGGGAATGGCGACCCTGGCGCAGTCGAACACCGACTTTTTCGGCACGAAATATCTGATGGTCTCGCAGACGCACGCGATGGTTCTTCTGGTCGTCATCACGGTCGGTCTGGCAATCGGCGCGCTCCTGGCAGGACGGATTTCACGCGGCCAGATCATGATGTCCCTCGTTCCGAAAGCCGCGGTTTTCATCATCGTCTTTGCCGTCCTTCTGGGTCTGACCCCCACCGTCCGAACCGGGGAAAACATGGGTTCCCCCCTTTCGCTGCCCTACATCTACGCCGCGATCGGCCTCTTCCTTTTAGGGACCGCCGCCGAGATGTTCGATATCCCTCTCCAGGCGTCACTCCAGGTCCGGGCGCCTCACGAACATCGAGGCCGGGTCCTGGCGGCATACAATTTCTTCTCGTTCCTGTCGATGGCCCTCTTCATGGTCTTCTTCGGGATACTGACCGACAAGAACTCCTTCGGCCTGAACGGCGCCGGAGTCTGGTTCACCATCGCCGCCATTACCATACCGGTCTGGCTCGCCTCGCGCAAAGCCTGGCGGAAAGCGTAGCAACCGCCCCGATCCGGTTCGCGCCGCCCGGGGCGAACCGGCTTCGATCCGGGTCCTTTTATCCTGTTCCTCCCGGCGGTCTTCATTCCCAAAATCGGACTTTCTGGTAGAATAACTGCGTGTTTGAGGCATAAAATTTCGGCCGCAGCGGCGGCAGAAAGGAAAAAACGCGATATGACAACCGAAGTGATCAGGCTTTCCGACAACCCGTCACTCAAATCGGTCAAAGAGGCGGCGATCGCCGCGTTGCGCGGCGGCAAACTGGTCGTCTTTCCGACCGAAACGGTCTACGGAATCGGCGCGCTCGCCTCGTCAGCCGAGGCGGTCGACAGGCTCGTCTCCGCCAAGGGACGCAAAAAGGGACATGCCGTTCCGGTCGCGATTTCGGGCTGGCGTACGCTGCGCTACTATTCGCCGAACCTCGACGAGGTCACCGCGCGGCTGTCCCGCCGCGGCTGGCCCGGCCCGATCACCCTGGTCGCCGATGCGACGAGTCCGAACAGCCGGTTCGCCACACTTCCCGACGAGGTTAAAGACGTCATCATGCCGCGCGGCACCGTCGGTTACCGTGTGCCGAACCATTCGGTCTTTCTGGAAATCCTCCGCGAACTCGACGAGCCGCTCCTGCTGACGAGCGCGAACCTGACCGGAGAGCCCCCGGCGGTCAGCGCCGAAAGTGCGAAAGTCGGTCTGGGCGACCGGCCCGACCTGATCATTGACGACGGAATCGCCTGTTTTCAGCGGCCGTCGACCGTACTTTCGGTCACCGACGGCACGGTCAACATCATCCGCGAAGGGGTCTACACAAGAGACCAGATCGACCGAATGATGGTCAAGATGATCCTCTTCGTCTGTACCGGCAACACATGCCGAAGCCCGATGGCCGAGGTGATCTGCGCGAACATGATCGCGAAACATCTCGGCTGCGGTATCGACGAACTCGAATCGCGCGGATACATGGTCCTGTCGGCGGGTGTTGCGGCGCTGCCGAACTCGCCGGCCAGCCCCGACGCGGTCGAGGTGATGAAAAACCGCGGCATCTCCCTTGAGAATCACCAGACGCAGCCCCTTTCCGAAGCGCTCCTGCGCTACGCCGACCGGATCTACGTTATGGGACGCGCCCACAAAGAGGCAATCTGCTCACAGTGGCCCGACGATGCCGAACGGATCTCGCTCCTGTCGGCCGACGGTTCCGATATCTGCGACCCGCTGGGGGGCGGCTACACCGTCTATCAGGAATGCGCCAAGCAGATCGAGTCGGAACTCGACAAGCATTTTTCCGAAATCATCTCGTTCTGACCCCGGAGAGAAGGCAGCTTCAATGAAAAAGATCGCCGATTATATCCGTTCGATCCCCGATTTCCCGAAACCGGGGATCCTGTTCCGCGACATCACCTCCCTGATCGAAAACGGCGAGGGGTTCCGGCAGACGATTGACGAGCTTACCGCGAAAGCGGAAATGTTCGCTCCGATCGACGTGATCGCCGCTCCCGAAGCGCGCGGTTTTGTCTTCGGCGCCCCTCTTGCGGCCCGTCTGGGAGCCGGTCTGGTTCTGATGCGCAAAAAGGGGAAACTTCCGGGTAAGACCTGTTCGATGCATTACCAGCTCGAGTACGGCACCGATGAAATCCACATTCACGAAGACTCGATAAAGCCGGGCCAGCGGGTTCTGGTCATTGACGATCTTCTGGCGACCGGCGGCACGATCGACGGCTGCTGCCGGCTGATCGAAAGCCGCGGCGGAACCGTCGCCGGAGTCGGTTTTGTGATCGAACTGGTTGATCTGGGCGGCCGTGAAAAGCTCGCCGGCCGCAGCGTCTTCTCCCTGGTCACCTTCCCGGGTCACTGAGCCGCAAAGGGGCGGATGCGGCAATGACCAGACAAAAACGTCTGAACATCATCCTGGTTTCCGTCGCAGTTCTTTGTCCTGTGTTGTTTTATATCGGCTGCATGACGGCCTTCATGTCGGAGGGGTGCCGTTCGGAATTAGCAGGACACTTCTGGATGTTCGCTGGTGTGGCAATTGTGATTAGCGCAGGGCCGCTGGGTTTTACTGCGGCGTTGACCCTTCTGATAATGAACAGAAGAAAGCGTAGCATATTCAGGCGCTTAGGACTTTTTGCATTGCTTCTGCTTAACTTTTATTTTATCCTGCCCGTTTATCTTTTCTTTGGGGCATACTGCCACTTCGAACTCCTCAGTTGGATATTTACACTTTTTCGGGGTTAATCAGTCCGTCCCGGCGCAAGCGGCTTGACAGCGTATCAACCGCGGTTATAAACCGTACCGCCTGCCGGAACGGGGTTTTTCGTTTTACGGTTCCCCTTCCTCCGGCCTGTTTTCGCGCGGGGGCCGGTTGGCGTTTCCCGGTTTACGGGGTCTGCCGCCGAAACCGGATCTTTTGCCCGGTGCGGCGCGGCGCGGATCTTTCGGATTACGGGAGCGGAACCGGAAACCGAACTTTCTCTTCTGCGCCTCTTTGCGCCGTTTCGCCTCTTCCTGCTCGCGGTATTCCTGCCGGGCGCGCTCCTTGGCCTCCTTTTCGCGCTCCTGTCTCCGTTTCAGAAGCCTGACGCGGGACGACTGGCGAAGATGCTCGGCTTTTGAAAGGTGAGGCGGAATGAGCGCATCGGGACCGGTCCCGATCAGATCTTCCCGTCCGGCTTCGTGCAGAGCCGCTTTGACATCGTGGTAATACGCCTGATTGTCGAACATGAACAATACGCGCTGCAGGCGGCGTTCGCGCATGCTCCGC
>JAEEGL013548004.1_pt1 | contig 11624 bp, 8 predicted proteins | sample 9134231 | NCBI WGS metagenome assembly JAEEGL01 (sample SAMN16246548, study PRJNA631951) | gut metagenome | biome: gut microbiome; feature: rumen; material: fiber-attached | host: Bos | place: Iran: Karaj | collected 2018-10 | reverse complement strand
GGCTTGGAGAGGGTTTTTTGGGTGTGTAGCGACAAGGGTTCCCTGACCTTGTTGTGATAGTGGCTGTTGCCGCCGATGAGCAGCGCGGCAATCACCGCCGTGAGGGTGCCGGCGGTCCAGGCGTTGTCGTGCAGCCATTGTTTAGGAACTAGATGCACCAACCGCCCCAAGTCGAGCGCCACAAACGCCAACAGCAGATAGAGGAACACAATTAGCCATGAGGTACTCACGTCGTAGACCGCCGATGCCAGGGCTAGCGGCATGCGGTCGAAGGCACCCATCAGTCCGACAATCATCATCGCAAGTGCCGCAATCATCAGTGCTACCACGCACCACTTTGCCCACATAGGCAAGGGCAATACTTGATAGACGTGCCACAGCACATAGACATGTGCCAGCACCGGCAACAGTATTAATAGGATAAAACCGAATCTCATAGCATTGACGACTGATAGTGCGAAGCGTACCCCATTCTACACACTCACCACACCCTTAATGGCTGGCCATGGGTCATAGCCCTCGAGGGTGAAATCTTCGTACTTGTAATCGAAGATGTCCTTTACGTCGGGGTTCAGTATCATGCGGGGTAAGGGACGCGGTGTGCGTGTCAACTGCTCACGCACCTGGTCGAAGTGGTTGGTATAGATGTGAGCGTCGCCGAACGAGTGGATAAACTCTCCCGGCTCTAGCCCGGTGACATGTGCCACCATCATCAGGAGCAGGGCGTAGGACGCGATGTTGAAGGGCACGCCCAGGAACAGGTCGGCACTGCGCTGGTACAACTGCAGGCTCAGCCGGCCGTCTGCGACATAGAACTGGAACATCGTGTGGCAAGGAGGCAAGGCCATATTACCGACCTCGGCGACGTTCCACGCGCTCACTAGCAGTCGGCGCGAGTCGGGGTTATGACGGATTTGCTCCACCACTTGCGAGATTTGGTCGATGGTGCCACCATGATAGTCGGGCCACGACCGCCATTGGTGGCCGTAGACGGGTCCCAAGTCACCGTTCTTGTCGGCCCACTCATTCCAGATGCGCACGCCGTGCTCCTGCAAGTAGCGCACATTGGTGTCGCCCTGGAGGAACCACAGCAGTTCGTAGATGATGCTTTTCAGGTGTACTTTCTTGGTTGTCAACAAGGGGAAGCCGTCGCGCAGGTCACAGCGCAACTGGTAGCCAAACACGCTTTTCGTGCCCGTTCCCGTGCGGTCGTGCTTCAGCGTGCCGTCCCGCATCACATGCTCAATCAAGTCAAGATATTGTTTCATACGACAGATTTTAGACTCGACCCCTAAAGAGGGGGGCTTGACTTATTATTTTCTCTTTTCAGGCCGCAAATATACTAACAATTGGTCGTAATTGCAAATAAAGGGAAATGATTATCCGCAAGCTGTGTGTTTTCAATGCGAAAAATTCTTAATTCTTAATTCTCAATTCTCAATTCTCAATTCTTAATTCTCAATTACATTGTACCTTTGCAACCGTTTGCGCAAATATGGTACAATCAATGAGCACATTTTATAAACGATTGAAGCGGCAACCGGGTTTCGCGATGGTTGTCAATCTGCTGGTCTTGATGGCAGTATACATGTTGTCAAGATGGGTATTCTATTATATGAACTCCGGCAGTTTTCCTGACGTGAAGCTGGCCGATATGATGCGCATGTCGTGGGGCGGCATGCGCTTTGACCTCAGCGCGTTGTGCTACCTGAACCTATTGTGCATCGTGCTGCAGTTCCTGCCCGTGAAAAAGCGTGACACGGTAGCCTACCAGCGTGTGGTCAAGGGCATCTTCCTTGTGGTCAACATCCTGGGCATTGCGGTGAACTGCGCCGACATCGTCTACTTCGAGTTCGGCGGACGCCGCACGACTGCAACTATCTTCTCAGAGTTCGGCGGCGAGAGCAATTTGGGCAAGATTTTTCTGAACAGCATCACGGGCTATTGGCAAGTGTGGTTGTTCGGCCTCTTGATGATATTGGCGATCATCCTGCTGTATTACAACCCGTTGAGGCATGGCGCACTACATCGTGACTATCCCGCCAACAAAGTGTATTACCCCATTCACACAGTGTTGTTTCTTCTGGCAGTGCTCTTGACCATCGGCGGCTTGCGAGGAGGGTTCGGCTTCAAGATGCACCCCATGCGCCAAGACTCGGCCGAGATGTACTGCAACAAGCCTGCCGAGGCGGCCATTGTGCTCAACACCCCCTTCACGTTGCTCACCACCATGCACAAGAGCGACTACAAGGACCCGCATTTCTTTGAGCCCGAAGAGCTCGATGCCATCTTCAACCCCGTCAAGAATGCCAATGGCGGCGAGGGTGTGATGCGCCGCCTCAATGTGGTGGTATTTCTGCTCGAGAGTTTTTCGCGCGAATACACAGGATTTTTCAACAAGGAGTTGGACGGTGGTCAGTATCAGGGCTACACGCCTTTCCTCGACTCGCTGATGACCCAGAGCTATTGTTTTGAGTACGGCTTTGCCAACGGCATTCGGTCGGTCGACTGCATGCCGGCGGCTTTTGCGGGCGTACCGCGATACATCAACCCCTTCTGCTATTATCTCTACTCAAACAACACCCTTCAAGGTATGCCCCAGATGCTGCGCGACGAGGGCTATACGACAGCCTTCTTCCATGGCGCGCCCAACACCACGCTGGGGTTCAAGGCATTCACCAACTCCATCGGCTTTGAGCAGTATTACGGCATGGATGAGTATGGCGACAAGGATTTTGATGGCACTTGGGCGGTCTTTGATGAGCCTTATCTGCAGTATTTTGCCGAGCAAACCGACCAGATTGCGCAGACGGGCAACCCGTTCTTCCTCACCGTGTTCACCGCGTCGAGTCACGAGCCCTACCGTGTGCCGGACAAGTATAAGAACACCTTCACACGCAGCGAGATACCGATGCACAAGGTCATCAGTTATGCTGACCACGCCATTAGGCAGTATTTCAACAAGGTGAAGGACAAAGAGTGGTTTAACAACACTATCTTCGTTTTCAGCGCTGATCACACAGGCCCCAACTGCCGCGAGGATTACAACAACGAGATGGGCAAGTTCTTGATTCCCATCTTCTTCTACACGCCTGGTGGTCAGTTACCCGTGCGATGCGACTCCACGCGCCTGGTTCAGCAGAGCGACATCATGCCTTCGATACTGGGACTGCTCAACTACAACAAACCCTATTTCTCGTTTGGCAAGGACGTGTTCAGTCAGGACACGACCTATGTAAACTACGTGTTCAACGACTGGAACGGCACGTCAATGTACTACCTCGACTCGCTGATGATTGAGTATCACGACAACCAGCTGACGGGCATCTATGATTTCCGCCGTGACTTCTCACTCAAGCACAACCTGCTCGAGCGCCGCGACCAGTTCAAGCAACTGCCCTTCATGCAGCGCCAACTGGAGGCGATAATCCAGCAATACGTCACCCGTATGAAGGAGAACCGCCTGACGGCTTCTAAAAAAATGTAAAAACCTTCCCAAAACCCAAAATAATTCTTAATTCTTAATTCTTAATTCTTAATTAAACACTACCTTTGCCGCGCTTTTCAGCCCAGATGGCGGAATCGGTAGACGCGTTGGTCTCAAACACCAATGGGGTAACACCCGTGCCGGTTCGACCCCGGCTCTGGGTACAAATATAGGCTGTTAATCATCTGATTTTCAGCCTATTTTTATTCCTTCTTTTCGGCACTCTGGCAAATTACCGTCAAATTAACAAGATTTCCATATCTTGTTGAATTCTAGGAATTTACAAAGAGCGCACCTAATAAATCTCCCTCTTTAGCAAATTACAGGCAAATTAAACTGCCGCCCACATTGGAACATAACGCATATAGCGTTTCGCCGTTTTAGGATTGAGGGGTTTTATCCTTTTTCTATCTACAGCCTCTTTTATTTGTCGGGTAGCCAAAGGATAGCCAATAACAACACACTACTCTATTATCTCCCAGAATCCCCCTTTATCGGGACCCACACGACGAAGATACTTGCCACGCATTATTTCAATATTACTGCTGATTGCTGCTATACTTATACCAACAAGCTTGGATAAATCGGATTTGGAGATATAAGGATCGTCTGCCATAAACCGAAGTATGGCAATTCTGTTTTCAGTCAATCTATCGCCATTGATAGAAGCTTTTTCTATCAACTTTTCTATCAACTTTTCTCTATTTTCTGTCAACCCTTTAGCATTTTCTGGTAACTTTTCTGTCAACTTCCTATTGTTTTCTGTCACCTTAGGCACTGTAATCTTCAGGATGAACTCGTCTGTGCGGAAGGATGGAACGTTTGCGCCATTAGCCTCCTGTTCACGGCAGATACGGTCAAAGCCCTCGCCAAACTCCTTGACATAGTGATACGCTTTGAGGAAAGCCGCTATCTTTGGGTTACGAGAGAAGTGTGTATGCCGAATGTTATTGGGTTTTACCTGCCCTGGAAGCTTGCCCGGAGACTCAAACACTAGCCGGTCATCAAACATCTTGATTTGTGTTTCCGTACCCTTAATGTTGTAGGCTCTATGGCAGCAAGCATTGACCGTCATCTCTTGAATGACGAACTCTGGGTAATCACGCTTTGTAACGAACTGGGCATGTTGTCCTAAAAACGTATGCTCCCGAACTTGGGTCTCGATGAACTCAATGGTCTTCTTGACTTGATTTAGAATTGTTCCCTCAAATGTCACATCCTTGATGACGTTCATCTCAGCACCTACCTTCTCGTCAACACCCTCGTATCTGATGAAGCGAGTACGGGCGCGAGGAAAGAACTTCTGAGGATATTTGCCAAAGAGAAGAACACAAGCGGTGCTCACCTCCTCTTCTCCATTGACCTGCGGTCGAGCCTGCACACGCTCATCGAAGGTCAGTTTCAGGCCCTTATCGCCCACACGCATAAAAGCGTCATCAGTCTGGTTGGTATGCAGATTAGAGCTGGCAGGAATCTCCATCAACAAAATACGGTTCTCGTTCCCATTCTTATCTGTGCAAGGCAGGTATGAACAAGTCACAGGGGCAGATGGATTGCAGAAATCAAACGGCACACGTAGCAGTTCGTTCAACTTCTCCGTATGCTAGTCAATCCCCTCAATTTTCCGAGTCTTATCCGAAACTCCAATGGCTATTACGCCACCATCCGCATTGGCAAATGCTACAATGGGCACTGCAAAGCCTTTGGGTCTATTTGAATGCTTTAATCAAATGTCTGGTCTTCCTTACGAGTCTGTATTTCTTCTATAGTCATGTTCCTACCAATTGTATAAATTATTCCAACTGCTTTCTATACACCGCATCTAATGTCTGACCATCCTTGTCTTTCCAGACGAGCCATCCGTTATTGCTACTGCCAATACAGAAGTCGGCAGCTGTGCTTGGGCTTGGGAAGGTTTTGTCTGATTCCAATTCCAACTTGTCATCATTGCTGACGGTATAATCTTTAAGAAGATTCTCACGTTGCTCTTTCCATGTAAACGATGGAACAGACGACTTGGCAATAATGCTACCTTTTAATACGGTAAATCCATTTGCATCATAGAAACCTCTGGCATTACATCCACGCCCCTTAGTATAGAACAGATGTTCCTCTTTCGGTTTTGCCACATCAAATATGTTGCAACCAATAAAGGATGTGAGGAACTTCACGTCTTCAAAGAATCCTTCCATATCATCCTTCCTGTACTCAGGTAGGTTGGGAGCCTTTGGTGTCTGCTTGTTCTCATTCAGAACAAAAGTGTTTGAAGCCTTTGCCTTTGCAATGGCACGATGTTCCAAATATTGCACATCAGCTTTTGTCATGGCTGCATCTTTAGAGATAAACAGCAATGCTTTTTGCCAAAACGCTTTCTTGCTATCATGGTCTTTCACTCGTTCACGAAAATTCTCCGTCTCACCAATGTAAGCCTTTGGCTTAGTTGCTTCATCTTCGCCCAACAAGATATAGAATGCAGGTGTCTGCAACTCTTGTCGATCATTCAGGATAGAAAGATTAGAACGAGGAATCACATACATCTGGCAAATCTTATTGCTGATGAACACATACTGAGTTCCTTTGGGATCTCCGTCTATCAGATATGTTGTAACTGTCTTGCCCATAATTACCTTATATTTTCTAACACCTCATTAATATTGTATCGGCCTTCTATAAACTTTCGTGTAGATGGAATATACGCAAGTTCATCCATACCGCCAGAATAAAAGAGAATCATGTCAATGACCAGTCCTTTCCAAAAGAGTGAATCATTTTCCTTTTTGACGGATACTGAAATATGCCCTAAGTCCAATTCCTCATTGGGATATATTGCCTCTTCCGAGGACACTCCCAATTTAAGTCTATTTCTGTTTATTGCTGTATACGTGAATTTTGAATTCTCAGGCTTTTGTTCTATATCGCAGAAACGAAAATTATTTATATAGAAATTTAGTTTGTACGAATCACATGGTTGTTTTCCTTCATTTACAATTTTGGCTGTTAACTGATATTTGTACCTGGATTCTGTTTCATAAACACGGACAAATGTACAACCATCAATCCTTATTTTAGGAATGAAAATCCTATTATATAAGTCTTTAACCTCATAATCCTCCATTGGTTCAGACTTGAAATTAAACCTCTTATAATATCGTTTGTCACGTGCCATATGAGGTACATTCCCACTTCTAGGAATTTTTACCACATATATAGATTTTTCCAAATCTCCAATTCTAATTGGATATATTTTTAAGTCATCTATTCTTGGTTGAATCAGTTGTATTACATTCTCCAACCATTCTTTCGTGTATATCCTACCGTCAATAGGACTAATTCCTTTGGGTCTATGATCTTCTTCAGAAACTCCATAAACAATAATTCCACCATCGGAATTTGCAAATGCAGAAACATCTTTTGTTATCTCTGTACGCTTTTTATCCTCTTTGTCCAAAGCACCAGACGCTTTGTAATCAAGGTGTATGTTTTCTTCTACCTCATTTGTGATGAGGGAATCGATATCTTCTATTGAATAACTATCTTTTTTAAGAAATTCCATATCTCTAACGTTTAAGTTCCCTTACCTTAATTAACAAGATACCTTATTGCTGATGAACACATACTGGGACCCTTTTAGATCACCATCTATCAAATATGTTGTTACTGTTTTGCCCATAATTACAAGTTAAACACATTAAGTAATTTTTCTAATACTGGTTTAAAACCATCATACCATTCTTCCTTAAAAGTAGATGCCTTTTCTTTAATAAAATCTTTAATTTCTGATGTGGTTTTTGTTGATCGATTCTTAAAATCTCTATATGTTTTAAGTGAATGAAGATTATCCACGATATGTTTGTATGCATCATTAGGGAACAAATCTTCTAATTCGAAATTTTTCGTAATATCATCATGATAATAGATTCCCTCAATTTTTGAAGCGAACTGCTTATATTCTTGTTCTTTTATTAGTTCATCTATTTTAGCATGGCCTTTTTTGCCTGCATCGTCTACATCAAATAGAAATACAATCTTTTCTATATAATCCATTTGGGAACAGAGGACATCTGTAAAGATGTCTTTTACATCGCCTGTCCCCCCTGCAGATAAGAATTTAACGGATTCTAGTTTTTTGTACTTGGAGGTCTTCTTCGACCATACTTCTATGGCTTTTGTTAAACATCTAACATCTGAGATCCCCTCTACAACTAAAATATATTTTGATCCAACAACGACAGAGCTGTTAATAAAATCAATTTCTTCACCAGAAATCTCTGATAATTTGTTAATAATATCTGTGTCAACGGCTTTACCTTCTTTCATCAAAATGATATTCTTCTTTTTTTCTTTCTGTATGAAGTTTGCAAGTATAGGGGAATGAGTGGTAAAAACTGTTTGACCATTAAATGACGAAATGGTTTCTAACATCTTCTTCTTATATTCAACGTGTACATGAGCATCTGGTTCATCAAGGAGGATTAAAGAACTATCGTCGCCAAGAATTTGTGTGATACATTCAATCAGTATCATTTTCTTTTCACCTTCGCTCAATGAATCAAAATCAATCCCGTCAATATATATCTTTATTTCCTCAATTAGTTTATCTACCATTTGCCCTTTATCAGGATTCCTTTCTGGTAATGACAATAGATAGAGATACTGAAAGATATATTGACTTTTTTTCTGTGGATTGATAATACCATACATAGACATATCTATAGTCCGTATGGTATTAGCATTTATCAAATTGTTAGCGTCCTCTTTTTGCAAAGCCTCTATCCTATTAAACCATTTAAGAGCATTATGCTCTTTAAATTTGTTCCTCTTTTCTGCATCTATAGTAAATCTGCAATTAATAGAAGTTAACTCTTTGATTTGTAGACAATCTTTTAGGAAATTCTTTGTTTCATTTTTTTCAGAACAGAACAAAGCAATAAATGCAATTTTCCAACAATATTTATTCACATAAATTAATTGAGGCGAAAAAGAACTATTTTTTATTGCTTGATTAAAATAATGCATATAATAATCTTCAAAAGATTCACGCCACAATCTCAAATCTTCACCACTATAACATGCAATTACAGATGAGGGATAAATCATATCAGTATCTTTGGCTCTAATGCCATCAATCATAGCAATACGGGGCTTACGCATATATTTTTTTCCTTCGTATTCATATTGAAGTTCGTAGTCGAAAGGTATTCTTTTATTATTTAGGAGCCCATTGAAAATCAGGCTAATAGCTTCTAATAGGTTACTCTTTCCAGATCCATTAAGCCCTATTAATGCAATATAACCAGTACCATTTGAAAAGTCAAAAGTCTGCTCTTTGATATTTTTATAGTCTCTTATATATAATGATAATAGTTTCATAATTTATCAAATAACAATCTGTCAATAGATGTGTTTGTTTCATTCTGAAGTTGTCTTATTTGTTCCTTCAAATATTTCACATCGCAAACAGAATTAATATAAGTATCTACAATCTCATTCTGAACAGATATATTAGGAACAGGAATCTTGATTTTACTCACATTATTAATTCCTAATTCTGTTTGTTTTGTTGCTTGAGCTGATTTAAGCATATCTATTTGTGTTTGTCCTATAATACTATTTAAAAGAATAACGACATATAAAGGATTTAATGAAGAGTTTACACGTATTAATAACAAGTGGCTATCATAATACAAACCAACATGTTGATTTGTAATTAGGCTTACCCTTCCAATAGTACCTTCTCCTGTTGAATTAATTAAGATATCATTGTTTTTTGTTAATAACTCCGAATCCACAGAAAGAAGCCATCTCTCATCAACTATTTTAGCATATGATATATCTATATCATTCCAACGATTACATTTCTGATTTAAAATTATAGATTGGCCTTGTTGTGAATAAATGGGACTTTTTCCACGATAAGCACCTAAAATATATTTACCTAATGTTTCTATAGCGAAATCTGATTCGATAATATTCTCTCCAATAATTTTATTAACTCCCCATTCTTCAACATCCTTAAAATGTCCGAAGTTTAATAAAGACGAACTTTTCTTATTTAATTTTGAATTGCTGATATTAACCCCTAATCTTTTAAAAAGGCTTATCTGAAATTGATGTTCTATGCCTCTTATCTTATTTGCTAAAGCATTTATGTGATTAATACTGGTATCGTAATTGTTGGTAAATATCATTTGATCCTGCAACGGAGGTAATGGTATCTTCTGTTGCAAAAAAGCATCAACGTCTATTCTTTGCCTATTGGTTGTTCCGCTACTACATGATTGTGCAAATTTTACAAAAGCCTTAGTTGTAGTAACAAGAAGTAGAAATGTTGTACTAATTATTGTCTCGTCAACGTCGAATACAGGAAAGTCATTTGTAACAATTGCACCATCCAACTCTTCTGGAATTATTCCAAAGGCACCATTTCGGGCGTCAATTTTCGAAAAAATAAATTGTCCTTTTCTTACAATAATTTGTTTCTTGGTTCCAATTTCTGCGCCTTTCTTCTTGCATCGCTCTACAACCCCACCATTATTGATTTTTAATGTGACTTGAGTATATAAGATTTCATCATCAATATCAATAACATTTCTATTTCGTGTAAGAAACTGACCAATTGGCACAAGTTTATATTTTTTGTTATACGAGATCGACTGAGAAATAGCACCAGCAACACTCCAATTGGTTAAATTATTGAAGTGTTCATAATGCAATATGGTTCCGGCGTTATTCATACCCTTCATTTTTTAATAAAAGATTTCTGGTTCACAAGCAACACCCTCTGCCATCCTAATTCGTGTTACTAAACCATCATTCGATACATTGTAGTTCGTGCTACGAATAACTTTTTCCCACAGTTTGTTCTCCTTGCGATATCTAGTATACTCCTGTTCTAAAAGTTCAAGCTCATTTTCAATCTTTGTACCAGTAGAGCTTATACCTGCCTTTTTCACTTCTGCAATAGGAACAATATAATCGAAACGCTCTTTTATTATATGTTTTATTTCATCTTCAATAGTAAGCTGCAATTCTTTAATCTGCTTCCTAACCTTTGCTTTTTCCTCTTTCGTTAAAGTTTCATCACCTTTTTTCTTTAGATCTGTTTCAAGGGATTCTAATTGTTCTTTATACTTATTGTTGATTTCAATATGGGCTTTTGAAAATATCTTGAAATACTCTTGCTCTTCATCAAGAGTAAACTTTTTAAAGAATAATATACTAGGTTTTAACCCGTTGGCGGAATTAAGCGAGCGCATACTTAATTCTACCGATAGGTCGGTTATTAATCTTGTTTAGGTATTGTGAAACAGTAAGCGCGCTCACCTTACTGATGATTCTGGCGAATAATCCGATGTATTGTTTGGCGTAGTTGCGCATGATGTTGAACTGGTCGTCAAACTGCGAGAAAAGTGTCTCGACTCTTTTCCTTGCCTTTGCGAAAGGCTTGTGAAAAGGCTTCCAATCTTTCTGATTGCTGCGATACGGCACCTCGAGTTTGATGTGTGCGGTCTCAAACAGGTTCATCTGTATCTCGGCAGATATATACCCCATGTCGCCGATTACAGTGCAGTTGAAGAAATCATGGCCAACATCATTGAGATACTTGATGTCATGAATGCTGGCCTGCATCAAATCATAAGAATGTATCACGCCTGTTGTTCCGCAGAGCACATTCAGCTTATAGCCGAAGTAATACATCGCTTGTGCCGCGCAGTATCCGAAGTTCGGAGCTTTTTCAGGGCAAGTTCTCCCCATCTTGTTGCGCCTGCCCCTTGCCAGTTGGCAGACCTTGACCGGTTTGGTGTCTATGATAAAGCAATCCTCGCGGCCATCAATGGCTTCGGCAATGCGCTTACGTATCTTCTCGCACAGCCCTGCCGTTAACTTTCGGTGGTCGTTGAACTGACGGCGGGAGATAAGGTTGGGCATCTGGCTTCGGTACTCCTGCAATCTGCCGAACAGGTAGCACTCGCTGTCTATGCCCATGGTCTCTGCCGTAAGGCTCAGGGCAATGACCTCAAGGTCACTGAACTTGGGCACCACACCCGGACGAGGTATGTTGCCCTTGTCATTTACAAAATCTTGGGCGAAATGCTTGCATACCTCAAGAATTTTGACGAAATTTGCAAACAAGTTG
>JAEEGL013419246.1_pt1 | contig 11624 bp, 11 predicted proteins | sample 9134231 | NCBI WGS metagenome assembly JAEEGL01 (sample SAMN16246548, study PRJNA631951) | gut metagenome | biome: gut microbiome; feature: rumen; material: fiber-attached | host: Bos | place: Iran: Karaj | collected 2018-10 | reverse complement strand
AGATTAGATGCGCAGGATAAATGTCGATATGCAAGGAAGAAAGCCGCCGCTGGGCTGGCGCCCAGCAAGGTTTTCTGACGCAGCAGATCGGCATTTAGACAAGCAGATGACTTCAAGATTTAGTTGGGACATCAATATTATTAAAATACAGGAAAAGCCTTCCAAAACAAAATAAAGGAGTGAAAATCCATGACAGTCACACAAATTCGTTATGCGCTTGCAGTCGCAGAAGCCGGTTCGATGACAAAGGCTGCGGAGAGAATCAGTGTCCGGCAGCCGTCCGTTTCCAGTGCAATCTCCGATCTGGAGCGCGAAGTGCGTTTCCGGCTGTTTGAGCGTGCCGGAAAGGGCGTGACGCTGACGAAATCACGCAGAGAGTTTCTGGCGGAAACAACGGTACTTTGTCAAAGCATACAGCGTATGGAGGAACGGTATCAGCCCGTTGTATTCCGATAAGATAAGCAAAAGAGAAACAAGTATATAGACTACGCCTATAGACTATCTATGCTATGTGATATAATAGGGAACGAAAGACTACCAAAACTGTATGCGTTGAACATGCCCCTATGAGGTGATAACATGAAAGACGTGATCCGCCGTGCGGTCTATGAAAAATATATCGCGCCCACAAAAGCAGATCGCCCGGATTATATCGGCGTGGAAATAGAAATGCCGGTCGTCAATCTGAACGGTGAAGCAGTCGATGAGCAGATTGCAATTCAGACGGCAGAAGCCTTTTCCGCGCATTTCAGATTTGAACCGGAAAACCGCGATGCAGAGGGCAATTTCATTTCTGCAAGGCACCCAGAGACAGGCGATATTCTCTCGTTTGACTGCTCCTATTCCAATCTGGAATTGTCATTCGGCAAGGCAACCGGTCTGTTTGAGATCAAGGAGCGATTCGAGAAAATTTATCCGCTTTCTCAATGCGGAATTTGCAAAGTGCAGCTACACACTGACCGGCATGGGTATCAACCCCGCTGCGAATATCAACCACAATCAGCCGATCAAAAATGAGCGTTACCGGATGCTCTATCACTATCTGCATTCTTATCCGCGGCACACCGGCGAGGTGGCAATGCGGTTCCATGCGCGCCCGGATTTCGGTACCTTTACCAGTGCGTCACAGGTGCAGCTCGACGTCCGCTATGATGAACCGATCGATACGGTCAATCTGTTCGGGCTGCTGGAACCCTACAAGGCGCTGCTCTTTGCAAATTCCTATCTGCCGGATCATCCGGATTTTTCTCAATGAATTTGCAAAACGAAAGGGCTCGTATGTCTGCCGCGATCTCCTCGGCTGCGATCTCCGGACAGAGGAGGGCAGAAGCTATGCAAGTATATTTGAGAACGTCTTGCTCGTGCAGGGCGTTTTCGCTTTAATATGAAAGAAGTGAATATATGGCAGAATAGAAGATAATCGACCGCGATACCTATCGTGCCATAAAGAAAATGAGCCGTGAAGAGCTTCAAGCGTTTCTCGTTCGTTATGCAAACGAACTGCAAAAAGATGCGCCCGCCGTCGGTCTTCGAGAGGTTGAAAAGGAGATAAAAGCGGTCAAAGGTATCGGTGAGAAACGGGCTGAAGAGATAATGGCGATATTCGAGAAGCATCTTGGTGTATAGCTAAAATCATAGCTTATCACAAGTCCGACGATCACATAGATCACAGCGACCTTCCAGCCGAATATGCTCATCAGCAGAACCAGCGATCCGAGGTCCACCATCGGCGATGAAATCAGGAAAGAGAACGTCACACCGAGCGGAAGGCCTGCGCCGGTAAAGCCCATGAACAGCTGGATTTAGGAGCATGAGCAGAGCGGCGTTACCGTGCCGAGCAAGGCGGCGATGCAGTTCGCAACGATACCGTGAAATCTGCCGAGAATCTTCTTTGTTCGTTCCGGCGGGAAATAGCTCTGGATATATGTGATTATGAATATCAGAAAGCCGAGCAGCATCATGATTTTGAGTGTGTCAAATATGAAGAATTGCAGACTGCCGCCGAGCTTGCTTTCGGTATCAAGGCCGCAGGCATTCAGCAGAGAACCGATCAGCCGGTTCAGCCATCTCATGCCGAATATCTCGTCCTGAATAAAGTCCCACACGCTTAGTTCTCCTCTCCGAGCATTTCAGAAAGGATCTCCGCCGCTGTTTTCACCATTTCGGGACACAGCGTATCGAACAGACCGTTTGCCCTTGCAGAGAGATACATCCCGCCCGCTGAAAGCGTGAGCAGTCCCGCGACCAATGCGGCTTTGAGCGCGTATTTCCTGATGAGCTGTTTCATATTGCACCTCGCAGTTTGTTTTGGTGCAGTGTATGCGCGGGGGTTCGATTCTATGCAGATCAAGCGGGAAAAGCCAAAACAGGCGGAGCCCCCTCTCAGGGAGCTCCGCCGAACATGTATTTGCTGACTGCGGATTACCAATGCAAAAGCGAGCGCCATGAACACGAAAACTGGATCTGACCGTCACTGGTCGTGATATCCGCGTACAACTCCGGGTAGCCCTCATATTCGCTATAGCGCAGCGTTCCGCTCTGGAAGGAATCCTTGAAAATCCATTGATGACCAAGCGGATTGGTTTCCTGAAAATCGAAGAACGGCACGGAGCAGTCGTTGATCTCCGCCTCCCATTCATCCAGTCCGTCGATGCTCTGCCGGATATTGCCGTAAAGCGTGAACCCGTCGTAATCCCATGTCCAGTAACCTTTCAGCGTACCGTCATCATTATACAAGGGATCCTTGCCGGAATGACCGGAGATCTGCAGCCGGAAGCTTCCGTCACGGAACAGCTCAAAATTGGCCGGTTTGGCTGTTATGCGGTAGTACTCTTTATGGTCATGCGCTGTCCAAGAAATGCCGCCGAAATCCGCCTCATAGGTAACACCCTGTGTTTCGCTTTTCGTATTGCGGGTGCCTTCGCCCTCCATATAATCAAACTGATAATGCAGAATTGGGAATTCCGGTTTTTCTGTTTCCGTTGTGACGGTTTCCGGAGTATCGGTTTCCGGCTCTGTCGTATCCGGTTCGGTGTTCTGTTCCGTGTGTACGTCCGTATACGGATCTGTATGCGGTTCAATATGCGAATCTGTATTCAGCTCTGTGTGCAGATCGGTATAATCTGTGTCCTGCGGCGGCACATCCGTAATCTCTGCACCCGTGTCAGAGACGGTTTCGGTCACTGTCGTCTCGGCGGTCGTTTCTGTCCTCGCAGTCGTGGTCTCTGCGGTGCGCTCGACCGTCAGGCGCGCTTTGAAGGAACGCGGTCCGAAGAAGGTGAGGCTGTCCGCATCTCCGGTGACGGATTCACAGACCGTTGCCGAGACCGTGACTTCCCTGTTCAGCGGGATACACAGCTCATAGGCAGCAATGCGGATCTCCTCCGCGAGGTCCTCATACCTGATATTCCGGATCGCGCACAGCTGATCGCTCACATAGACATTCAGCCGCATGCAGTCGGTTGCACGGTCGCGCGCGGTCGCAGTATCGGGCATTTTCACCTTCACAACGATCTCGCCCGTTTCCTCGTCATAGCGCAGCTCCGGCTCGTCCGGCTCCGACAGCAGATACACCGTATAGGATCCGCTGCCGGTGTTTCCGAAGCCCTGCCGCTCGATGAACGGATAGACATCGTTCTTCGGGCAGACTGCCGCGCCGTTCCGGGTTCTGGCCGCAACATACTGCCGCTGCTGGTTGCGCGGGAACACAAAGCCAAAATCCTTGAGATTCTCCTTGCAGCTTTCGTCCTTCACGATCAGCGCCTGCCATGTGCCGGTCTTTTTGTCTCCGTCGGGGCCGTAGATCAGAACCTCGGTCGCAGTAAAATCCTTGGCATCCACATTGACCTTTACCGACTCGTTGGCGCTGTTGATCCGGATCCTGTGCTGCCGTTCCATATAACCCTGCTCATTTGTACCGCTGTAATTTCTGATGAAATAAGCAGCACCCCCGATGATATCGGCATAGCTTGCCAGAAAGCCCCGCCAGTACTTCGCCAGCTTTTCCAGATCGTCGCCGAAGCCGAACAGATTGGACAGCGCCTTGGCGGTGTTGAAATTCTGCTTCTTGTATTGTTCGACAAATTCCAGTGCGGTATGCTTCTGCCCTGTCGTCCGCTCAAGATAGAGGAAGAAATGGCTGAGCGTATAGCCCTGCGACTGCCCCTCCTTTTCACCCAGTACTTCATCGAACGGAACCGCATAGGTCTCATAATATGTATCAATGTGTTCTGAGTATACGGTTGACGTCGGGCCGTATTTGCCATAGTATTCCGCACAGTGATTTTGCAGCACCATCGCGGAAAACTCCGAAAACTTCAGATGTGCGATATCTGTGCCGGAATAATACTTGTTCTGATGGATGTGGAAAATCTCGTGCGTTGCAGTAATCAGCAGGTTGTCTGCACGCGCAGCATCAATCACCGTACCGTAATAGTCCATGACGCCGGCAGATTCCGGGATCAGCAGCGGATCATCGACCAGTGCCCTGCTGCGCTCGAAAATGAGATACGGGTCTGCACCGGATGTCGGTGTGACTGCCAGACCGAGCGCACTGGAAGACGGTGAAAACAGAACATCCGGCTTGTAGCTCTTGTTGGAATGATTGACCAGCTCGCCCGCATTCTGCTCATCAAGATAGTCGTATGCAGTTTCCAGCTGATGCGCCAGTAATCTGACATCGGCAGGAACGCGCTCGACCTCGGTGAGCATCGCCTGATATTCAGCATCTTCCGCCAGATATTTCCGTTTTCTCACCTCAACCTCATAGATGTATTTCGGAGAATTTGCCTGCCCCGAATCGCCGATTTCCTCCAGCACCTCCTGCGATGCGCGGTCTTCTATAGCTTTTTCCCTTGCTGCCACACGCGCCTTGTGTCCGTCATCCGCAGTTTGTCCGAGCGCATACCAGATCGTGAAATGCTTCGTTTCATAGAAGCGCATCCGGTTGACATACATTTCCGCCTCCAGCTTGACTGCTTCGCCCCGGGAGAATTCCCAGTACGTCACTGCGCCTGCCACAAGTGCCGCGATGATCTGCACGGTGTAGATCGCGGCGATCGTCATGCCGGAAAACTGTGCGGCTACTGCGACACCGACCGCAATGATGCCGAGAATGACAAAGCTGTTCTGGTCGGAATCCCATTTGACCGTGCTGCCCTCGACCTCCGTCACATACCGGTGAATCGCGCCGTTGTCGTCCACGCGCATGACCCGCACGGAATCATACAGCTCCTCCGGCAGCTCAATCGAGGTCAGATCGAATTCGGAGTGATAATAGCCCGGCAGATGTTCATCTGGCTCGAGCCCCGCACGGATCTCCCATCCTGCCGCCATGATAATCCCGTACTGTTTGAACTGCTCCGTCAGCTCCTGTGTTTTTTCCTCGGTCAGCGGTGCAGTCTGAAGCTGTCCGTCATAGGAGAGGGCATTTTCCGGTGCCGAAATGGTCAGACCCGGGAGCGGATTCGATGCAAACTCCAGACTGTTGCCCTCCTGAAGCGCGGTGCAGACTTCGGTCGGCTGCGGCAGCTCAAATGCACCGAATTCATCAGACAGCATCAGATCAGACTGAACGCTCTGTCCCGCGAGATACAGAAGCATATCCTTTGCATCCTGCATCGTCAGAGCACCGTCACAGTTGAAATCTGCGGCAAGGAAGCCGGTGTCGCTGAGGGGCACTTCCTTGTCTTCGTTGAGCAGCCGCATCAGCAGCACAGCATCACCGATATTGATGTCTCCGTTGTCATTGAGGTCGCCGTACAGAACAGGCGGTCCGTCCGTGCTTTCCGTCAGCGGCAGAAATCCGCAGTAAAGCAGGAGCGTTGTCCCGAAGCCTTCATACGAATAGGCATCCGCGTCGACCGGCTCGCCGTCATAGATCAGAGAAAAGCTGTCCGGGAAGTAATAGCCGTCCTTTGCGTGGAGCATCACGGCATATCTGTAGGCGGACTGATCGTTCAGCGGCACGGTCTCTCCGCCGCTCCGCGTGAAAACGACAGTGTTGTCGAAGGCATCGTTCCACATTTCCTCGGTGATCTCCATCTGCGCGGCACATGCATCGGAAAGCTGCATGGCATATAAGGGCTTTTCGCCGCGGATCAGCGCTGTCACCGCGCCGGAAAGGGAAACGGTATCAATGCGAAGCGGAATGTCCCCGTCTGCCAGTACGCGCAGCGGAATCGTGCTGACTGACATGACAGCGGCGGTCAGTGCAGAAAACAGTCTGTGCAGTTTCATCGTGATCCTCCTTTTTGCATGCATCGTTCCGTTCAGTGTATCACAGGCAATCCGCCGCAGGGCTGACGGCCTGTTCTTCTCAGGTGGCCTTTGTTCAAGTATACCATAATCATTCTTCATTTGCAAGATATTCCGGTTTTATTCACAAATAGTTTACATTTGCACCGTCCCTTTGCGCTGCACGCGGCACTGAAAGCCTGCGAGCGCTTCACATTCACGCTAACCGGTGAGATTTCCGACACCAATGATGTGAACTGGAATTGGGGCGATTATGTGAGCATGACGGTGGATGAGCCCGACCTGTCTTACGGAATGAAAACAGGTCAGTGCAGGAATCTTCCGGCGGTCGTGGAAGGCGGGAAGAATTACTGCGGAATGGATGTGGTCGGTGATTTCAGCGAGCAGCCGCCACGCATTCCCACTGCACAGGTTTATCCGGAGCTGTCGGAGGGCACAGAATAAAACGAACAGTATGCCGTGTATTTCAACGGCAGCCAGACCGCCGCGGAATGGGTCTATCAGTGGGTGCCGATCGGATAAAACACAACAAGAGGCAGCCGCCCGCGGGCGGCTGCTTCAGTTTGTCGGTAAAGTGCTTTTGATGTGCCTGCGGCACATTTTCGTGGGGACTCCGTCCCCACACCCCTGCCAAAGGGATACTATCCCTTTGGAATCCCATTATGTGTGTTTTTTCGATAATACGTAATTTTCACTATAATGGGATTCTCAAGGGCTAGCAGCCCTTGAGCGGGGGGGTTGGGGGCAGCGCCCCCAATATCATCCGTCGGAGACACCTTTTTCTACAGCCTGAGGCAGCCGCCCGCGGGCGGCTTCATATAAAGCAACAGCCGTCCGCAGATGATCGCTCTGTATTGACTTTTCGCCTGCTTTTTGTTATAATGATATCAGAAACTGCCGTATGACTGTCAGGCTGAAATTGCCTGTTCTGCGGCAATCAGCGCATGATACCGATCTGTTGTAAAGGAGGTCTCACAGAATGGAGAGATTTTGCAGAAGCTGCGGCGCAAAGCTGACGGAAGGTCAGAAATTCTGTAAGGAATGCGGTGCGCAGATTCCCGGTGCGCAGGAGCAGTCCGTTGCTGCGGTGAATGCCGCGCCCGAAAAAGGCATCGCTGCAAAAACGCCCGACTCTGAACAGAATCTGGTGCAGCCCAAATCAGAAAAGCCGAAAACAGTCATCGGCAAAAAGCTCCTTGCGCTGATCACGGCAGCGGTCTTATGCGGCGGATTCATCTATGCCGGCTGGGAAAAACCGGGCTGGTTCCGGAAAGATACGGAATCTTCGTACATACCGGGCACGCACACAGAAAGCAAAACGGATGCGCAGGATGATGAAGCAGCCTCCGAAGCGATCGGCATGATCATGGACGCCGACGCCGCTGATTTCCGGATTCCGGCGAGTGAACTGGTCTTTGCCGAAGGGGAGCAGGATCTGCGGTATCAGAGTGCTGACGGAACGGGCATCATCACAAGCGCTGTGTATTCTGCGGAGGAGATCGCCGCTGCAAAGACATTCTCCGCTGAGGTCACGCCGGAAGACAATACAGTGGTTTTTGAAAATATCATCGTGGAATTCGGCGATTTTGTCATTGAAAACGACACAGATACGCTCACAGTCAAATCGCTCCCGCAGAAAACGGACAGCGGCAACGGCTTTATCCTGAACAGCTGGTATGCGGCGCTGGGTGCGCAGGAGGAATGCGGCTTCCCGTATACAATGACTGTGCCATACGGCGATCTCGGCGGGCGCGATCCCTTTGAGGTACTGACTGCACAGCGCTTTAACGAAACGCTCGGGCGATGGGAGCACTGCGCATTTGAGATCAACGAAGACAGCAAAACCGTCACGGTATCCAGTGAACAATTCGGCATTTTCAGCCTTGCGGAATATATGGAGCTGCGTGAGGAGCTTCCGGACACCGATGACGGTGAGGAGGATATGATCACCGGTGATGCAGGGCGCAGCATGCAGATGTCCGGTTCGGTGCAGCAGCTGAATTTTGTTCCGGAGGATATCGCTGTCACACCGCTGGAGCAGAAGGAGCTGCCGTCTGTGTCGGCGGCACAAAGCCAGAGAATGAAAATGAACATGACCGCTGAATGGATCAGAAGATGGTCTGATTATCAGGACGCCCGCACAAAGCTCGATGAAGAATACGAGGAGCAGACAAAGCTGGCCGCCAATGAAGACCCGGGCTATTATTTCAATAAGAATCTGGGGGATATCATTTTTGCGCACACAGGCAATGTCGCAGGCGCCTACGATCTGAAAATATCCTTTCCGGATGTCATCAGCACAGCGTCAGATACACTGAAAAAGAGCGGCATCAATCTGCCGAACGTGTTTTCTATGGTGTCTGTGACAATGACATCGCTGAATATGATAAAAGACCTGATAAAAGCCAAACCGGGCTATAGAATCAGCATTCTCATTCAGAATGCCCCGGATTATCTGGTCTTTGTGCTGTCGCTGCTGTCGGCCTGTCCGTCTCCGATCTCTTTCGGCCTCGGCGCGCTGATGCTTGCACGTGCATTGGATACCGGCTATTGCAACGGAGACTTTGATTTCTTTGCGAAAAACAGCAGCAGAATCAGGCTGCAGAACGATTATGACAGTACCTATTACCGGATGATTTCCGAAATGGTCTACTGGGATAAGCAGGATCATACCTGCCGGTTTCTGCCGAGCAAGGCGCTGTATCAGAAAGTGATACACCCCAGAACGGAATTGACCGATGATGACTTTAACCGCCCCTACAAGGCCATTGCAGATGCATATGAAGCCTTCGGCGACCCAGCTGACAACCCGAAACGGTTTGTCCGGATGACGCTGCCGATCAGCCCGGGACATGATTCCTCCGGTGAAACCTCCAATAAAAAGGGCGGCGGATGGGGCTATCTGCTCGATCACATCATGAATACCTACCCTACGCAGCCGGATAAATGGCTGCCGGAGTTTGAGAATCAACTGAATCTGATCTGCCAGAATCTCTATAACAAGGGCAGATACACGATTACCGAGGGCGATCTGTTTTCGTCGGGCTCCGATTTCGGCACGCTGGAGCTGATCGCGCAGAAATTCTGGTATCGGGACAAGCAGTCTGAGCTGGAAAAGCTGAAACCGACGGTCAATGCGGATAACATGAAAATCAGAATCATGCAGGATTTTTACGGCCAGAAAATCTACAAAAACTTCGTCGAAAAGGCACGCTGCAGATCAGATGAGCTGATTACAAGGAATATTCAGAACATCGTCAGCAAAAGCAATACAGCCGTCAGCTTTTCGCTCAAAAACCCCTCCGGAAACAGTGTGACACTGAATGACACCAAGTATGCAGGAAAATATGTGATCTGGGAAACAGCCCCGACAACCTATCAGCTCAAGTCGCCCTGGAAGGTGCCGAAAAATCAGGACGGCATCCTGAGCTGTACGCTGTTTGCATGGACCATGGCAGGTTCTCCGCAGAATCTTCTGGTATATGACAGCTATCGGGACTACAAAAACGGCAAATCTCCCGCAAGCCGGATCGCCGTCCGCAGACCGACCGTGAAAAATCCGAATGTGACTATCACAGTGGACGGCGAGCCGGAACAGACGACAAACAGCAGCACACAGGTCAGCTCTGCTGATTCAAAAGATGATTCAGCAAGCAGTATGACCGGCGATTCGGAAGTGCAGAAGCCGCATCACTGGAAGCTGGTCAATACCGTTCTGCATCAGGAGGATGATTCGGAGGACAGCCTCGGAACGTGCGTCCATATGGTTTCCGAAACCGAACACGCCTACCGGATCAAGGCCACGGACCCGAACACTGATCCGAAGACGCAGTACGCGGAATTCTGCAGCACCTGCTCTGCGCCGCCCGCGGCACTGAAAGCGGGTGAGCGCTTCATCTTCACGCTGACCGATGAGATCTCAGACACCAATGACGTGAGCTGGTATTGGGGCGATTATGTGAGCATGACGGTGGATGAGCCCGGCCTGTCTTACGGAATGATAACAGTACGGGGCTGGAATCTTCCGGCGGCCGCGGAAGGCGGGAATAATTACTGCGGAATGGATGTAATCGGTGATTTCGGCGAGCCGCCGGTCCGCATTCCGTCCGCCGAGGTTTATCTGGAACTGCCGGAGGGTTATGAAGAAAACGAGCAGTATGCCGTATACTTCAGCGGCAGCCAGGCATCCACGGAATGGGTCTATCAGTGGGTGCCGATCGAATAAAACATATAGAAGCAGTCGCCGACGGGCGGCTGCTTCATTTATGCTTCACTTTCAAAAGCACCGTTCCGAAGCCGCTCCCCTGCCAGATTTGGTTCCAGCTCCGGAACTGGTTTCAGTTGATTCGCCGTGCCCGCATCGGGCACGATCACCGGAGCGGATTCGGATTGTATAAAGCGAACGGCGATCCGCTTGACGACGAAGAATTTATCTACAGCATCTACGATTACGTTCAGGCGGCGATGAGTATTATATCACAGCGGAAAACATCGGCGTAAAGGATCTGAAAAAGGAGTTCACAGTCGTGTTCGGCGGAAGCTACACCGTGAAATTCTGCGCGCTGTCCTACCTGTACTCGGTTCTTAAGTACAAAGACAGCTATCCTGTGCTGATCAACGATGCGCTTTGCGACCTTGTGAAAGCGATCTATGCGTAGAGCGAGGCATTTGTGCCTTCCGATAATACCTAAGGAGAAATAATCATGGAAAAGAATTATACTACCCCCGAAATGGAGATCACGGAATTTGAGGCGGAGGACATCATCACGACAAGCGGTGAGAACAGCGGCCTCGATTGGGAAACGCCGAAAGTTCCGATCTGATCCACAAAGGCGGCATCCGCGATATCTAACAGAAAACAGGGTGGCTTCGCGCCACCCTGTTCAGTCTGTAGATAAAGTGTCTCCGACGGATTGATATTGAGGACTGCGTCCCTTACGAATCCCATTATAATAAAAATGGCGTATCAGCGTCAAAATCACATATAATGGGATTTCAAAGGGGTAGTACCCCTTTGGCAGGGGTGCGGGGACAGAGTCCCCGCAAAATGTGCCGCAGGCGCATCGTTGTGCTGTGCTTTTCTTTGTTGACAAAACAGCCGAATACCTGTATAATATATATATCAACCATATAAATCGCCTTGGGTGATATGCGCAGGGATTCTGATTCGATCATACTGCTGCTTTTTGCGTTCAGGCAGTACATCCGTCTGAATCAAAAAACGTGCAGCGAACAATAACAGGAAACATGGAGTGTGCAGATGAAAAAACCGGAATTTGAGATCGAAAACGGCGAAGTGACCGAATACCGCGGTGAGGGCAGCGATGTTGTCATTCCGGAGGGTGTGACTGCGATCGGAAAATTTGCGT
>JAEEGL013025830.1_pt1 | contig 11624 bp, 7 predicted proteins | sample 9134231 | NCBI WGS metagenome assembly JAEEGL01 (sample SAMN16246548, study PRJNA631951) | gut metagenome | biome: gut microbiome; feature: rumen; material: fiber-attached | host: Bos | place: Iran: Karaj | collected 2018-10 | reverse complement strand
CTTAGACCATTTACAGAACCATGTACAGGACCGTTTACAGGACCATTTACAGGGCCATTTACACCCTCATCCATCTTTTCCGTAGTCTTTTCCGCAGCCCTACGGAAAACGATGCTCACACACCCGCCATTCACCTCATATTCCGGCTCTGGCACGCCCTGTGCCTTGCAAGCAGCCACCATACGGCTCACCCCCGGGCCCCAGCTCTCCGAGAACGACGACCTGTACAGCTCCTCTGCTATCAGCGGATTATAGGGGTACGATGCATGCGAACTTTTAATCGTGTCAGGTGTCAGGTCAAACGGCAACCGCCCTGGGTTCTCTATCTCCACGCGATCGTCATATACAGCAATACTTGGCGTCAGATTGTATTTCTCCAGCTGCCTATGGCAAAGCGCATTCGTCAATGCCTCACGTAGAGCCTCAGCCGGAATCTCCAGTTGCTCCTCCTTTTTGAATCCCACAATCTTTGCGCTCTGCGATAGGTGCTTAAACAAGAAAGCCATACCCGCATCCAGCAGGTCGAAGAAGTTGCCCTCAGCCTTTCCGCTATCCACAAACTCATTCTTGTTCGTACCACGAAAACGGGCCAACCTTAATCCCATCTGGGTGTATCCTCCCAGACTCTTGCCAAACAGCGCCAACGCACCGTTCATCACCTTTCCGTCACGCATCAGGTTCCACTTACCCAGAATCGATTCCAAGCTGTCACCCCCAGCCGTTGCAGGCATACGTCCACGCTCCACGCCCAAACGCACAGCCCCACGAATCCGTTCCTCATCCAGATCAGCCAGTGTCACGCCATCAGCCACCTGTCTTTCCCAAGCAAACTTCTCCGGCTTTGCAGCTCGCAGTCGCTCCTCATACATCTCCTGAGGCATCACCTGCGTAGTGCTCTCATTCTTGTAATAAGGGCATCCACGATACGTGTAAGGCATCTGCCCCCACTTCCACCCATCAAATTGAATGGCTATCAGCTGGTCGCCATCCCTTCCCGGAACGTCGATATATTCAGGCTTAGCTTCCACCGCAGGATATAGTCCCGTCAGCGCCTGGGCTATCTCCCGCTGCGTATTATCCGTCACTTGTTGTCCAAGTATCTTCAGCGACGTCGGTGCCACACCGAATATCAGCCAGCCGCCATCCGTGTTCAAGAAAGCACAGGCAGAATGCATACCATCCTGCAGTTCGCCCGTAGTCTTCTTCAACTCCAGGCAGCGATGCTCATCCTTCTTTACAAGCTCTTGTATCTCTTCAAATGTCATAATCACTCTTTAGTGGCCTCAAAGTTACAACATTTTTCGCAAAACTCAACCTTTTCACAAAGAAATCTTCACTTTTTCATCATTTTGTGCATTTCCAACTCTTTCCCCGCTCCGTCGGATAGCCATGACCTTCGTCCCGCTCGTCTATCTATCGATAACCTTCCCAGACCTTCGTCCTCATCCATCGACCTCCGACTCCCACCCACCCAAATGCCCTGTAAGGGCAAAACAACCTAGCACAGGGCCTCGGCCCTGTGTACACTAACGTATATAATAAATCGCCCCTGTAAGGGGCTAATAACCCAGCGTAGGGGCTCGTCCCTATGACTCAATCCGATGTCCCTGCGCATCTACGCAGCCCTCCTACTCCCACTGATTCTTCCTCTTACATATCTCCATCATCTCAAGTAGCCTCATGAAAGCCTCCACCCTCTCTGGTTTCATCTTCCCAGCATTCAGAGCCTTCCTATTCGCCTTCACCCAGTTCAGCATATCATGCTCCTCAATCCTATACTTCGACGGATTCCGGTGATTGCTCTCAATAAAAGCCATCACCTCCTCATACCTCTTTATCCATCTTTCATCCTGCGTCATAGTATTCCCTATACAACATCTCATACTTCAGCGACGAATAATCCAGATACATTTCATACTCCTTTATCCCCTTCTCCTTTGCCACCTCATGCAGTTGTCTTTTATCATCGCCACTCATATGCCGTCCATAATAAATCGCCACTGGCTTATAATGAATGGTCGAAGCTTTCTCATCAGTAATATCTCGTAGAGTAGAGTCAATCATTCTCCACTCCTTCTCATATGCCCAAACGTCAGACTTCCAAAGCGCATTCTTAATCGACGCCGATATATCCGGCATCTTAGCCGGAAAACCAATAATCCTAAGAAACGCCCATGCGATATAATCAGAAATGTCAAACCTTTCCTTGCTATACACAACAGGAAACAGCCCCACATTCTTAATTGGCTGCTCCAATGTCGGTCTGAAATCATATTCCAGCGCAAAGCCTTTATGAGAATTAGCATAGTGGCTCCACATAAGAATGCTCTCGACACTTTCACTAAAACACGCTATCGCGGAATATCTCTTAGCAGTTTCCGACAGAATGGGGAAATACGTTTCTATCATGGATATCATCCTTTTCCTAGTTTCTTCTATCCTGCCCTCAAAGTCTTTGATATCCTCTATCGAAGATAGCGCCACCTTCAACACATCAGTCATTTCCGTTGTAAGAATATGATTAACCTCATTAGGCAAGTTCCACCCTTCCGCAAACCAAGTTTTCATTTGCGCAAGCGTTTCTGTATTCATCACAGTATTCACCCATTTCTCTACCCCTTCCAGGTCATACCTCACCAAAGTATCATACGGATCATTAAACTTTTCCGCCGTCACCGCATAAATGATGTCGTTTCGAAAAGCATCCACCGACAATTCATTGCACGCCCTAAATCGAAACAGACTCTTAGGCATCATCTCCCTGATTGCCTCCGATACGGGACGAGTCATAGTCAGAATATCCTCAGGTGCCTCCCCTTCTGGAATAATCGTAGAATACAGCCTTTTAGCAAATTCTTCTCTGTCCATAACCAATAGCCATTATGCCCTGCTGTCACGAATAAGTCACTTAATCGTAACATTCCCATTATTATTTTCAATATAAACAGACTTTTCCCCGTTTTGTATTGTTTTGCTGATACCTGTAGATTTCACTTCACTTGTAGAAACAGATGCTTTCTTCTTTTGCACCTCAATCTTTCGAGCCTTTAAGAAATCTTCATACTCTGATTCGGCATCAGTAGCATATTCATATAACATGGTATACTTCTTAAGCGGTGTTGATTTCACCCACAATTCATGTATAACAGTCTCATGCTCATTCAAGAAATCTAGCTCTTTTTGCTCGTCCGAAATCTTTGAATACTTTAAGCCATTATGGTTTTGCAGGTATATCTGTAGATATTTGCCATAATAATCCATAATAAGTCTATTCATGTCTTTAAGTAGTACATAATCTTTCTGCTCGATATCATAGCGAAGACAAGAAAGAAACATTGCAGCGAATCCCCATGCTATCTTTGGGCACTCCCTATCCCGTTCTTCTTCACTTTTCCTCGCAAAACTTCCGTCAGTTGCTATAATCGACATTCCGCCACACGGAGATTGGCACATTCCCCTTTTCTCTGTAAGTCTTATATATGGATATAAAGCATTATCTACTAAAACAAACTGGTCATAGTCGTCCCCGAACTCTGTTTCATTGCCTGTATAGAATATATATCTGCAATAACTCAGCGATTCTGATGGCCAACCATTATCCTTGTAAAAGTCTTCCTCTCTATACATATTCTCCATCAATAACTCAGTTAATGACAATACTCCCATTATTATTCTCTATATACACCGACTTCTCTCCATTCTGTTCAATCTTTCGAAACCCTGCCGGTTCAGTATCATTAGAAGGCACAACAGCCTCATCAATGGATGCCGCGATAATTGGTCGCGTTTTCTGCAGTTCCTCCATTAGCAGAGCAGCATTATTGGCTGTTAGCTGTTTATAGTTGCCTGTATTAACATGAACTATGTAATCCCAGAACTCGTTTAAGAACTTAAGTATATCATTAATCTTCACTATTTCACCTTGCAGGAATTCGGTATTACCCACGCCCTTCATTTTATCCAACTTATCATCTTTTTCACTCTGCCAATACGCTTCAATATCATTAAAGCCATTCCCATTTCGTGGTATTGTTCCCATATCCACAACGGGGAATACTCGTTCCTTGACATTCCTATTACCAAAAATACGTGTCATCTCAAACATACAGTCTATAGACTTTAAATAAGAAGGAGTAACAAACATAATGACTCTTTCTGCCTTTCCAATCTCCTTCTCATATTCTTCAATGTTGTCTCTATATTTCAAATCTTTCTCGTCTATCGAAAAAGCAATACCATTTTTCGTCAGGCCTTGTTGAATAGCTTCAATAGCTTTCTCATAAGCCGGATCATGTTTGTATGAAATGTACACCTTAGTAAGTTTATTTTTCATATTTCTATATTTATTTACTTCTTTGAATGATAATAGCGTTATATTTGAATCAATTACCTTGCCCAATGATTTCTTGTGTTTGCAGATTACCAAAACAGGACCTTCATGGTGATCTATCGAATCTTTTAATTTCCACAAATCTTCATGGTCTAATGAATTGAGATCGGAATCACCTTGAATATGCAAAACTGATTTACCCTTAGGGCACAAATCTCTCACAACGAGTATGGCCAGACTATAAACTATTGTTTCCTTATCTCTAACTTTTGAATCAAAATAAGATTCCCTTTGCCTGCTAACATCATCTGTTTTACATCTATAACTCAATCCGATAACGAACATTTCAAAAGCGGAGCCCCTTTTTGATGGTAGCAGAGGTGCAGTTACATATAGACATGAATACTCTTCCTTAAGAAGCCTTTCAATATCAGCATCCTCCAAATCCGTGTCAATCAGATATATCCCCGATTTGAGCATCGGATTCTCCAGCATCCTACGCAGCTGCTCACGCTGATAATCCTTATTCATTATCCAGTTTATTAATAAAATCGGAAATTAAGTGCTTATTACTAGGGCTTTTCATAATGGTGTCTATCAAGTCCATAGCATGTTCCAACGTTTCTTGATAACTTCTGTCATTAAATGACTTGATGCCATTATAAGCCTGAATGATTACGTCGGCAATACTATTCCATATAAAGTAATCGTCTGGAATATTTGCTTTATTCATCAATTGTTCTAACCATCTTAAGGTCTGGACAGGATCCTTAATAGCATAACCACCCAGATACTCAACAAAGGTACTTATCCGATGCTTACACAATGGCGAATTAACATATCTATCCGTTATCTGATGCTGTATATCTTCTGGCCACGTCCCAATATGATAGAACAGATTATCACAAGCTTCTCCCATTTTTTGAGAGTCAAACTGAGGTTCCATGATGTGCAAGATATAACAAACACCATCATCATTAACCTTCTGATCCAGGGTACTTAGGAATTTCAGTAAAGAAATCCTTGCCTCTTCACTATTATTACACATCTTGTCTAGCAACACCTTAATCCGCTCATCTCTTTTATTGCGCGACCATGCCAACCACAATATTACCACCTGCCCTTTATAACATTCCGGACAATCTGCTGCATGCTCAAAATAATCCATCAGTTCTTCAACAGCATAATTGATAAAATAAACCAGCGGGTTATAATTGTGTACTGGTAGCGACATCAATCTGGGATTATAATCATGCATCAACCGTTTAAACAATACCAAATTTCTTTTTTTATCTAATAAATTCAATGCCGCCATATTCAATAAGATTGCCGCTCTGGTATAGACTGAGGCTGTTTCAGCGATGCTCTCTATAGTTTCGAATATCTTTTTTTTGTATTGTTCATCTCGAGCACACTCCACCAGCATATAGCCGGCATTACCTCTCGCCTGATTGATTCCTACCGTATGGACATCCCTATCTTCCTTGTGCCTGTCTTCCTCGGGTTCTTTTGCATTTATAAGCACATTACAAAGCAAATCCATCACTATCGCTGGTATATGCTCTTTCTTAGGTATATCATTAAGTGCAAATAACAAAGAATGTATACTAAATCCTCTAACATCGGAATTCACATCATTACCAACAACACCCAATATGCCTTCTAGTACTTGCATGGCTTCTTCCATCCTGCCAGCATCAAGTAATCCCTGCATTCCCGCTTGGGGATAATCCAACAATATCCTCTCATCGGCGATGGCTCTGTCTATTAGCTCAATATATTTATCTGGATTCTTGCTCACCACGTCCCTGAACAGATGACACTGACCTGTCAACGATGGCCTTTCCCAATCATGAGGATCTATATTATACTTAAGCATGGAGTTAAACCAAGTGTCGCAACTCATCTTCATTCCCTGTTCTACACTTAGCGAAGTCCATCCTACGTGAGTAGACGTGCTTGAAGGCTTACTGTTCTTAAGTCGTGCATCATTGAACTTACGGTCTATTCTCTGCCGTTCTTGATAAGCTACCCATGATAATCGTCTAAGTTCGTCCATTGGTATTACTTCCAATGCTTTTCCTTTATGTATGTCAATATCAAGAATAGGATGTCCATATTTCATCCTTATTTCAATAGTATCTCTACCATACAATTTACTCTCGTCTTTATCTTCTATGGCAAGAATTCTGTTGATAACCGTCTTTTTCTGGTCGTCTGAGAACAAACAGAATGTTGCCTTTAGTGCTTCTACAGTCTGATACTCCACCCAACTTGGCGCATTGGCCAGCACCTGTCGCTTAGTAATTATATCAAAAACATCATCTTTAAATAAGTCTGGTCGAGATGTATACACGTAAAGTGCAATATAAACAAAGCCCGCATGCTTGCTCTGGCCAAACTCAGCTATATAGCGTCTGGTTTTCTCTTCGTCTATTTCTTTAAGGAATTCATCTATTAGGATGTTTACTGCATCCTCCACTACATTTGACACATAATGTACTCTTTCTACCCTTTCAAAAGTAAAGAACTCCGTTGAATATCTGATATCATCTCCCTCAAGTTCAAATTCTGTTGATTGATAAACAATAGTCAAGATGTCAACAAGGAGCTGTATGGCTATGACATGATGGTTCTTTAGCAATTCTTCATAAAGATTCTCCACGTCATGGTTCACGCTTATCCTATACACATATTTCGATTCCTTTTCTTTCATTTGCAGTCTGACATTTTCTTTCAACTCCTCGCAAACAAAAGTCGGATTATCCTTGAGTATATTCCTCAGCAGATGCGTATATTGCAGTGGATTTCTTGTCTTGACGAGTCGGTTATAGTAATCAATCAGTTTTTCGCTACTACAATTCAAATTATATCGTTGAAGCAAATCGTCTAGATATTGACAATCATTCTCATCACTTAAATCAAGTTCTGCATTTAACCTATCAAGCACCATATCCCCATTTAGCCAGAGTGTTCTTTGGCTCATCACCATTACTTTGTCTTTATACGCCTTACTAAGACTCTTCCACCCTCCCTTAATCTCTATTATTTTCCAAATGGCATTAAACCAACAGCCTGTATATATAGTTTCAAATACAACATCCATATAAACCTTATCCGAGAACACGCGCCTCGTTATAAGATTCAACTCCGCATCCAAAGGAACCTCAAAGAATGCCATATTACTCAGCGCAAGCGATTTCAGATGAAAACGATACAAATCACTTCCATCCATATTCTTGGCATAGAGCATCTTTTCTATAATTCTAATGTATTTTGCAGAATCTCGTTCTCTAAGGAATGTCAAGATACTCTTTACCGCTGCTCTCGAGAACAAGCCCTGATGCTGTCCCTTCAACTCCTCAAGTAAATCATGCCCGTTTTCTATAAACAATCTAGCATACACATAGTCGAACAAAGTCTGATGGAAGAATTGTACTTGGCCGCCTGATGTTATGATTGCTAGTCCATTTCTAACTAAATATCTCAGCTCTGCATCATACTTTGTTTCATATTCCCGTATATGAACAGATAACACCTGCCTTTCATACATGGTTGACACAATAGAGTCAAGAAAGGCCAATAACCGTTCCTTATCCACATTGCGCTCATTGTCATCTGCTACATACTTTTTCCATAGTTGGTTATATAGCAAATCTGTAGTCAATGGATCGGTCAGTTTCTCGTACGACTTTACTTTTAGGAAAAGATACAGATGTAGAGGATTGCCCAAAAAACGTAATAGGTTATCGCTTAATCGTTCATTACAATTGTTATCCTTCAAACTCCGCGACACCTGCTCTTTTGTGAGTTCCTTCAGTTCCCACTTGTTCTTTATCCGCAGATTATCCAACATCGGGTCATATTCCAGATCATAAGGTCTGCATGATATGACCACTCGCACGTTCGGGATATATTGTATTTGCCCTATGAGCTTTAACAGTGAACGTAAAGGTGTACGGTTTGAAGAAAGCGACAATGATAATGCATCAATCTGGTCTATCAGCAATATCACTCGCTGAAAATTCTTCGCCATCATTTCAACAACTTTCTCAATAGGTTGAGCAAGTCGCAGCTTGTGACTCAAATCATCTGTGTCTACAAACTCCACTTGATCTGATTTCAATCCGAGTACCCGATAGTCTTTATTTTCCTGTAGTATCTTCAGAAGGTCATGCATCACTACCGACTTTCCAATACCAGCCTTTCCATACAACAATCCCAGAGTAGCAGATTTCTCAGTCCCTACCTCCCTCTCAATCCAGGCCTTAATCATCCCCACTTCTTCCCTAGGGATAGACGGTTCTATGGTTGGTGTGTAATCGAGTAATTCGTAAGAACCGTTACAAAAAGCAGAAGAAGGATCCTCTACGTAGTTATCTCCCACGTAAATGCTCCCTTCATTTTTTTCTATATAGATATTCCTACCATACTGGTTTACTGTTTTTTCTTCCATAGATCATTAAAACCGTTAAATAAATTTTTCTGCCGCAAATATACAAATTCTTCTTCAACATTCCGCACCTCTCACCAAAATTTCTTGCTTTTTTCTTCAAACCCATTGCATATTAAACAACAAGAATCAACCCGCAGACTGATTCTTATCTATCTTACAATGCATTCCCCCTTCACATCTTCTTCCAAAGAATTTTTTTTATTTCATTTCCCCACGGAACAGTCTCACAATACTCTTTGAGTTTCTTCCTCGCAGCCATATTCTTAAGAATCTCATCATAGAGATCTTCTGCAACGTATGCCATCCAACTACTATCTATAGTCTCAAAGTCTGGCCACGCCATAGGGTCCAATGCAAATTTCAATTCTGGCAGTTCTTCTGCAAGGTTCGCAATACGCCCCTTGATGTCAGCATATTTATTATCAGAATAATAATCGGTAAGCATCACAATAAAATTCTGCTTCTCATAAGGTTTATTATCATCGTACAATTTAGACTTAAACCTATCGAAAACATCGGCAGTAAGTAGCCTTTCCGATGTCAAATTTTGTGCAAAAAGCATATCATAAAGGGTCTTCGCATTTCGCAAGATCCACTCTGTCAAAGGTGCTACGAATTGCTCTCCCGTAGCATGCATTACTGCAGCTGCTATTCTCGCACTTCCTTGGAACTCCACACCATTCAACAGTCTTTTTTCATTCCACTTTACACCACCTTTTCTTGTCGTGTCTGCAATGGTCCTTATAAACTCTATAATAACATGATCATAACGTACGGTCTCGAGCACATCGTAAAGTAAAACTTCTGAAGCCTCAGCTGAAGGTGCGTTCGATTGGAAATATACAATTATCTCTTCTATTCTATCAGAAAGATGAGCGCTTTTCCAAAGTCTGGCGACTAGAGCGTCTAGATGTTCTATAGCAGTATTGTCTGCTATATGCGAAACCATCAGCAAAATATTATGCAGTCTGTCCCTCAGCACATGTTCCTTAATTGGGAAACTCTCATTCCAGATATCACCATCCGTTGCATGGAAAATATTATCAACGTTCCGTACAAGCTCTTTCATGAAGTCACCAGTAACAGGCAGTTTCTTTTTTCTGACGACATCACCCATCAGTTTCTTCAACCCCTTCGGGTTTAGCTTAAAGATAAGAACATATAACGTGAGTCTATTAAGAGCAGTAAGTCTACTTTGCAATTCGCTCGCTGGCGTTAGGACACTATCAAATATACCTCTGGCTACAGTTGAATAGAATTGTGTTCCAATATCGAAATTATCTGAAACAAGATAGTTACAAGTACAAAAATCAAAAAAATCTATAAAATTATCAAGCACTATCTTGATATTAGAGTTCAATGACCATCCTGTTTTTTCTTCAGCACGTTTTCTTTGTTGGGCAATCATCCCTGTTCTATCCGAAGTAACAATAAGTGCATCTGACAACTGATGATTATAGATAAGGTCTGTAAACATTGCATGGATACACTCTGGCAGTGGGAGCATATTCAATTCCTTTGTCAGGTCACTACTGTAGTAAGTGCGTTTAATCTCCTCACAATCCATATCCTTCCTGCCCTGTAAGCTCCTAATTGCAGGCCACGCAACAGAATGCTTGTTATACAGGCAAATAAAGAATAGTGCATATTTTCTGCGCTTCCACATTTCAGGTGCCAACATCGAGTATATCGCATAGGCATCATAATAATAGCCCGATAAGTATAAAGCATATGGCAATTCCAAATCCTCAATAGTGTAAGCCAGACTTCTCCCTCTTAATGTCTTTATCCTATCCACAAGACCGTTGATATCCATCTGAAAATAAGACAGCACAGCTGACTGCGGTGTTGTTTTAGAACGTTTCCGCTCCGTACACCCACTGTATATGCTCTTGTTATTGATGCTACTCACATCACTATCTATAAGGCGATTCCTTAATTCCTGAAGTTTACTACCGTATTTTCTCCATAGCTTGATAATAGCTGGTCTGGATGCAAAAAGATTCGAGAATTCATCTCTATATTGGTATGGCAGATCCAGATTACGACCCTCAAAATGGGCCCCTTTTCGTTTGCCTTTGGGGAATGCATATTTCATATAACGGCCTGTTACCGAAAGTCCCAGAACCTGATTATCGAAGAAATCAATGGCAAGGTCTATCAGTGTGGCCGACTCTTTAAAGTCTCTCAAAATGCTCAGTTGATAAACAAGCGTCCTGCCGCGTTCACTCAGATAATGGTCGGGGCGTGGTTCCAAATTCTGTTTACTGATAATGTCCTGGGCTGTACTTTGTGGGATTGCCAACACGTTTACACCCCTTTCCTTGAAATTATTCATCTCAACAGGCGATGGCGTTTCCTGTGAAAGCAAAAAAGCTTTCTGCATTTTCGGTCCCAAATCACTCTGCACTTCCCTAAGTATATATTTCAAATTGATGTCACTGAGAGAAAATCCTACGAACAGCACAACCTTCGAAGCAAACTGAGATACCACGTACGACCTTATCAGTGGGAAATTACGCGAATAGTCATAATAATCGTTCTCGGTCAATACGATGTTTTCGTTTACCAAATCACCGTGCATCTTAACCAAAAGTCGCTCTCCATGATTTTGCGGCAAGTCGCTGTCTTTACTAACAACCCAGAACTGTCGGTTCTTTTTCAGCGCCGCTTCTTCAAGCAGTGTGTCGTAATTTGTCGTAATAATACAAGCAGGATCAAGCTCCAATATGCCATCATGAATAGCATTGGGGCAAGTTGCATTTTGCAGCAGGTGCTTTCTCACACTCGCATAATATGCCTTCTCATCGCTCGTTTCTCTTACCAACTGCGCAAGTT
>JAEEGL012953691.1_pt1 | contig 11624 bp, 11 predicted proteins | sample 9134231 | NCBI WGS metagenome assembly JAEEGL01 (sample SAMN16246548, study PRJNA631951) | gut metagenome | biome: gut microbiome; feature: rumen; material: fiber-attached | host: Bos | place: Iran: Karaj | collected 2018-10 | reverse complement strand
CGCCGCGCAGCCCGACCACTCCGTGAGCATCTGCTCCGTCGGGTTTGTGACTTCGCTCTCTCAGCTGCTGCTGTCCGGTGCCGACGAATATTCCCCTCTCAACGGCGTGGAACTGGTGCGGCAGAAAGTCAAGTGCCTCTACATCATGGGCGGTGTCTTCGGCGAATCGGTGGAACCGGACTTCAACTTTGCCCAGGGCATCACTTTCGCCCGGGACTTCTTCCGTCTGTGGCCACAGGATGTTGACATGGTCTTTTCGCCCATGGAGGTAGGGCAGGGCATCGAGTACAAGCCCGAGGACGTCATCGCCGACATTTCCTGGACGGACAGCCATCCCATCAAGCAGGTCTATCTGCGTTGCAACTGCAACACGGGTCAGATGATGTGGGATCCGATGGCCGTCATCGAGGCCGTGGAAGGCGATTCCATATTCTCGCTTTCGGAACGTGGCACCGTAAGTTTCACGTCCAAGGCCGAGACCATTTTCACGCCGTCCGCCACCGGTAATTGCCGCTACCAGCTGCCCGGAACGGACGCGTGGAACGCCGCCATGCTGGAGAGAATCAGAAATGCGACCAAAACAACAGGACCTTTCTCATCCCGTCTGTAACGGGTTACTTTATGCGCATTTGTCCGAAATATTATAATTACGTACATTTGCTGACAGATGCCGGTGACGCCATGTGCGAGAATACAACGGATACACATGGTAAGGCTTGCGTCCAGCAAAAGAAAACGTATTTCGATTTAAATAAATAACCGTATGGAAATCAAAGCTGTAAAATTCAGAACTGATGGATTCTATTCTCAACCTTTTGTCTTCGGCGGCGAAGAGGGACCGGAGAAATTCGATAAAAATATCCGCTACCGCGGCAGCCTTCAGAATTATCTGATTGACACTGGCAGCGAGGTTATTCTGGTGGATACCGGCATTCCGGCCGGAACGCCCGAGGAAGTGCCCGATGAGAACTCTGCGCTCTATACCGGTAAGGATATTTGCAGCTATATGGAAGCCTTCAAGGCTCTTGGCTACAAGCCTGAGCAGGTGACCAAGATTCTGCTTACGCATCGTCACGCCGATCATAGCGGCGAGTTGCGTTCGTTCCCCAATGCCAAAATCTATGTGAACAGTGAAGAACTGGATGCAGCGGAACTGCAGGGAATCGACAACATCGTTCCTGTCGGTTTCACCGACGGCGCGTATTACAATTTTCCCGAAAGCCGGAAAATAGCCGACGGTATCTACTATATCAAGGCCAAGGGGCACACCAAAGGCAACAGCATCGTCGTGGCAGAGGAGGATGGCCTTTTCTATATGTTTCACGGCGACATCACCTACGTGGACGAGGCCTTGTACGAAGACAAATTGTCCGTGGTCTATGACGACAAACCCGCTGCCCGGGAGACGCAGAACCGCATTCGCGAGTTCATCCGCAATCACCCCACGGTTTATTGCGGAACGCATACTCCGCAGGGCTATGAGAACCTGGAAGCCAGACGGGTGATGGATCTTGACAATCCGGTGCCGACGATTCTATCCGACGTGGATTTCTCCAGCCAGCAAGCCTCCGGCAAGTATGTCTGCTCCGTCTGCGGCTATGTGTACGATCCGGCCGAACACGACGGCGTGGCGTTCGAAGACTTGCCCGCCGACTGGCGCTGTCCCCGCTGCAAACAAGGCAAGGAGAAGTTCAATAAGGCCTGAGAGCCTGGTTCTCCCGGCGGTGATGTCTGCAATAATGTATTCACGCGTATGCCGATAAACCATATAGAAAGAGAAACCCTGACACCGGTTGTCCAGAGTCAGGGGACCATGCTCGCGCTCATCCGCAAGTATCGGATAATTCCGTTTTTTGCCAATCCTATCGATGGATATTCCATTGAAGAACATACACTTCCGGAGTTCTGGTTCACCGAAGAGAGCCTGGGTCCCTGGGACTGGAAGATCGAATGCATAGAAAACTGCGACATCGCCTATGGCAAGTTCCTCTGGGGCGGGAAGGCCTCCTTTGCGATGGTCGATGTTTACAAGGAACTGATGAACTGGCGTCGTTCGCTGCCCAAATACAAGCCGTCGGCCGACCAGCAGCGTATCCTGGATTATATGCAGGAACATGATGCCATCTCCGTGGCGGATGTCCGGAAACTGCTGGGAATAAAGAAGGCGGCCGCCGATGCCATACTGGGCCGGCTTCAGATGCAGCCACGCATTGTCACCGGGGTCATCAGCCGCGTTTACAGCGGACCGGAACAGAAGTATTCGGGCTGGCAGCGGAGCAGTTTCTGCACGCCGGAATCCCTGTTCGAAGAATTGGACCTCCCGTTTCCCGGCTATGTGCCGCACTCGCTTAAATCAGACCTTACGCCCGCTGAATCACTCGATTATGTAAAGGAAACCGTCCGGGCCTCCTGCGGCCCGGTCCCCGACAGACTCCTGCTTAAAATGCTCGGCTGACATGGTTGTATCAGGCGGAGGTCTGATGCAGGCCGTAACGGAATCTGGCATGGCTTGCTGTCGTCAAAATAATGTGTATCTTTGAAGATTAATTAATTTATCCTTTGTCTCAGAAAATGAAACGAATCTATTCTCTTATCTGCCTTGTTATGGCACTCTTGATGACCGGATGTGCGGATTCGCCGTCCTCTTCTTCGTCCTCTTCTTCGTCTCCTACGCTTGACGAGGTGTTCGCCACCAGACGGAGCATCCGGGCCTATGAGGCCGGGAAAACCATCTCGGAGGCCGAAGTCCGTGAGCTGCTTGCGGCGTCGCAGAACGCTCCTTCCTGGGCCAACGTGCAGCCCAGCAAGTATTATGTCGCCATCGGAGAGGAAAAGCGCAAGGCGGTGCTGGATCTCATCGGCGGCAACAAAGACCGCGTCGCCAATGCGCCGGTTCTGATTGTATGTTCTTTCGAGAAATCCAAGTCCGGTTTCTCCCGCGGAACGCCGGTGGACGCGACGGGCGACCTCTGGGGCGCCTACGACAATGGTCTGGCCAATGCCTATCTGGTTCTCAAGGCGCGCGCCATGGGCTTCGACACGCTTATCATGGGCATGCGCAATGCCGATGAACTCCGCCAGCTCTTTGCGATTCCCGAGAGCGAAGCCGTCATGGCGGTCATCGCCCTGGGCTACCGGGCACAGGAACCCCGAACTCCGTCGCACCGTCCGCTGGATGAGGTGGTAAAATTCTATTAAACAGAGTCCTGTCAGCTTGTCGGCGTGTTTCTGAACCGGCGCATATCGGCTGTTATTTTGCTATCGGTATTTATACCGACGGTATTTCTTGCGCCCTTTCATCATCACGAGCCACAGGAAGACATTCAATGTGATGCCTGTGCACAGCATCTGTTCCACCATGGGCACCTGACAGCCTATGCCGGAACGGATGCGTGCCAGATCTGCCAGCTTCTGGCGAGTCAGTATGTCCCGTCGGCAGAGACGGCGGAACACACACATCCATCGCATCCGTCCGCCATATCCAGCGGTTTGGATGAGGATGCCATTCTTTGTTTCACCTGTCATTCTTCGTCCAGAGCGCCGCCTGTATCATTCTTGTTTTAGTTTACTCAATTACTTAACCCTTAACTAAACAGAATGAAACAGACAATTTTCACATTGTCGCTGCTATGCGTATGTACGGCAGCGACTGCGCAGGATTTGCGCATTGACTCCACGGATGTTTTTTATAAGCACCTGGAGCTTAACGAAATAGTTGTTACCGGCCTGGCCGGTAACACCAAAATGAAGGAGATGCCGGCGCCGGTCTCGGTCATCCGTCCCGCCGATTTGGCGGCGAGGGCCGGCGGCAACATCATCAACACTGTCGCTGCAGAACCGGGCGTGAGCGAGATTACTACGGGAGGCGGCATTTCCAAACCCGTTATCCGCGGGATGGGCTACAACCGCGTGGTTGTCGTCAGTGACGGTATCCGTCAGGAGGGTCAGCAATGGGGTGATGAGCACGGTATCGAAATTGACGGTTCCGCCATCCATTCCGTTGAAATACTCAAAGGCCCCGCCTCACTGATGTATGGCTCCGATGCCCTTGCGGGCATCGTCATTTTTCACCCGGAGCCCGTCCGTGCACCCGGCGAAGTAAGCGGAAGTATTTCATCAGAGTATCAGACCAATAACGGTCTGAAAGCTTATTCTCTGGATGCTGGCGGCAATCTGAAGGGCTGGCTTTGGAACGGCCGTTTCTCAGACAAAAAGGCCCATGCCTATGAGAATGCCTTGAACGGAAAGGTGGCCAACTCCGGCTACCGGGAGCGGGCGGCGTCCGGTATGCTGGGCAGAAACGGCTCCTGGGGTTATTCCCGGCTTCGCTTCGGCTATTATCACCTGACACCTGGCATGATTGAAGGGGAGGGCTGTAACTTTGGTTATTCGCCAGAACTCCCTTTTCAGCAAGTTAGACATTATAAGATTGTGTCGGACAATACCTTCCGTCTTGGAGCGGGAAATCTTAAAGCGATTCTCGGATGGCAGCGGAACCGCCGCCAGGAGTACGAAGAAGATGCCGGTAAAGCGGGTCTGGATTTCCGGTTGAACACGTTCAATTATGATTTCCGCTACCAAAGCACCCTCGGACGCGGCTGGAAGACAGCTTTCGGCCTGGCAGGTATGTCCCAGGAAAGCGAGAATCTGGGAGAGGAATACCTGATTCCGGCCTATCGGCTTTTCGATGCGGGACTCTTTGCCACGGCAACCAAATCGTTCGGACCGTTGACCATGTCGGGCGGACTCCGTACCGATGTGCGCTGGTTTCACAGCAAAGCCCTGGAAGGCCGCTTTGACGAATTCAGCCGGCGTTTTCCGGGTATCAGCGCCAGCCTGGGTGCAGTCTGCCCGCTGGGAGAACATCTTACGGTCAGAACCAATGTCGCCCGTGGATTCCGTGCGCCCAACCTGGCTGAGCTGGGGTCCAACGGCGAGCACGAAGGCACCTTCCGTTTTGAGTTGGGGAACAGGGACCTGAAACCCGAATACAGCCTGCAGGGCGACCTTGGCGTGGATTTCACGTCCAGATATGTCGCCATACAAGCCTCGCTGTTTGTGAGCCGGATAGACCACTACATATTCGCGGCCCGTAACGGAGACCTCTCGGACGAGGGATGGCCGGTGTATGCGTTCCGGAGCGGTCTGGCCCGTCTGCGTGGCGGAGAATTAGGCATCGATGTGCATCCCGTTCATGCTTTGCACCTGAGCAGTGCCTTTTCCTGTGTCTATGCCCGCGAAAAGGACGGTGATGACCTGCCGCTTATTCCGCCTCCGCGTCTGTTCTCGGAGGTCAAATGGGAGATTACCCATGACGGCCGGTTGTTCAACAATGCCTTCGTGTCGCTCAACCTGGACTGGAATCTGGAACAGAATCATTTTTATGCCGCAGGCGGCACGGAGACGGCCACACCGTCGTACCGTCTTCTGGGCGCATCGGCCGGAACGGATGTCATAATCGGCGGGAAAAAACGCTTCTCGCTGTATCTCACCGCTTCCAACCTGACCGATGAAATCTATATGCCTCATCTGAGCCGGTTGAAATACATCGATATAGGCAACATGGGACGGAATGTGACTTTCAAACTTCTGATTCCATGGTAATGCCTGCTTGATGTAGTTTCTGCATTGCGGCAGACCGATCCGGAGCCCCAACGTGAGGGTGACTAAAAAGGCTTGGTCACCCTCTTTTTTCGCGGCGTATTTTGAATTTCTCAGTCTGTTGAGTAATTTTACTCAGTTCATTGCGTAACATGAATCCTATTTCCCAACGTCTGCTGAGTCAGCAACTCATCTGCCCGCAGTTCGCCACCCCGAAGGAAGTGGTGAGCTGGATGGGTGCCATGCAGGCGCAGGATCAGAAAGGATTGCGCTGGGCGGTGGCGATGCGGACCAGGACGGCATCGTTCAAGGCCTTCAAGACGGCGTTCGACCGCGGGGACATAGTCCGTTTCCATCTGATGCGGGGTACTTGGCAGTTGGTGACGGCGGAGGATTACTGGCCTTTTATCAGGTTATGCGGTCCCAAAGCCATTGCTGTGACCAAAGGATGGATGGCCAGTAACAGGATCAGCATCCCGGATGAGGAACTCTTCCGTATCAAGGATGTGTTGTGTCGTATTGTAGCTGACAAACGGAGTGCCACCAAGGAGGACATCGTCGGCAGTCTGGCGGAACGTGACATCCGGATGGACGACCACCGGCTGAGTTATCACCTCCGCATGGCTGAAATGGCCGGCGTCCTTTGCAGCGGCGACCTTCATGCGCAGAAGGCCACCTACGCGCTTTCTGCCGATAAATTGCCCCAACCCGGACAGATGGACCGGGACGAGGCCCTGATGTTGCTCACACGCAAGTATTTCCGGCATAGTCAGCCCGCCACGCTCGAAGATTTTGCATGGTGGAGCGGTCTCAATATGAGCGACTGCAAGCGGGGCATCGCGCTTTTGGACGACTGGCTTCATACGGAAAAATGGCATGGGCGCACGTTCTACCTCACGGACGACGGCAGAATCCGTGGCTTCCGGACGGGCCGCTGCATCCTTCTGCCGCCTTACGACGAGTACCTTATCAGCTACAAGAGCCGGGACATCGTCCTGCCGCAGGAACATTCCCACCGCGCCCACAACCACAGCGGTCTCTTCTGGCCTGTCATTCTCTGCAACGGCCAGATCGCGGGCAATTGGTCGGCGGCCGGAGACACCGTCAGCACCAGTTTCTTCCGCGATGACATCAACCTTAACCCGGAGAGCCTTCGGGAAGAAACAGAACGATACAGAAAATACCTGTCGCGATAGCGGTCCATCACTATAATTGACGTAAAAACCATGAAATCAACGAGAATCTACAACGGAAAGCCCCGGCCGATGTTCACGCCGGCACGTATCACGGAAATGCAGCCAGATGAGGTATTCGTCTTCGGAAGCAACTTGGCCGGCATGCACGGCGGAGGAGCTGCTCATATGGCGTACCTTCGTTTTGGTGCCGTGATGGGCTGTGGTGTCGGCCTGCAGGGACAGAGCTATGCCATCCCCACCATGCAGGGCGGTGTAGAGACCATCAAACCCTATGTGGACGATTTCATCGCCTTTGCCAAGGCACATCCGGAACTGTTTTTCTACGTCACGCGTATCGGTTGCGGCATTGCCGGATTCCGCGACGAGGAAATCGCCCCGCTTTTTGCCGATGCGGCCGGCGTCGGGAACATCTGCCTGCCGGAGAGTTTTGTGAAGTAGTGTTTGCAGATTCCGTTTTTCAACGGCTGTAAATTTTACAGCTGTGAAATTTACGGCAGCGTCCTTTCTTCAAGATTAAGGCACGAAGATTTCAAAGAGTGGCAGGATCAATACTGTCGTTAATTTCATCAGTTATATCTTAGTAAATTAACGAATTTATAGAAATCCTTGGTTATATGAAAGAATTTCTCTAGATTTGCACCATGGATATATTACAAAGACCTGAGTACCTTGCGCAGGTACAGCATTACTTCGGAAAAGAGACCATCATAGTCCTCACGGGCCAGCGGCGTGTGGGAAAGAGTTTTGTCTTGATGTCCCTGAGAGATCTGCTTTCGGCTTCTGAAGGGAATAACGTCATTTACATCAATAAGGAGAAAAAGGAGTGGGACGATATTGTTTCGTACAAGGACTTGAACAAGTATGTGGAAGAACGTTACACTCCCGACAGACAGAACTACATTCTGATTGATGAAGTTCAGGAAATCAATGACTTTGAAAAGAGCGTAAGGCATTGGAGAACGGAAGCGAACACAAATCTTGTCCTCACCGGCAGCAACGCGGAAACGCTTTCGAGCGACTTATCCACGCTACTTGGCGCCAGATATCATGAGGTTTACATTCAAGCCCTGACGTACAAGGATTTCATTCGCTTCCATAATCTCTCCGAGGGCGAGGATGCACTGTCTCTTTATGTCAATACAGGAGGTCTTCCCGGGCTTGTCAGGTATGACATCCACGATGAAAACGAGGTATGCTCATACGCCCAGGATGTGCTGAACACGGCCCTCGTGAAGGACATTATCCTCAAGCACAAAATCAGGAATGTCCCGTTCCTGTATAACCTTGTCCGTTTCCTTGCCGACAGTACCGGGAAGCCGGTTTCGGCCACCAGCATTTCCCATTATATGAAAGGGCAGAAAAGCTCCGTTTCCATAGAATTGGTCCTGAAATACTTGAAATACCTCTGCGACGCATACATCGTCACCAAGGTGTCCCGTTTCGATATACGTGGAAAGAAACTCCTGCAATCCAATGACAAGTTCTACTTCGAAGATACAGGCATCCGCAATTCCTGCGTGGAAACCAACCGGGACAAAGACATTGAGAAAGTCATCGAGAACATCATCTATCACCAGCTCATTCACGATGGATACAAAGTTAATGTGGGACAATTGCTCTCCGGAGAGGTGGATTTCGTCTGCGTCAAAGACAAAAAACGAGTATACATCCAAGCCTCGTATATCATTGGAAACGACGAGACGCGCCAGCGAGAATTCGGAGCCCTCAAGAGAATTGACGACAATTATCCCAAATATGTGATTTCCATGACCCCCCTTGTCACACGGACCGATGATGAAGGAATCCAGCACATCAGCTTGAGGGAGTTCCTCCTGAACGGGCTGTAGCTGTTCCCAAGCCCTATTGTTGTCCGTATCCTCAAATTCCGAATTATTACTAACTTTGCAACGGCTGTAAATTTTACGGCTGTGAAATTTGCATTGTTATGAAATTCTACAACAGAGAAGAACAGTTAGCAACACTGCAGCAGATGAGGACATTGTCCTACGAATCGTATTCTCGTCTGACCGTGGTTACCGGACGCCGCCGTATCGGGAAAACCACCCTTATCAAAGAAGCATTCAAGGATGAGCCATACGTCTATCTTTTTGTCGGGAAAAAATCGGAAGCAGTTCTCTGTAAAGAATTTTGCGAGGAGTTTCAGGCAAAGACCGGCGTGTTCGTACCATCGATGAACGTATTTCGCGATGTTTTCCGCTTCTTTATGGAAGAGGGGAAAAGGCATAAATACACGCTGGTATTTGATGAGTTCCAGAATTTCCTGGAAGTAAACCGGGCAGTCTATGGCGATATCCAGAACTGGTGGGATCAGTACCAGAAGGAAAGTCATGTGAATATGGTTGTAAGCGGCTCGGTGTTTTCGCTGATGGAAAAATTTTTCAAACACCGGAAAGAGCCGCTCTATGGAAGGCAGGATGCCACCATCAAGTTGCAGGCCTTTCCTACCGGCATTCTGAAACAGATCATGGAGGACAATGCACCTGGATACACCAATGACGACCTCTTGGCTTTATACACGTACACGGGCGGTATTCCCAAGTATGTTGAGCTGCTGGTGGACTTGAAGGCCACCACCGGCAGGAAAATGATTAACCAGATCTGCAGAGCCGATTCGCCTCTTATTGAGGAAGGAAAAAAGTTGCTGGTTCAGGAATTTGGGAGGAAGTATGCCACTTACTTCTCCATTTTGCAAGCCATATCTATGGGATACAACACGCAGGCGGATATCGAAGATTATCTCGGCGGCAAGAGTCTGGGCGGACATTTGCAGAAACTGGAGGAACCCTATGAGCTGGTCCGCAAGGTCCGTCCTATCTGGGCGAAACCAAAGACACAGAGCGTCCGTTACGAAATAAGTGACATCTTCCTGAGATTCTGGTTCCGTTATATCGAGAAGAACCAACGCCTCATTGAGATTGGCCAATATCCTGTGCTTAAGAAAATTATGGAAGAGGACTATGAAGCCTATTCAGGTAGTGTCCTCGAAAGGTATTTCAAGAGCAAGCTCGTGGAGAGTATGGAATACCTTGACATCGGAGGTTGGTGGGATCCGAAAGGATATACCGACAGTAAAGGCAACCATCAGCAGTGCGAACTGGATATTGTCGCCCTGCGTCTGAAGGGGAATATCCTTGATGTCATAGAGGTAAAGCGCAATCCCGGCAAGTTCAGCGAACAACTGCTCCAGGAAAAGATCAATCACTTTAAAGCCAAGGAAAAGAACGCCCGGCGGAAGACGATTGCGCGGAAGTGCTTATCTCTTGAGGATATGTAGCAGGGGAGGGTGAAGAGAGAGAAACAGTGTAGCAGGATTGTGACGACAAAAAGGAATTAGAGCAAATCCATGACCGACTTCGCAGCGATAGATTTCGAGACCGCCAACGAGCATCCCTGCAGTGTATGCAGCGTGGGGGTGGTGATTGTACGGGGCGGAGAGATCGTGGATTCCTTCTATTCGCTGATTCATCCTGAGCCAGGGTATTACCGGTGGTTTTGCCAGAGGGTGCACGGGCTTTGTGCAGACGACACCGAGGAGGCGCCGGTCTTTCCCAGGGTATGGGAGCAGATCGCGCCCATGATCGAGGGTCTGCCGCTGGTGGCGCACAACAGCCGGTTCGACGAGGGCTGTCTGAAAGAGGTCTTCAGGGTGTACCGGATGGATTATCCGGACTATGTATTCTACGACACGCTTTCGGCTTCCCGCAGGTATTTCGGCTGCAGCCTGCCCAACCATCAACTTCAGACCGTGGCCGCGGCTTGCGGCTACAACCTGACCAACCATCATCATGCGTTGGCTGATGCAGAGGCCTGTGCAAGGATTGCGCTCAGGATTCTGTAGAAGATGTCCTATATGCGTCCAATTTTTGCGGGAGTTTCCCCCAACCTTTCGGGCGTTATTTGCGTTATAGCATTGTAACCGCCCCGGAAACGGGCCATGTTTAACAAGTAAATAATTGATACAATGAATGCTTTTTTTAATGCTTTAATTCCTATCTCCATTTGCGCCGTTATGCCGGTGTTGGTTGTGTGGCTGGTCGGCCGGGTGAAACGGAACGAGACCAACCGCAAGGCTGAGATTATGATGAAGGCCCTGGATAACAGTGAAAAGATAGACGAGGACTTTATCAAAAGTCTGAGAGGAGAGAATTCGCTCAAAAAGAAACTGCTGAACCGTCTGACGGGTGCCTGTGTGACCAGTCTGATTGGTTTTGCGTTCCTGCTTTATTTTATTCTGATCGGTGATGCAGATTCTCAGGTTGTCCTTGCCGGCGTAATCCTTCTCGCTGTCGGCATCGCACTCTTCATAGTCTATTTCGTTGGAAAGAAGATGATGGCCAAGGAGATCGAGGCCGAGGAAAAACAGCTTGCCGAAGACAAATAAAGAATGACCCGGGAGCGGTTCATCTTCGAAGCAAGGGCGTGTCAGGGGCAGCTGCGGCGGTTCCTGGCATCGCTGTGCGGGGATGCCGCCCTGGCCGATGACATTGCGCAGGAGGCGCTGGTTCGGGCCTATGTGGTGTCGGACCGATTCTCTGGCAGTTTCAAGGCGTGGCTCTTCCGGATAGCCTACAACTGCTTTATCGACAATCTGAGGCGAGTTCCGCCACCGGCGATGGATTTAAACGCTCCGGAGGCCTTGCACGTTGCCGGAAACGAAGAATCCGACGCGGCTTTCAGGCATGAGGAGCTGAAGCGGGCGCTCTCGATGATCCCGGAAAAGGAGCGGACGGCCATCGTCCTGCATTATTTCGAAGACCTGCCGGTCAAAGAGATTGCCACTATCATGGACATTCCAGCAGGAACCGT
>JAEEGL012867984.1_pt1 | contig 11624 bp, 5 predicted proteins | sample 9134231 | NCBI WGS metagenome assembly JAEEGL01 (sample SAMN16246548, study PRJNA631951) | gut metagenome | biome: gut microbiome; feature: rumen; material: fiber-attached | host: Bos | place: Iran: Karaj | collected 2018-10 | reverse complement strand
CACTGATACCGATACGGATACCGATACCGATACTGATACAGACACCGATACGGATACCGATACGGATACTGACACCGATACGGATACTGACACAGATACCGATACGGACACCGATACGGATACTGACACGGATACTGATACCGACACGGATACCGATACGGATACTGACACGGATACTGATACCGATACGGATACAGATACGGATACAGACACCGATACAGATACCGATACGGATACTGACACAGATACCGATACGGATACCGACGCAGATGTACTCGGTGCAAGACGATCACCCGGTGGATCAGTACTTGGTGCCCGCAGGAGTCCTACAACCGGTGACAGCAGCCAGATGGGCGGTATGCTCGGACTGCTCGCATCCTCAACATCAGCATTCAGCGCATGGGTTCTTTCCAAGAAGAAACGTCGCAACGTTGAAACTGAGGAAGATGAGGAGAATAAGGAATCCTGATCATGGATCCATAATCAAATTCACAACTGACATGATGCCCTTCCATTACGGAAGGGCATCAGTTTTTTATGGATCGAATGCTTATACACGTAAAACGATGATTCCAACGAATATGCGTGTACGGAAACGAGGAAGTGAGCACGCAAAACGGTAATTCCGGCGAATATGCGTGTACGGAAAAGAGGAATCATACACGCAAAACAACGATTCTGGAGAATATGCGTGTACGGGAAAAGAGGAATCATACACGCAAAACAACGATTCTGGAGAATATGCGTGTACGAAAACGAGGAAGTGAGCACGCAAAACGGTAATTCCAGCGAATATGCGTGTACGGAAAAGAGGAATCATACACGCGAAACAACGATTCTGGAGAATATGCGTGTACGGAAAGGAGGAAGTGAGCACGCAAAACGACGATTCCAGCGAATATGCGTGTACCAAAACGCGCCGTCATACACGCAATTCACCAATTCCAGCGGATTTGCGTGCACCAAAACAAAGCAAACCAACCATACTTCTCAGTCAACAGCTCGGTTTGTGCTATAATGTGGATATGCGTAAAGCTACGACCAAACCGTCCAAAGCTAAACCGAATAAGATAACACCCAGCAGGCACAGCAAAAAAGAGATCGACCTGATCCGTCCTCTTATCAAGAAGATAGAGGTGCTCAAGCCGATGATGGCTATGCTCAGCGACGAGGATATCAAGAACAAGAAGTTAGAGTTTCAGGACAGGCTGGCAGCCGGAGAGACTCTTGACGATCTGCTTGTTGAAGCATATGCAGTGGCCAGGGAAGCTACCAACAGGATCCGCCACACTCCTCACTATCCTGAGCAGCTCATGGGTGGAATTATCCTCCATCAAGGCAGGGTAGCCGAGATGTGCACGGGAGAAGGCAAGACACAGACCTGCCTTTTGCCGGCTTATTTAAATGCGCTTGAAGGCAAGGGCGTTCATGTTGTCACATGTAATGATTATCTGGCAGAACGTGATGCCAAACTTCTTGAACCCATATATAACGCTTTGGGCCTTACGGTAGGCATAGTTACCAACGAAACCCCGGTACCTCTCCGCAAGGAACAGTATGCCTGCGATGTTACTTATGCGACCAACAATGAGATAGCGTTTGACTATCTTAGGGACAACATGGCCATATATAAGGACGAGCAGGTACTTAGGGAATTAAACTTCTGCATCATAGATGAGGTCGACTCGGTCCTCATAGACTTTGCAAGATCCGCGCTCCGTGTTTCCGGCAAAAACAAGCATGATATAAGCCTCTTTGAGCCGGCCAATCAGTTTGTCCTGACTCTTGAAGAGGGCGAAGCTCCTGAAGATTTAAGCAGGATCGATATGTCAATGATGGACGATTTCATCGAATCCGGCGATTATATAAAGAATAAAAAGAACAATATCATCAACCTGACATCACAGGGCGTACGCAAGGCAGAGTGGTTTTTTGAGATAGCAAACCTCGCTGATCCGGAGAATCTGGAGATCATGCATCATATCAATCTGGCGCTCAGAGCCAATTATATGCTCGAACGCGACATTGATTACATGGTCAAAGACGGCAAGGTGGTCATAATCGATGCGTTTACGGGCCGTCCGATGTTCAGAAGCCATTACGGTGACGGACTTCATCAGGCAGTCGAAGCCAAGGAAGGCCTTAAAGTCAACGCTTCGAGCATCACGGTCGCCGAGATCACATTCCAGAATTTCTTCAATAAATATAAAAAGAAATCCGGAAGTACCGGTACCGGCAGCCATGAAGAAAAAGAATTCCGAAATGTCTATTACATGGATGTCGTGACAATACCCACGCATAAACCCATTCAGCGAATAGACTATCCCGATGCCGTATATAAAACCCATCATGACAAGATCAATGCAGTTGTCGCTGAGATCAAAGCAGCCCATGAAAAGGGACAGCCGGTTCTTGTCGGAACGGTATCCGTAGAGGGCTCTGAGGAGATAAGCGAACGCTTAAGAATTGAGAAAATCCCTCATAAAGTCATAAATGCCAAGAAACTCGCGCTCGAGGCAGAGATTGTTTCGCATGCGGGCGAATACGGCGCCGTCACCATAGCAACCAACATGGCAGGACGAGGAACTGACATTAAGATCGACGAAAAATCCCGTGCAGCCGGGGGCTTAAAAGTCATCGGTACCGAGCGCCATGAATCCAGACGTATAGACGACCAGCTCAGAGGCCGAAGCGGCAGACAGGGAGATGTGGGAGAATCGCAGTTCATTATCTGCCTCGAAGATACGATCCTTAAGCATTTTGGGTCTGAGCGCCTGATAGCCATGTATAATATGCTCGGATTTGAAGAAGGACAGTGCATCCAGCATAAATCCCTGCACAGAACCATAGAACGCGCGCAGGCCAAAGTGGAATTTAATCACTACGGAATGCGCAAGAATGTCCTTGAATATGATAGAGTAATAAATGAACAGAGGGAGATCATCTACGAGGAGCGTGAACGTATCCTCACGGATGAAAAGATCCATCCCGCTATCTGCAGGATGATAGAGCATATCATCAGCGATGCAATAGACAGGGTAGTCGGAGAAGATACCCTCGCGGACAGCTGGGATTACAGGGATTTAAATGCTTTGATCCTGCCGATCATACCCTTAAAACCCATTTACCGGTCGCGCCTTGACGGAGATACGAGACAGGAACTCCAGATCCAGCTTAAACTGGAGGCTCTGAATCTCTATGAAGACAAGATCGGCGAGTTTGGCCACATATACAACGTCGATGAGATAGAGAAAGTCGTGCTGCTCAAGTGCATAGACTCCAAATGGACCAGGCATATTGCAGATATTGACCGGCTTAAAATGGGTGTAAATCTGCAGAATTACTCGGGCAAGGATCCACTTGTTACATTCAAACTCATGGCATATGATATGTTTGATGAGATGATACGCGGTATCAGGGAAGATGCCATTTATATCCTGTACAGAGCAAGATTCGGCAGGGAAGCCAAGCGTGAGCACGTGGCCAACATAGTCAGCACGATTAACCAAAATGTGGATATTTAAAGCATACAGATCACAAGACAGGAGAGTTGATTTATGAAAAAAAGAGACATCGGCATTCTGATAGGCGGAACGACGCTCGGTATGAGTACCGTTCTGGCAGGAGGCGCTCTCCACCTGGTAAACAAGAAATTCAGGAGACAAAAGCCCAAAGAGCCGAAACCCGGTTCCATCGAGTGCGTAAACAAGATGCATGCGGACTATCTTCAGAGAAAAAGTTTCGCACGTATCAAGGCGCAGGATACCGAAGGTATAGACATCACATCCAGAGACGGACTTCTTCTGCATGCCAGCTATGTTCACAACCTTGAAGCGCAGAGAGAAGAAAACGATCCGGTTGACGTTGTTATCTTTTCACACGGATACGGCGGCAGCGGATACAAAGATCTCGCGATGTTCGCGGATTACTATATAAACAAAGGTTTTGATCTTCTGATCATAGACCAGAGGACCCACGGCAGGAGCGAGGGCGAATTTATCACTTTCGGCGCTCGTGAATACATGGATATCTCGGACTGGACCAACAAGGTTGTGGATATCGCGGGAAATGACTGCCGGATACTGCTTCACGGGTGGAGCATGGGAGCTGTCAGTATATATCTTGCAGCGGCCCACGGAATCGCCCCTCAGGTCAAGGGACTTATATTTGACTGCGGTTATGCAATTGCTGAGGCGCAGATGTTTCGGACTGCAAAAGACTATTCTATGGTTCCGCCATGCGTTCTCTGGTATACGCTTCAGTACCTCAAACCGCTCTGCCGCCTGATATGCGGTTTTGACTTAAAGGATGCTGCACCGCTTTTTGTTGCCAGAGACATGACTCTTCCCATACTGTTTGTTCATGGGGCAAAAGACGAACTTATCCCGTTAAGCTCAGGGCGCAGGCTGTATGAAGCGACCAACCGCACACATTATCGCAAGATGCTCATTGTTCCCGATGCAGGCCATACCTATTCTTACGTATGCGACAAGCCGGGTTACGAGGCAGCGATCGACGATCTGATCGAATATGCCATGAGATGATCTGATATATCTGATTTAAGGAGGATACCCATTGGAACTTACGATACTGATGCCATGTCTCAATGAAGCTGAGACTATTGAAGTATGCATAAAAAAGGCACAGGGATTCTTGAAAGAAAGCGGTGTTGACGGAGAGGTTCTGATCTCTGATAACGGAAGTACAGACGGATCTGTATCGATCGCCGAATCGCTTGGCGCGCGTGTGGTCCATGCCGAGCGCAAAGGCTATGGTAGCGCTCTGATCGCAGGCTGCGAGGCGGCATACGGCGACTATGTCATCATGGGCGATGCCGATGACAGTTATGATTTTGAACATCTTACCCCTTTTGTTGAGAAACTAAGGGAAGGCTATGACCTCGTAATGGGAAACCGCTTCAAAGGCGGCATTGAGCCCGGAGCGATGCCCTGGTCGCACAGATATATCGGCAATCCTGTTCTTTCTTTCATCGGAAGACTGTTCTTTAAGAGCAGGATCGGGGATTTCCACTGCGGACTCCGCGGCTACAACAGGGCCAGGATCCTGGAACTCGGACTTCATACGACCGGAATGGAATATGCAAGCGAGATGGTCGTTATGTCGGAACTTGCGGGATATAAGATTGCCGAAGTCCCCACCACGCTTAAAAAAGACGGGCGTTCCCATGCGCCTCATTTAAGAAGCTTCAGAGACGGATGGAGACATCTTAAGTTCCTCTTTATGTATTCCCCGAAATGGCTGTTTTTATATCCGGGACTCGTTCTTTTTTGCATAGGACTGATATTCGGGACCATACTCGCATTCGGAGAATTGGCGGTAGGAAGCGTTACTTTTTCCATACACACGCAGCTGTACTGCATGATGGCCGTGATCGTGGGGCTTACGATGATATATTTTTATATATTTACCAAGCTTTATGCGGCCAGAAGCCGGTTCATCCCGCATGATGCGACCACCGAGCGGCTTGATAATATAGTGGAAGACAGGGGAATGCTCATCGGAGTGATCTTGTTCCTGATAGGCCTCATTTCCTCGATCTGCGCGCTGATCTACTGGAAAAACACGGGATACGGCAATTTAGAGCCCGAAGTCTTGATGAGATATATCCTGCCGGCCGTGACGCTTGTGGAAATCGGCATAGAGACCGTGTTTGCAAGCTTTTTCATAGGCATTCTCAAGATCGATAAGCGTTAACTTGGACTTTCAAACACAGTCCATATGTTGTAAGATATAAAAAGCATAAAAAAGGTAAAAAACCCATATCCGATGGGCGAAAGGACGAGATTTCATGTACCGCAAAGTAGATACGGATCTTGACTTTACAGTCAGGGAAAAAGAAGTTGAGCAGTTTTGGAAAGACAACGACATATTCAACAAATCTTTAAAGATAAGGGAAGGATGCCCAACATATACATTTTATGACGGACCTCCGACCGCAAACGGCAAGCCTCATATAGGCCATGTCTTAACACGCGTTATCAAGGATATGATCCCCAGATACCGCACTATGAAGGGCTATTTTGTGCCCCGTAAGGCCGGCTGGGATACCCACGGACTGCCCGTAGAACTTGAAGTAGAGAAGAAGCTCGGGCTTGACGGCAAGGAGCAGATCGAGGAATACGGTCTTGATCCTTTTATCAGGCAGTGCAAGGAGTCTGTGTGGAATTATAAGGGCATGTGGGAAGATTTCTCGGGAACCGTAGGTTTCTGGGCCGACATGGATGACCCCTATGTTACTTATCACGACGATTTCATCGAGTCCGAATGGTGGGCTCTTAAGGAAATATGGGACAAGGGCCTGCTCTACAAGGGCTTTAAGATCGTGCCCTACTGTCCCCGCTGCGGAACCCCGCTTTCATCGCACGAGGTTGCCCAGGGTTACAAGACTCTCAAGGAACGCACCGCGATCGTACGTTTTAAGGCAAAAGACGATGATGCATATTTCCTGGTATGGACGACCACGCCCTGGACGCTTGCATCCAATATCGCTCTCTGCGTAAATCCCGATGATACATATGTAAGAGTCAAAGCATGCGACGGCAAGACATACATCCTTGCAGAAGCGCTTGCAGATACGGTTCTTGGCGTCCTCGAGCATGAAGAGGGTACGCCTTTATACGAAGTTATCGAGACATTCAAGGGTTCGGATCTTGAGTACAAAGAGTATGAACCGTTGTATCAGTGCGCTGCCGATTCCGCTGAGAAGCAGCACAAAAAAGCATTCTTTGTATACTGCGATGATTATGTAACGATGTCAGACGGTACCGGAATCGTACATATAGCTCCCGCATTCGGTGAAGACGATGCAAGAGTCGGCCGCAAGTATGATGCGCCTTTTGTGCAGATGGTCGATGAACACGGTGTCATGAAGGAGGAAACTCCTTTTGCCGGCATGAGATGCAAACCTACGCAGGATGAGATCAAATCCGGCGCGGTAAGCTGTGATCCCGAAGTTTTAAAGGAACTTGACGGCCGCGGACTTCTCTTTTCCGCGCCCAAGGTAGAGCATGACTATCCTCACTGCTGGAGATGCGATACTCCGCTTCTATACTATGCAAGGGAATCATGGTTCATTAAGATGACCGCTGTCAGGGATGATCTGGTAGCAAACAATAAGACCGTTAACTGGATCCCGCCTACGATAGGAGAGGGAAGATTCGGCAACTGGCTTGAGAATATCCAGGACTGGGGCGTATCGCGTAACCGTTACTGGGGTACTCCTCTCAATATCTGGGAATGCCCGGACTGCGGCAAGCAGATCTGCGTAGGTTCACGTGCAGAACTCAAGGAATTGAGCGGCGCCGCCGATGCGGACACCGTTGAGCTTCACCGTCCTTATATCGATGAGGTGACGATCCCCTGTCCCGACTGTAAAAAGACCATGAAGAGGGTACCCGAGGTTATCGACTGCTGGTTCGATTCGGGTGCGATGCCTTTTGCACAGCATCATTATCCTTTTGAAAATAAGGATCTGTTTGAACAGCAGTTCCCCGCACAGTTCATATCAGAGGCTGTGGATCAGACCAGAGGGTGGTTCTATTCACTCATGGCCGAGTCAACACTTCTGTTTAACAAGTCGCCTTATGAAAATGTCATCGTTTTAGGCCTGGTTCTTGATGAGAACGGCGAGAAGATGAGTAAGTCCAAAGGCAATGCCGTAGATCCTTTCAAGGCGCTTGCAACGTACGGAGCAGATGCAGTCAGATGGTATTTCTACATCAATTCTGCGCCCTGGCTTCCCAACAGGTTTGACGGATCTGCCGTTTTGGAGAAACAGCGCAAGTTCATGGGCACATTGTGGAATACGTATTACTTCTACGTGCTCTATGCAGAGATAGATCAGTTTGATCCCACGAAATATGAGCTTGATGAAGCATCCCTGACCGTTATGGACAAATGGATCCTTTCAAGGCTCAATTCTGCGATCAAGGCTGTTGATGATCATTTAAATAACTACCGCATACCCGAAGCTGCCAGAGCGCTTGATGAGCTCGTTGATGAGACGAGTAACTGGTATGTGCGCAGATGCCGCGAGAGATTCTGGGCAGGCGGTATGGAGCAGGATAAGATAAACGCTTATCTGACACTGTATACCGTACTTACAGAGACCGCCAAGGCTGCAGCACCGCTCGTTCCGTTCATAACCGAGAGCATCTACCAGAATCTGGTCAGAACAGTGGATAAGAATGCTCCCGAGTCGATACATCTGTGCGATTATCCTACAGTTGATGAAAGCAGGATCGACACGGAACTTGAGGCTGTTATGGATGAGATCATTCATATCAAAGCCATGGGAAGCGCCGCAAGAAACGCTGTCAGCATCAAGAACAGACAGCCGCTTTCCGTTATGTATGTCAAGGCTGAACGCGTACTTGACGACAACTACAAACAGGTCATCGAAGAAGAACTGAATGTCAAAGAGGTTGTCTTTAAGGATGATCTTTCGGACATGACTTCATATACGTTCAAACCGCAGCTTAAGACCGTAGGTCCTAAATACGGCAAGCAGCTCGGCGGTATCAAAGAGTACCTTGCTAACGTTGACGGAACCGAAGCAATGAAGACGCTCAAGGCAGAAGGCGCGCTTAAGTTTAACGTGGCCGGCGTGGACGTTGAACTTGCCGAGGAAGACCTGCTCATTGATGTTGCAGCCAAGGAGGGACTTGTAACCGAGGCTGACAATTATGTGACGGTGGTTCTTGATACCAACCTGACCGATGAACTCATAGAAGAAGGCTATGTGGCTGAGGTCATCTCCAAGATCCAGACCATGCGCCGTGATTCGGGACTTGAAGTCATGGATCATATACGTGTATCGATATGCGGTAACAAGCATATATCCGATATAGTTGATCGAAACATGGAAGCGATATCGACCAAGGTACTCGCAGGATCGATCACAGCAGACGAAACCCTCGCCGTTTCCAAAGAATGGAACATCAACGGTGAGAAAGCCGTGATCTGCATTGAAAAAGCTTAGGAGGAAAGAGTATGCCTGCAAAGAAAACAGAAACTTCAACATCCAGCAAATCAACGACCAAGAAAACTGTAAGCGCGTCTCCCAGGTTTGACAAGGAGATGTTCAAGCAGAGCGTTGTCTACAATGTTAAGACACTGTTCCGCAAATCTCTTGAGGAGGCTTCACCCCAGCAACTGTATTCTTCCGTTGCATATGCCTTGAAGGATGCGATCATCGATCATTGGATGACCACGCAGAAAGAATACGAAGAGCAGGATCCCAAGACGGTTTATTATCTTTCGATGGAATTCCTCATGGGACGTACGATGGGCAACAGCATCATCAATTTAAAGGCTGATACCAAGGTTCGTCAGGCGCTTGAAGAACTCGGACTCGATCTTGATCTTCTTGAGGATCAGGAACCGGATCCGGCACTCGGAAACGGCGGCCTGGGGCGTCTTGCAGCCTGCTTCCTTGATTCGCTCGCCACTCTCGGTTATTCGGCATACGGATGCGGCATCAGATATCACTACGGAATGTTCAAGCAGGAGATCAGGGACGGATATCAGGTAGAGGTTCCGGATAACTGGCTTGTAAACGGCAATCCTTTTGAACTGAGACGTCCGGAATATGCCAAGACCGTTAAATTCGGCGGCTATGTTGCAGTTGATGTTGATGAGAACGGCAGGAACAATTTCCATCAGGAAGGATATCAGTCAGTCACAGCTATCCCTTATGATCTCCCTGTAGTGGGATACGGCAACGGAATAGTAAATACGCTCCGTATATGGGACGCTGAGCCCGTTGAGTGCTTCTCCCTTGACTCTTTTGACAAGGGTGATTATCAGAAAGCGGTTGAGCAGCAGAACCTTGCGCGTAACATCACGGAGGTCCTTTATCCCAACGACAATCACTATGCAGGTAAGGAACTCAGACTTAAACAGCAGTATTTCTTCATCTCCGCATCCGTTCAGGAAGCAGTTGAAAAATACATGCGCAAACATAAAGATGTCCGCAAGTTCTATGAGAAAGCCACTTTCCAGTTAAATGACACGCATCCGACCGTGGCGGTAGCGGAACTTATGCGTATACTCATGGATGAGTATTATCTTACATGGGATGAGGCATGGGATGTTACTTCCAAGACATGCGCATATACGAACCATACGATCATGGCTGAGGCTCTTGAGAAATGGCCGATCGAGCTCTTCTCAAGACTGCTGCCCAGAATCTACCAGATAATCGAAGAGATCAACCGCAGATTCGTATTAAAGATCGAGACCGAGTATCCCGGCAATCAGGACAAGATCGCCAAGATGGCCATCATCTATGACGGACAGGTCAAGATGGCAAACTTAGCTATCGCAGCTAGCTATTCCGTAAACGGCGTTGCACGTCTGCATACCGAGATATTGAAAAAAGAAACATTAAAAGACTTCTACGAGATGATGCCAGAGAAGTTCAACAACAAGACCAACGGTATCACCCAGAGAAGATTCCTCCTTCACGGAAATCCTCTTCTTGCCGACTGGATCACCGATCATATCGGAGATGAGTGGATCACCGATCTTCCTCACATCCATGAACTTGCCATCTATGCCGATGACAAGAAGGCCCAGAAGGAATTCATGAACATCAAGTACCGCAATAAGGTCCGCCTTGCTGAGTACATTGCAGAGCATAACGGCGTTGAGGTTGATCCCAGATCCATCTTCGACGTTCAGGTAAAGCGTCTCCACGAGTACAAGAGACAGCTTATGAACATCCTTCATATCATGTATCTCTACAATGAACTGAAGCATCATCCCGATATGGACTTCACACCCAGAACCTTCATCTTCGGTGCTAAGGCCGCTGCGGGATACAGAAACGCAAAGCTTACCATTAAACTCATCAATTCCGTTGCCGATGTTGTAAATAACGATCCCGATGTTAAGGGTCTCATGAAGATCGTATTCATCGAGAATTACAACGTTTCAAACGCAGAGCTTATCTTTGCCGCATCGGATGTATCCGAGCAGATCTCAACCGCTTCCAAGGAGGCTTCGGGAACCGGTAACATGAAGTTCATGTTAAACGGTGCTCTTACCCTTGGAACCATGGACGGAGCAAATGTTGAGATAGTCAAGGAAGTAGGAGAAGAGAATGCATTTATCTTCGGAATGAGTTCCGATGAAGTTATAGGCTTCGAGAACAACGGCGGCTATGATCCCATGCAGATCTTCAACAATGATCCCGATATCAGACGTGTTCTCATGCAGCTGATCAACGGAACCTACTCACCCGATACAGAACTTTTCAGACCTCTTTACAACAGCCTGCTCAACACTCAGTCAACCTCAAAGGCTGACACCTACTTCATCCTTAAGGACTTCAAGTCATACTCGGATGCAAGGAAGAGGATCGTTGATTTCTATAACGATCAGGCAGCATGGGCAAAGAGTGCGATCCTTAATGTGGCATGTTCCGGAAAGTTCACTTCAGACAGAACCATTCAGCAGTATGTTGATGAGATCTGGCATCTCGATAAGGTTGAACTTAAGAGAAAAGCTGCTACCAAGACCACAAAATAAATCACAACCGGAGAAGAAAAATGATCAGATTAACAGATGGCGGAGCATACCTGGTAAACGGCACCGAGCTT
>JAEEGL012821926.1_pt1 | contig 11624 bp, 10 predicted proteins | sample 9134231 | NCBI WGS metagenome assembly JAEEGL01 (sample SAMN16246548, study PRJNA631951) | gut metagenome | biome: gut microbiome; feature: rumen; material: fiber-attached | host: Bos | place: Iran: Karaj | collected 2018-10 | reverse complement strand
GAGGTGCCTATCGCAACACTACAGCGCGGCGACATCGTGGAAGTGAGACCGGGCGAAAAGATTCCTGTCGACGGAATCGTTGTAAACGAAAAAGATGTTCCAACTGAGAACGGAGAACTGAGAGCTGAAAGGTGTGATTACTCTCAAGCCAAAGATGCAACCCTAAACAGTAATCATACCTCTCAGTTTTCAGTTCTCAGTTCTCAGTTGGAAAACCATACCTCTCAGTTCTCCGTTCTTTGCAAGCAAAGCGACCAAGGTCGAGCGCTCAGTTCTCAGTTGGACCAAGTTTCCATCGATGAAAGCATGATTACGGGAGAGCCCGTTCCCGCCATGCGAAAGGCAGGCGAGAAGGTGTTTGCCGGAACGATTGTGAAACAGGGAACGCTACGCTTCAAGGCGCAGGCCGTGGGCAAGGACACGCTGCTGGCCGGCATCATTCGCACGGTGCAGGAAGCCCAGGGTTCGAAGGCGCCAGTGCAGCGGGTGGTCGACAAGATTGCGCTCATCTTCGTGCCCACGGTGGTCGTCCTGTCGGTGCTCACATTCTTGCTTTGGTGGAGCCGTGGAGGCGAATACATGCTGCCACGTGCCATCCTGTCGGCCGTCAACGTGCTGGTCATCGCCTGCCCCTGTGCACTCGGACTGGCCACGCCCACTGCCCTGATGGTGGGAATAGGCAAGGCAGCCAAGAAAAACATACTCATCAAGGACGCCACCGCCCTCGAAAGCATCCGCAAAATGGACGCGCTGGTCATCGACAAGACTGGCACGCTGACCATTCCCAACCAGCAGGTGGACCTCGCACGTTCTTCAGAACTGCAGCCCGAAGAGCGCGAACAGCTGAAGCCACATGCACGCGAGGCCATGGAACAGTTGCGGCAGCTGGGCGTGGAGGTCTACATGATGAGCGGCGACAAAGAGGAGGCCGTGGCGTTCTGGGCAGAGAAAGCCGGCATCGGGCACTACCGTTGGCAAGTGCTGCCACAGGACAAAGAGGACATGGTGAGGCAACTGCAGGCCGACGGTCACCACGTGGGCATGACCGGCGACGGCATCAATGACACGCAGGCACTGGCCGTTGCCGACGTGAGCATTGCCATGGGCAAGGGCACAGACGTGGCCATGGACGTGGCACAGGTGACGCTCATGGGTACTGACCTGCGCCGCATTCCCGACGCCATCAGACTATCGAAGCAGACCGTTGGCATGATTCACCAGAACCTTTTCTGGGCCTTCATCTATAATATAATATGTATACCGCTGGCGGCAGGCATCCCCTTCTTCTTCGGGTTCCACTGGCAAATGACACCCATGTGGGCCTCAGCGCTCATGGCATTCTCAAGTGTGAGCGTGGTACTGAACAGCCTGCGACTGAAGGCGAAGTCTTGAACGACTTGTTCTTATCACGAATTGGAGAATTGAAGAATTTTATTCGCTTACGTTCTGCTAACTTTGTCGTGCGCAAGAAGTATCTTCGGCGAAAGAAGAAATAGCCAAATTACAATATCGTAAATAAACTCAACTTTCGCAAGTTGATGGAGTTCAGGAGTTACAGGAGTTACAGGAGTTCTCTGCAAGCAGAGCGAACAAGTTCGAGCGCAGACAATACTTCCAACCCCTGTAAACTGACGCAAAGAGAGCCTTCAGCACTATCGTCTGCAACTCCTGTAACTCCTGAACTCCTGAACTCCAAGAAGTTGAGCGAATGCCAAAGTTGAATAAATAAATAGTAAATAGTAAATCGTCAAATAGTAAATACAAAAGTGACAAATAGGCGTCAGGGCATGAGCATGTGGTCGTGCCGAGCGTATGGCGGAGGAGCGAACGAAGGGTACTCCCTGCTCTCCACATTGACCTGAATGCTGAACGAAGGAGAGAAGTTGTACCTCACGGCGGCACCAATGCGGTCGCCGATGTTAGACATATCGTAGAGGGGATATGGCATGAAACGTCGGTTGGTTAGCAGCGATTTCTGGCCGTAGAGATAGCCCTCCCAGTGTTCGTCGAAACGATATGCGAGCACCGCTGTCAGCCCTGCATCGCGCCAGCTGTTGTGACGCCACGTCATGTTGTTCAGATATCCACCCACCGCCAGCGACGCCTTGCTGCTCAGGGGTGTGGCGTACATCAGGGCGATGTCTTGCTGGAACCCTGCGCCACTATAGGAATGGCGGCCAAAGGACGTGAAGACACTGGCGCCGAGATTCACGTTCAGTCCCTCATGGAGCTGCCAGTTGCTCAGGCCTCCCCAAAGGATTGGATACATGCCCAGTGATGGCATCTGCCCGTAATGGTTGAGCAATGGCAAATGCAATGAGTCGGCCCTCGGCCCCTGGAGCACCAGTTGCGGCTCCACAGGCTGCGCCACGGTAGCGCCCAGCTCATGGTCCTGTTCCTGGGCCCCTGCCACTAATGCCAGCATCAAGGCGGCAATCAAGGATGATAGTCTTTTCATACCGCTGCGAAATTACACATTTTCCCGCAAACACAAAGCGGAAAAGCGTTAATTTCAAATAAATCCCCCCGTAATTATTCATTTTTGTCGTTCGTTTTTGTTTTTTAAGTGTTCGCGGCGTCTCAGTTCGTCTGAGAATGCTTACCTTTGCCGCCGAAAAATGTTTCACCAAAATAAAAAGGAAGGAGACAACCGAAATGAAAAAGATTGTATTGATGGTAATGGCAGCGATGCTGATGGCGTCGCCTGCAAGCGCACAGACCGACAGCGAGAGTGTCAGCGAGGCCGTCAGCGGCCTGTGGACAAAAGCCAAGCAGGGCGTGACCCGCAGTTCGAGGCGCATCAAGGAAGAAATGAACGGCAGCGGACTGGTAGACGTGGATGGCCACAGCTATATGCACATCTACACCAACGACCTGTTCCGCGAGTCGCAGGCAGCAAACTTCCGCACAGCCTGCACCAATATCTTCAAGGGAAAATATCCCACGGTGAAGATTCTCTCTGTGGTCATTCCGCAGGAAGAATGGACTGAAACGACCACCCGCTCGCTGGGCCGCATCTCGAAATACGTGAAAACTGTGTACTGCTACGTACTAGCTCAGGACGGCGAAGACGGCTACATCAACGCACGCTTCTCGTTCAGACGAGTGAAGAAAGTGGGCAAGACATGGGTCGATGATGCCGACAACTGGCCACTCTGGGAGCGCACCGACGTGCTCACCCCGTCAGTCTACAGGACGCTGAAAGACATGTAGTCCGACCTATCTTTCCATTCAACACATTGCTCCGCAACACATGGGATTCTTCAAATCACTCTTCGGCGGTCAGACAGAAAGCCCCGAGGAACAGCAGAAAGAGAAAGAGGCACACGACTTTGAGGTGCTGAAGTTCGATGGCATCAAGGCTTTGCGCATCAACCAGATGCCGCATGCCATACGATGCTTTGAGGCCGCTCTCGACATCAAGGACGACCTTGAGGTGCACGACTATCTGTCGCAGGCCTTCATCCACACCAATCAGCTGGACGAGGCGCAGCAACATCTGTCCATCCTCCTGAGGGCTGAGCCCGACAACATCGGCATTCTTCTCCGCATGGCCAATGTGAGCTTCATGCAGGAGGACTACGATGCCATGGCCGAGATGTGCCAGCAAACCCTGGCCCTCGACGATAATCTACCTGCGGCTCTCATGCTGTTGGCTCGCGCACATATAGGGCAGCAGCGTACCGACGACGCCGTGGCCGCGCTCACCAAGATCATAGACAACGACGCCGACATGGCCGACGCCCGGCTATTGCGCGCCACCACACTGATGGAAGCAGGACGCACCGATGAGGCTGAAGCAGACACAGCATGGCTCATGGAGAACGTTCCCGAGCACGAAGACGTGCTGATGCTGAAGGCAAGGATGGAGCACCAGAAAGGCAACGACGACGAGGCTTTGCATTACTACGACAAGGTCGTTGACGTGAATCCGTTCTCGGCAGATGCCTTCCGCGAGCGGGCTGCCATCAAGCAGCAGCACGGCGACCAGAGTGGATATGAAGAAGACATGAAAAGAGCCCTCGAGATAGTGCCCGAAAACACAGAAGAGGACATCGAGCAGAAAATGCGGGAGGCCTACCAGAACAGCAACCCAATGGGCTTCTGACACTCTTTGCCCTCACACCTTCTGGAAGAACGGACAGACGAAGGTGCCGACTCAGGCAACGCACCGCGACATCTTCGCCAACGCAACTTGCCAGAACACGACAAAAACAATCTAGAAAATTATCGCGAAAGGCGCCATGTCTCGTGATAATTTTCTAGATTTTTTATACCATACCGATAAGTTGGTCTTGGCAGCTCCTATATATTGAAAACAGAGGCACTGAGACGCAGAAGTCTTGTGCAAAGAGAAAACCGCTTTTCACTTTCCACTTATCACTTATTCTACGGCTGCACCTCAAGGAGTGCCTGCCTGACGTCGGCAAGTTTGATTTCCACCAGTTCGCGGTCGTTCACATCCTTCTCCTTGGCCACGCGATTGGCCTGTGCCTGAATGGCCTTCTCAAACACGTTGCGTACATATCGGGCATTGCCGAAGTTGCGCGTCTTGTTCTTCACCACGTCGTCGAGCTTTTCCCTCAGGAATGTGGCGGCCTCCTTGGTGATGGTGTATTCGTTCTTGCGGAGGTAAAGGCGGAAGATGTCGTAAAGCTCTGTCGGGGTGTAGTCGGGGAAATTGATGTAGCGGTTGAAACGCGATCTCAGTCCGGGATTGGCGTCAATGAACTTCTTCATCTCGTTGGTATAGCCGGCCACGATGACCACGAGCCGGTCGCGGTCGTCCTCCATTCGCTTCACCAGAGTTGCAACGGCCTCGGCGCCATAGTCGTTAGACGACTCGCTTTGTGTGATGGCATAGGCCTCGTCGATGAACAAAACGCCGTTGAGGGCAGAGTCGCAAACGGCATTGACGCGCGGCGCCGTCTGGCCCACATACTGGCCGATGAGTCCCGAGCGGTCGGTCTCCACCAGATGGCCTTTCTTCAGTATGCCCAGGTCTTTGTAAATCCTTGCCACGATGCGCGCCACGGTTGTCTTACCTGTACCTGGCGACCCTGTGAAGACAAGGTGGTACGACAGTTTAGGCGACTTGAGCCCCTTTTGCTCGCGCATCTTCTGCACTTTCACGAAGCTGGCGAGCGAACGCACCTCCTGTTTCACCCCTTCCAGTCCGATGAGCTCGTCGAGTTCCTTGTATGGGTCGCCCTCAATGGGCTGGTTCACCACCACACTGTCGGCGTCCTGCTTTCCTTCCGAGCGGTCATCGCCCTCGCCAAACTTGTAGCGGTGACCTTTTTCGTCGCTGCCGTCCTTGTCGTCCACGACGAGGGTTTTACTACTGTCGCTACTGTCGTCTGAAGATCCGGCGGACCATGTCACGAGGCCCATGACGACGAAGACGGCTGCGATGCTGACAGCAATAATGGTAAGCTGGCGGCCGGTGAACTTGTCGGAAAAGGAGTTGCCGCGCTGATTGGGGTTAAAAGGCTGATTCTGATTCATGGTGCATAAGGTGGCGCTGTGCGCCTGATTGATAAGTGGCTAATGAATGATGAAAAAAGGGAGATGACGGTAAGAGGTCTGCTGCGGAATGCCAGCAGATAAGAGACGGCAATGGGCAGCAGATAGCAAAGCAGGTCGGCTGTGTCGAACGTGCCAGGAAGCCAACCGACTGCCTGCATGAGTTCGGACACGACGCCTGAAAGTGGAATGACGAGGGTCCACAGAAATCGCTTCAACGGATGGCAACGGGCAAAGAGGACGTCGATGAACAGCACGAACGACAAGGCCCAGAGTCCACCGGGCAGGCTGTTGAGCACAAAGGCGGATGGACAAAGAGATGAGAAAGAATGGCGAAGGCTGTCGACCATGGCGTGCAGTCCCAGTGCATCGATGACGCTGAACATGAGCAATGTCTGCGGCCGGAACAGCAGATAGAGAGCCCCTCCCACCACAATGGCGACAGTGGCACAGATGAGTTCTAGCTGGTGTCTGATAGTCATGCTCAAACGATGTTGCGAGGTCACACCCGTTTTGTTTACGGTGCAAAAATACACATTATTTTATTGTATGCAGGTTTTCTGCCACTTAAATTGTGTTAACATCGCCACCAAGTCAAAGGTTTTTGCTATCTTTGCAGAAGATATGCTGCATTCGGCAAAACTGAAGCAAGTTTCTTTTGCCCTCATTTGCAACATCTTTGCAGAAGATATGCTGCCTGCTGCCTAAACAATCATTCAGTGACGAAGGACGAAGAAAGCAGGCTGAATCAATGAAAAAGACGACGAAAGAATGGTAAAAGTATGTATTGTGGCCGGTGCGCGCCCCAACTTCATCAAGGTGGCACCGCTGATTCGCGCCATGGAGAAGTCCGATGGCATTTGTTATGAACTCGTCTACGCTGGACGGGCAGACGACGCCACGCTGGAGGGGACACTGTTTGACGACCTGCAGATTAGTCGGCCCACAGTGTTTCTTGGTGTTGACAGCGTGAGCCTGAACGAGATAACGGGGCGCGTGATGGGCGCTTTCGAAAAATACCTGTCGACGCATCCCACCGACGTAGTCATCGTGGTCGACGACCTGGCCTCCACGATGGCAGCCGCCATTGTGACCAAGAAGCAGGGTGTGCGCCTTGCCCATCTGGTGGCTGGCACGCGTTCGTTCGACATCAACATGCCAAAGGAGGTGAACCGTCTGGTCATCGACGGTTTGTCGGACCTGCTCTTCACGGCTGGCATGTCTGCCAGCAGCATCACCAACCGCGAGGGTGCCGAGCAGAGCCGCGTCTACATGGTGGGCAACATCCTGATAGACAACCTGCGCTACAACCACGACCGCTGGCAGAGACCACCGCTCATGGACGAAACCAAGCTGGCTGACGGACGCTACCTGGTGTTCACCCTGAACCGCCGCGCACTGCTGCGCAACGAGGAAAACCTGAAACTCATGATGGACGCGCTGACCAGCAGGGCCGACGTTCCCGTGGTTGCCGTGCTGCGACAGGAGGCTCGTCGCGTGGTGGAAGCCATCGTGCCGCCCACACCAGGTTTCATCTATGCCGACCCCCTACCCTATCTTCAGTTCGGCTATCTGACAAGCCACGCCATGGGAATCGTCACCGACAGCGGCAACGTGGCCGAAGAAGCAACCTTCAATGGTGTGCCCTGCATCACGCTGAACAGCTACACCGAGCACATTGAAACGGTTAAGGTGGGCACCAACGTCCTCGTGGGCGAAGATGCCGGTCAGCTGGCTGAGGCACTGCAGGAGATGGTGGAGGGACGATGGAAAAAGGCATCGCTGCCCGAACGATGGGACGGACGGACGGCCGAACGCATCGTCAGAATCCTGACAAACGAACAGTAAGGCACGCGGGGAGCAGGTACAGGAGTAAGAATCGCACTAAAAAGTATCGTCTGCAACTCCTGCGCTCGACCTTTGGTCGCTCTGCTTGCAGAGAACTCCTGAACTCCTGCAACTCCTGAGTTAATGACGTAGATAAACGACTAATAATAAAAAGCGAAAAAGACATGAAAGACTTCATTTTCTACAGCCCTACGCAGGTGGTCTTCGGACGACAGAGCGAGGAACAGGTGGCCTCATTGGTGAAGAAGCATGGCGGCACGAAGGTGCTGGTACACTATGGCGGCGGCAGTGCGCGACGTTCCGGCCTGCTCGACAAAATGTTCCGCCTGCTCAGTGAGGGCGGCATACCCTACGTGGAACTGGGCGGTGTGGTGCCCAATCCGCTGCTTTCCAAGGTAAAAGAAGGCATTGAACTATGCCGGAAAGAAGGCGTCGACTTCATCCTGGCAGTGGGCGGCGGCAGCGTTATCGACTCTGCCAAAGCGATTGCCTACGGTCTCTGCTACAACGGCGACGTGTGGGATTTCTGGGCAGGCAAGGCCAAGCCACAGGCATCGGTGCCCATTGGATGTGTCCTCACCATTCCCGCAGCAGGCAGCGAAATGAGCGACAGTTGCGTCATCACTCGCGATGAGGACAAGAACAAGCGAGGCATCAACAGCGACCTCTGCCGCTGCCGCTTCGCCATCATGAATCCCGAGCGCACCTTCACGCTGCCCGAATATCAGACAGCCGCCGGAGCTACCGACATCATGATGCACACCATGGAGCGCTATTTCACCAGCGAACAGGACATGACGCTCACCGACAGCATGGCCGAGGCACTGATGCGCACCGTGAAAGACAGCGTGTTCGAGGTGCTGCGCAATCCCGAGGACTACCGCCATCGGGCACAGATCATGTGGGCTGGAAGCCTCTCTCACAACAACCTGATGGAGTGTGGACTTGGCAAAGACTTCGCTACTCATCGCCTGGAACACGAGCTGAGTGCCGTCTATGGCGTGACCCACGGTGCCGGCCTGGCAGCCATCTGGCCCTCATGGGCGCGCTTTGTCATGCCGCGCCATCTGAGCCGCTTCGTCCAGTTTGCCGTCAACGTGATGGGCATTCCCAATGACTTTACTGACCCCGAGGCAACCGCAGAGCGCGGCGTGCAGGCCATGGAACGCTTCTATCGCGCCATCGGCATGCCCACCTGCATATCTGAACTGCTCGGACGCACCATTTCGGAAGAAGAGATTGACGTGCTCGTGGAGAAGTGCAGCCGCGGACGAACCATCACCGTGGGAACGCTCGACGTGCTGGGACCTGAACAGATGGCCGAGGTTTACCGCATGGCCAACCGATGAACATAAAGAAATTCGCGTGATCATTTACTATTTGACGATTTACTATTTACGATTTATTTACTATTTAGCTATTGAACCACAACCCATAAAAAAGCAAAATAACTAAACCGTAAATAAATAGTAAATCGTAAATCGCTAAATCGCAAATGTTAAGGACTTCAGAAAGTTGAAAACACGGCTGACCAAAAAGAAATCCGACAAGGTGCTGTCATCTTGTCGGATTTTCTTTTTCAGCGCATCGCTTGCGGTTATTTGAGTCTCAGATGGGTGCTGCCTGCCGGCATAAATACCGGCGTAGAGTTTTCTGGCTTGACAATCTGGCTCGTAAAGGGGGCTATTTCCAGTTCGGCAGCCTCCTTGTTTCCGTCACCAGCATTCTGGTTGTGCGTCAGAGCCTGTCCCTTGGGAAGAATATAGTCACCAACGATTCTATAATGGTTGCTCACGCATGACTTGGCTTTCTTCATGTCGGTCCTGTTGATGTCGTAAGCCAGACGTCCAGCCTCAACACTTGACTTGATGAGTTTGTTGATGGGAACATTCATGTTGAACTGCAGGAAAGCAGGAATCTCTATGTCGCATTTCGAGCGAACGGTCGGTATGCATTCCTGGAAAAGCCAGTCGTAGAGGAACGTCGGGCGGGTGCTTGTGATGTTGTATTGGTATTCAACAATGCTGCCTGGCTCCACATCGGGCACCACCACGTGTATGACCATATAGTTGTCGTCGACACGCTCCTGCGCAAAAGAACTGGTGCTGACATTCCTTTTCACCACCTTGCCTTTCTCGTTCTTGGTGAACACCTTTATCTTCATGTCGGTCACTTCGTCACGACTATAAACGTCACCGTTGTCGGCATTGAAATAGGTAATGTCTATATTGGCATGCTTGGCACCTTCTGGCTTCATGATTTTCGTGCGAAGCCCGACTGTGTACTTGACCAGAATGTTGCTGTCGTCAATCATGTTTTTACTGAAATCAGAAATATTGTCACCACTGATTTCCGAACTGTTCATGTTGTAGTTGTCGACCTGATCGGACAGCTGATACGTCACCGTCATCGTCTTGCATAGGATGATGGCGTCGGCATCAATGGCATCACCCCAGCCGATATAGTCCCACTCCAGATCCGATGGCTTGCCGAATTTCTCATTGGGCAACTGTGCACTCGCCGTTCCTATGCACAAAACGAATGCTACCGATACTAATAACGCTTTTCGAAAAATACCACTCATAATTACTTGTATTAAAATGATTTTCAAATTTCGCATGTTCATTTACTATTTGACGATTTACTATTTACGATTTATTTACTATTTAGCTATGGAGCTACTTGTTTGCGCAGCGGCAACCCGCAAAATAGCCAAACAACTAAATCGTAAATAAATAGTAAACCGTAAACAGCTAAATCGTAAATACATATAACTTCAGATAGTTGATAACGATTGTTTTCACTCCGATAGCGAAGTCGCTGCAAAGATAGAGATAATTGCTGAAACGACAAAACATTTAACCGACATTCTTCACGAACACTGCACCAAAGATGCAAACTATCCCTGCCCCCTTCCCATAGGAGGGGTAACACGCACTCGCCTTTGCCGCTCTGCATCCCCTTCCCTTCTGAGGATTTGGGGTGGGTTCCAGAGACGCTAAAATCCTGTGGCCTATTTTCTGAACAGCGATGCTATCCACAGCACGGCTACAGCACCTACCACCGAGGTTCCAATGGCACCGATTGTGCCACCCCATGAGATGTTGAGCCATCCGAGGATGTGGCCACCCACAATACCTCCGACAATGCCCAGAAGGCAGTTCCACAGACAGCCGAAGCCTTCGCCTCGCATGATTTTCCCGGCAAGAAAGCCCGAGATGATACCAATGATGATTGCTCCAATTGTTATTTCCATAATAATGTATTGCGGCGCTCAGCGCCTGATGAATAATTAATAATGTGAGAACCAACCCCAGCCCTCCCGAAGGGAGGGAGTGGTGAGAGAACACTTCTTCCGCTTCCTTTTCTCACCTCTCTGCAGAACCCCTCCCTTGGGGAGGGGCAGGGGTGGGTTCATTTCTTTCCGCTTCCTTGTTGATGCTTCTATTCCAGGCTGCTCAGGGCCCAAGCATAAAGCGTGCCACAAGGGGCAGATGGTCGCTGTAGCCGTTCTGGTACCGCATACCGTTGTAGTTGCGATGGGGCATGACGCCGCCATAGGTCTTGTCTTCTTCAAGCAGGAACGGGGCATCAAACACCCGGCAGGAAGAGAACAGCGGCAGCAAAGGACCGCTGGCGAAGATGTGGTCGATGCTTTGCCATTGGCCTTTGTACTTATAGGTTCCGCGAGCGCCGTTCGTGCCCTGGGCTGACTGGGAGATATTCGTAAGGCCTGCCTTCACGATGAGCTGCGGCAAGTAGCCGTCGTGCGGGTCGTTCATGTCGCCAGCCACAATGATCTTTGCCTGTGGATGGATGGCTCTTACGGAGTCGATGGCAGCGGTGAGCACCGTTCCCACCTGATGACGGTGCGGCCGTGTGGTGCGCTCACCTCCAAAACGACTGGGAGCATGCACCACGAAGACGTGCAGCGTGTCGTGGTCTCGCAGTTCGCCTTCCACGTAGAGGATGTCGCGTGTTGGTCGCATGTCGGGGAGCGGACAGACACGAATGGCATGGTGGCTTATCGGACGGAAGGAGAAAGGACTGTAGAGCAGGGCCACGTCGATGCCACGCAGGTCGGGACTTTGTGTGGCAATGAACTCATAGCCTGCCTTCCTGAGCAGCGAACGCTTCGTGAGATCGCGGCAGACGCTGTCGTTTTCCACCTCCAGCAACGCCACCAAGTCGGGCAGCTGCCAGTCGTCCTCACCGCCACAGGCTATGATCTCCTGACCGATGTTGTTCAG
>JAEEGL012548382.1_pt1 | contig 11624 bp, 5 predicted proteins | sample 9134231 | NCBI WGS metagenome assembly JAEEGL01 (sample SAMN16246548, study PRJNA631951) | gut metagenome | biome: gut microbiome; feature: rumen; material: fiber-attached | host: Bos | place: Iran: Karaj | collected 2018-10 | reverse complement strand
TTTATGGCAAAAAAACTGTTTGAGGAAGAGGGCATTCCGGTCGGCCTGATCGATACGACATTAGGCGGATCGACCATTGAATCCTGGATGAGCGAGGAGATGCTGGGCGCCTTTCCGGAGCAGCTGGAAATCGCGAAAACTTACAAGGATGATGCGTACCTTGAAAAAGTGCTCAGGGAAAACGAAGAGAATGCCGCAGCCTGGCATGAATGGATCGATGCGCATGATGCCGGGATCGCGCAGCGCTGGTACGAAATGAGATCTGAAGAGGAGATTGAAAGCGAAAATAATGCAAAGAGAAGTGCAGAGAGCGAAACAGAGCAAGAGACGGAACGCGGAATGAAGGATAACGATGGCTGGGAAGAGATCAACCTGCCGTGCATTTTCAAAAATGATCCACGACTGAAAGGGTTTACGGGCAGTATCTGGTTTCGGAGGACTTTTTACGTAGACAGCATGAAGGCGGGTAAAAAGGCGCTTCTCTGGTTCGGTACTATGACCGACAGTGATGAGATCTTTCTAAACGGCGTTTCCATCGGCAGGACGGAATATTGTTATCCGCCCCGAAGATATGAGATCCCGGCAGGTCTTTTGAAGGAAGGCGAAAATGAGATCGTAGTGCGGCTTTTGGTGGAAAAAGGAACCGGCCGCGTGACGGACGGAAAGGTTTACGGGATCCTGTTCGGAAACGGCAAACGGGAAACGGACGGTTTTTATGAAAAGGCGCAGGGTTTTGAAGTGCTCAGGCTGGACGGCACCTGGCACTACAAGATAGGCACCCGCAGTGAGAAGATCAGGCCGACTGATTTTGTGAGCTGGAAGCCGACGGCCCTTTATAACGGCATGCTGTATGGCTGCACTTTTTTCAATATCAGGGGGATCCTGTTTTATCAGGGTGAGGGGAATATTCTAGCTGCGGATATCTATCCGGATGAATTTTCGAGTATGGTTGCCGGATACCGGAGGTTGTGGCGCGACGAGGATCTTCCCATCGTGTATGTGCAGCTTCCCGAGTTTGATCTGGTTACCTATGAACCGGATGGAACCGATGATATCAATACCTGGTGGGAAAACATGCAGGCCGTGCAGGAATCCTGCGCTGATATCAAAGGCGTATCTATGATAAAAACCATCGGCAGCGGAGAGTTAAACGATCTGCACCCGCAGCGGAAGAAAGGCATCGGCGAAGATGCGGCAATTGCAATGATGAAGGCAACCAAAACGGAAAAATAAGTGTATTCATTATAGGGGAAAAATAAACTCAAGAGGAGAATACTGTTATGCCGAAGAAAAATGAGGTGGTATTGGATGAATATGAAGCAAAGGTCTATGACCATATCATGCTGTTTCGAAAGGATCCGAAGGCATTTGCCAAGATTCTGGTGAGCACACAAAAAGACATTGCCCAGGGAAATCTTCTGGTCAGGAAGGACCTGGTAGGCCTCATTATAGAGTCGCTTCCGAAGGCTGAGAAAGAAGAATTATTGAATGAGATCTATGACATTCGTCTTGATACCATGAGAAGGGTTGGTTCGGATATCATATTCGGCAGGAAGTTTCATGATTCAAAATCGCTGGGCAGCTTTAAAGACTACGGGCGTTTTTGTATGAAGGCTGCCGGTTTGATCGCAAAGAAGGAAGCGCTTCCGAAGGAACTGCCGTTTATCGATATGGTGGCAGAGTATCTTGGCTGGGATGAAAAGGAGTTTCAGGCAAGGGCAGATGTGTGGCTGGAAAAAGAAACAGACCGGCACGGCGATTACTGGGACGACAGGGAAAAGAGCCTGCGAGATATTGTTGGCCTTCGCGTTTCCCTGCAAACCGATGAAGAGGTTTTGCAGGATGTTGAGGTCGATGCCACGACGAATGACAGAGAATACATACTTTATATGCCGCCTTCTGCAGATGAATATATGGATCAGTTTGCCGATGAGGATGCAGAAAACCGAAAGGCTCTCGAAGAGGAGTTTAAAGGCTATGCAAAAGAGGCAAAGCAGATCCTTGAGGATCTGAAACCCTATGAGGATAAACTTCCGAAGAAATTTCTTGAAAGAATGAAAGAGGCTGCAGCGTTTGACGGGTCCGGTGGTGCTACTTTTCGCCATCTTCTGAAGGCGGTTCACTTAGAAGATAATGACAAGAAAAAGTTTGACGATTATTATTTTGATCTGATGAATATCGATCCGGATCTCGAGCCGGTGGTCGACCGTTTAAAGGAGTATAGCGGGAAGGTTGTAAACGCCATCTATGATCATGTCCAAAAAGGCGATATCCCAAGGAACCTGGCTGTCAGTCTGACCAGATATAAGAATGTTGCAGCAAATCAGAAGGAGGAGGTTGAAAAGAGACGGACAGAACCGAAGGAATATGAAAAATTAGAAAAAGAAAGAAAGGAAACGAAGCAGAAAACGGAATTTCTTCAAAATCGGAAGACGAAAGAAAAAAAAGATCTGGACGATCATTTGAAGGAAGCAGAAGAGCAGCTCGAGGAAGCCAAAAAGACGCGTAAGCTTTCTGACCGTGTACTTGGAGGCGAGGCTGCAGAAGAAAAGGAAAATCCGGAGCATGAAGTGGTACCCAATACCACCGAACAGAGACTTGTGGCCACCGGAAAAGAAGTGGATTACGGCGTGGCAGAGGCGCTGGCTAAGGTTGGGGAGCAGGATAAGCTCGATCCGGCCGATCTGCGTCTGTATATGAAATCCATGTCGGCTGCCGCAGAGCATGCGGGATTCCAGGATTTCTCCACGCTGATGCGCTATGTCTTTAAGGCGACGGGAGAGTTTAAGCAGATTCCGGATATTAAAAAACTGCGTGAGGAAACCTTTAACCTGGCCCAGGAAATGTACCATGCGGCAGAAGAAGCGAATGGGAAGGGCAAAAACGCGGATGAAAAAGAAAAACTCCTTGAACAGTGCAAGACAGATTATAAGGACAGGCGCGATGCCTGGATGCTCCGTCTTCGCGAAATGATGGAAAAATACAATGATGTCGGTTTTGCCGGTAAAATGTTCACGGAGACCTTTGAGCAGGTGGATGAAAGAGTCCCCATTGATCTGAAGACCGGAAACAACAGGCGTGTGTTCAAAAATGACCTGAAAGTGGTCGGCGGCGCTTTCAGGGATGAAAGATACGCCTTTGTCAGCAATATTTATGAGTGCGTGCTCGAAGCCGAAGTCAAAGCAGATAATACCTTTATGCATCCGGTTCTCGGCGAAAGCGGTATGGAAAAAACGACGATGGGTATTTTAGCGCAGGTGGAAAAGTATCTGCGGGAAGAAGTGCCCGGTCTTGCGGATATGGAGGATTTCCCGGTCCCGGATTATAAATATATCGAGTCGGAAGGCGTTCAGCATTATCTGACAAAGGTGGATCAGTACCTGGCAACGCATGTGACCAAAAAGGAAGATGCTGACAGGCTCAAGGTTGCCGGGGCATATTTTGACCGTTGGCGTGAAAGGATGGATGACCTGAGCGTCGTAGAGACGAATATGCATGATGTGGTCGCCTTTATCCGAAGGACAGACCTTGATCTGGATCAGAAAAAATATGCCATGAACCAGATTCTCAGAGATCTGAAAACCCAGGGCTTTCAGATCGAAGGGGATGTAAAAGGCATTAAGAATACGGTGGATTTTGAGATTTGGTGTATGAACAGTCTTGCACCGGCAGTGGATCACTGCATACGCAGAGGAAAGGTCGATTGCGCATATTTTTATGTGTATCTGACAGACAAGATGCTTCGGGCCAAACTGGGTAAATACAGCAGTGGATGGGCGAAAAAGCAATTTGGTCTGGTGATCAGAGATTATTATTTCCGTGAACAGGAGCTGTCGAAGGAAGAGATCGTAAAGATGAAACAGCTCCGTAAAGCAACTTATCTGAACAGATATCTTCATCTGGATTCCTTCCTTTCCGATAAGGTCACCAATGAGATCGCTGTTGCCGCTGCCAATGCAGGATATCAGGAGGCAATGAGCAAATGGGATGTCGCCAAAAAGATCGTCATCTATGCCATGGGCGTGGAAGGAAAGACGCTTAATGAACTCATGGAGTACTCGGAGGCCGACAGAGAAAAACTGGCCAGGCGTTTTGCCGAGGAGATCAAAAAACGTCCCTATAACGGAGCCGAAGCATCTGAGCTTACTGCACAGCAGCTGAAAGAAAACGTTCAGTGGTACGGTAAGATGTATGCGAATTGCTACCAGCAGCTCTTGAAGAAAAAACAAAAATTCTTCGAGGCAGGTGTTGTTGATAAAGCAGGGAATGCGAAGGAATTCCAGAATTCGGAGGTCTATCTTTGGGATGGCCTGATGAGTGATCTGGTAAGCGATGACCTGTACGGTATGCTGGGAGAAGACGCAGTCTTGCCTTCCAAATCCAATGTCCATGGTGTGGACAGGCCGGCTGCCTGCAAGGAAGGCTTTGACGCCGTAGCCGGTCAGGGCGCGTTTGATAAAACTGTTGAATTTTCAAAGGCCCTTTCCGCCATCACAAAACCTTATCTGCCGGGACTGACGGATCCGGATCATACGCCTCTGCAAAAACTGCTGTTTAAGATGATCATCAAGTATGAGATCGAGCCGAAGTTTGCCGGCATGGATTTAGACGCTGTGGATCCGGAAACGTTAAAGCTGCTGACTAAAACCGGGGAAAATCTGGAAAAAGCATATAAGGTCATAACGAGCAAGGATTTCAAAGAGATCGCAGAGGATTTCGGCTACGCTTATGCTGTCAGTGAACAGGATATTGAAAAACTGTTGAATGCGGATAAAAGGTCTGATGAAGGCCTGATCGCCGGTGCAAAGATCGGGCTGAATGCCGACTGCCAGCTGCAGGAGGTCCTGGGCTTTATGTCCCGCAATATCCCGGGCGTTCCGGAGATTACCTCGCTTTATGCAAAAACACTGCAGGGGCAGAAGGATGAGAGGATCCGGGAGGCTGTCAGTGAAGGCCGTCCGGAAAGTGTCAGAGAAGAGACAGAAGAAGAGAAAACAAAGAGATACGAAGAGGGAAAGAAGGCCAGAGAGGAAGCAAAGAAGGCAGAGCAGGCGAGAATAGCAAAAGAAGAAAAGGAGAGAGAGGCAAAAACACCTGCCGGACGCCTGAAAAGCAAACTTATTGCATGCAGGAGAGTCATCAAGAGATATACCGGCGACAGAGAGAAAGCTGTAAAAGAGAATAAAACAGAGGAAGTTAAGACAATTGATCAAAAGCTGCTATCTATGAAACTAAAGGAAGCAGAACGAATCAAGGAGATTGCTTATCAGGAAGCCAGAGCAAAGTATGTAAGCTCTCCGGACCGTCAGATCTTTGAGTATGCTGCAGCGGACATCGCGTATTACAAAGCATGCAGAAAACATAACAATGATTACAGAGCTATCTTAGGCGAGGAGGAGTATAACAAACGTCAGAAAGAGCTTGCCGAAAAAGAGGCGGATGCGCTTTTGAATCTTCGCTGCACAACTCAGTTTAACAGGGAGAGGAACAGGATCTACCGTACTTGTCTGCAGGCGATCCTGAAGGACAAGGGGCTTGAACCGGATAATGAGGAGGCAGCAAAAAAGATCACTGTTGAGGAAATCTTAGCGAAAAAGCAGACCTTGTTTGCAGATGAGAAGTACAGCGTTTTCAGCAAAGAAGATATGACGGACGCGATGCAGGGGAAGAAGGCTGCCAGATCTAAAGAACTGATGCAAAGAAGGGTGGATAATTACAATAAGCTTGCCGAGGAGGCCTTCGCTACCATCGCTGAAAATGCTGCAGCCTATCAGCATAAGATGAAAGATCTGAAAAAGGACGGCCAGACCGGCAGGGTGGAGTTTGACAAGATTGACTTCAGGGTACAAAGGGAAAAAGAGGCATTGTTCAAAGAGGTTTTCGGTCCGTTTATGGAAAACCAGAATATGGATGAGCATGACTTCAAAGACAAGAACGGTGACGAACTCTCCTTTGTGAAAAACTTCGTGGTGACGACTCCGAAAGGGATAACCGGAACACCGGATGAGATTTTGGTCAAACTGGGCATGAATCCCCACTCGACTTTCACCAATCGTGAGGTGCTCATTTTGCATGCGTTAACACAGCCCGGCTGGAAGGTGTCATATAACATGGTCAAGACACGTGTTATGGAGACGGAAAAAAATGGGGAAAAAGAATACTTCGGTCAGTACTACATAGGCGAACCTAAGGAGATTGCTTCCTTTGTGACGCCGGAATATGTACTCTACCGGAAGAACCTGGAGTATCAGAGTATCATAAACTCCAATGAGCACCAGTATTCATTAGAAAGTCCGGGAGCGATCATTCCGATCGAGGATGAAGAGATTTACTTAAAGGCTGTTTACGGCGATCAGGCATCCAAACATGATGTGACCGATTTAGATGAACTTTTCTTTGTTTGGGCAGCGAATCAACCGGATGCAGGCGGTTTTTCTGACATATATGATAAGGTTCGGATGCAAAAGCCCGAAGGCAGGGCGCTGATCACCCGGTTTCGGGATGAGATCCTGCAAAAACCTTTTGCAGAGAATGCGCAGTGGTATGCGCAGATGATCGGTCAGACATTCCGCAAGGCAGCTGAGCTGAAATTTAAAAAGTTTGATGAGGCGTATGATGAAAACGGTGTGGCGCTGGTGCTTCGGTACAATAACGTGGCCCTTATGGAAATGGTCAAAATGTACGACAAGGCGATCCCCTTTGCGAAAAACAGTGAGGAGTACAAGAACTTTCAGAAGGAAGTCTGCAAAGCATTTGGGGATGACAAACTTCCCGCTTATATCGAACAGGTAAAATTCATATTTGACTGTTATCGTGAAACGCTGAATCCGAACCTTCCCATTCAAAAGAGAGCGGCTTACAAGCTGCTGTTTGAGATCATGCAGACGCCAATGATGGACAAGCCGTGGAACAAGGAATATCTGCAGGATCTTCAGGCAATCCGCAAGGAAATAGAGAAAGGTGATTTTTCGGAATTTACGGAAAAAGAAAGCAAGGAGCAGCTTTCGTCTTCGTTTGGCATATGGCATGATGATGAAAAAAACCTGCGCATTTTACAGATCATGACGAAAAAGATCCCTTCTGCAAAGCCTGTTGCCGAGACGCTTAAGAAGTATGAAGACGAGATCAGGGAAAGGAAACTGGAAGCGGAAAGAAAAGAAGCAGAGCGCAAAGCAAAAGAAGAAGAGGAAAGAAGAAAGAAGGAGGAAGCAGAGCGAAAGAAGAGGGAAGAAGAAGAGAGGATCAAGCGCAATTATGAGAACAAGCAGCCGGACCGTAACCGCCACAAAGCGGTGATCGACCATATTAATTCGCTGCACTTTACTAATATATATGATCTGGACTATAATAAGGGATTCCGGCTGGAAGAAAACCCGAATGCTTTTTATAATGGCGGTAATGTAAATGAAGGTGAGCGCAAGAAAGCGGCGAAGATGTTTGATCAGATTTTCGGTAAATATGTCCGGTATGTGATCGAGAAGGAAAACGCAAAAGGCGGACCCGCGATTACGGAAGAGGATGTGATCAGGAAATGCTTTTACGTGCATCGGGATGCTAAATATGACAAGGGTGGTAAAGCTTATGATGTGGCGGTGTCATCACTCAGGCAGTATTACAATCAATATCAGATAGAGGAGATGGCGCTTGAGCATACCAAAGCTTCAATCCTTCATGCTATGGCAAGGGATAAAGTAGAGCTACGGGTTTATCCGCTCATCAGGAATACGGAAACAAACGAGATCGAAATTGAAGATGAACCCATTCTCGTTACCCGTCCGGATCCGAAGATCGGCGCCAAGAAACAAAAAGAGCAGACGGCTGAGGCTGGGCTGAAGGAATATACCGACGAACTTGTTGATAATGTATTCGGGGCCAATAAGAAGGAGAAGAAAGCAGAGAAAAAAGAAGACAAGAAGGCGGTGATCAAAAAGGATCAGCCGGAGAATAAGAAGGATAAGAAGGAGAAAAATGATCAGCCGAAGGATGTCAAAGAAGATAAGAAAGAGAAAATCGTTGTAAAAGAAGACAAGAATGCAAAGCCGGAGGATAAGAAGAAAGAAGAGATAAAAGATGATCAAAAAGAAGATCTGCTGATCATCATTGATGAGCCAAAGAATGACAAAATCATCGATGAGCATAAGAATCAGGCAGGGCTGCTGAACAAAAACGGGAAGCAGAATCAGATCATAGAAAATCAGCAGCCGGAGCTGATCGAACAAGAGCAGGACGATGCTGAACTGCTCATCGAGCCGAAACAGAAGAAACAGGAAGATCAGCAGGCGATCTGGAGACCGAAGGCCGGTGATGGCGATGTGATGGCAAGGTATAAAGCCGCTATGTATAATTTCCAGGCAAAGCGAGCGTCTTTCTTTAAGCAGGAGAGTGACCAGCACCTACTGCTCCGCCAGGCAGCCTTGGAACTGATCAGGGACAGAAGCGGCAGGGCTGAAAATGCCGGAGAGAAGGAAAACCGGATCCGGAATTTAGGATCCGCAGATGAGAAAAAAGCGGCGATTGTTGACTGGATGAAGAAAGCCTATCGGATAAAAGCCGAGGCGGATGTTTATATCGCAGATAAAACCGGATTGACGTTTGCCGGACAGGATAGAAAGCAGGGGGCCAGAGACCTTAGAACACTGGCAAAAGAGGAACTCCGGTCGGCAGAGCGGCTTGTGCAGGAATTGAGAATCGAAGGCTTTACGGCTGACGAAGTGAAACGTCAGATCGCTAAGGAGCAGTATGATACTGCGGCGGAGAAACTTCGTGTATTTGGTGATATGCCGCTGGAAAACTGCATGACAGATCCGGTAACCAGAAAGAAAGTATATGGTTACTTCTGCGATATGCTTGCTGCTTGTTCTGCAAACATGGTATTGGATGCTCAGAATCATCCCAATGATAATGTTCCGTCCGATGTGTTCGCTATCCGCAAGGCACTGGATAAGGATAAAGATTTACAGACTGCTGTTGATCAGTATTTCAGACGCAATCGATCACTGACGGCGAACAAGCTTCTTGAAGAGATGCAGGTAAACAATGGCGTTGATATGATCCAAAGGATGAATCCGAAAAATATGCGCGAACACACACAGCAGATCCGTGTGAACAACAACAAACAGATGAAGAAGTAAAGCAAAGGAGTAACTACTGAAAGTCATGCGGATCATAAACTTAATTGAGAATACAGAGGGACGCAGCGGCTGCGTATATGCACACGGGCTTTCGTTTTATGTCGAGACGACAAAGCATAAACTCCTGATGGCCCTGGGTCCCTCCGGGGAAACGTTGCAGAACGCGGAAGTATTAGGGATCGATCCGGCTGCGGTGGATACGGTTATCTTAAGCCACGGACACTATGATCATTCCGGGGGAATTCTTCCCTTTGCAAGGATCAATGACCGGGCCCTCATCTATATGCAAAAGTCTGCGATAGATGACTATTATGCGGACGATGGGAAAAGCGCGCCGGAGAGATTTCGTTATATCGGGATCGATAAGGATATCGCGGCCCTTCCTCAGGTGAGATTTTTAGACGGAGATACCGTCATTGATGAGGAACTGGAGTTGTTTGTGATCCGAAGAAGAACCCATGAACTGCCCTTTACGAACCGAAGGCTTCTTCTGCGAAGGGGAGAGGAATACCTGCAGGATGATTTCGGACATGAACATTTTCTGGTGATCCGTCAGGAGGGAAAGAGCGTCCTTTTGTCCGGCTGTGCGCATAACGGGATTTTGAGCATTCTGGATGCATATATACAAAAGTACGGGAAGGCTCCGGATCTGGTAGTCAGCGGATTTCATCTGATGAAAAAAACGGAGTACAGACAAAGCGAGATCGATCAGATCAAGGCGATCGCCGGAAAACTTATGACATATCCGACGAAATTTGTCACCTGCCATTGCACGGGAGTGGTTGCTTTTGATATGATGAAAAGCGTCATGGGAGAGAGGCTTTCCTATGTGCATTCGGGCGAAGAGATTGAGCTAGACAGGTTATGGTGAAGATATGGTGCTGGAAACAAAGCGATTGTTTTTGCGGGAAATGAGTATGGATGATTTTGATCCGTTGTATGCGGTTCTGGCAGATCCGGAGATCATGCAGCATTATCCTTATACTTTTGATGAAGAGCGTGTCAGAGACTGGATACGCCGCAATATGAAACGGTATGAGGATAACGGTTTCGGCTTGTGGGCGGTGTGCCTGAAGGAAACCGGCGAAATGATCGGTGACTGCGGACTGACGCTGCAAAACATTGAGGGTGAGATGCTGCCGGAGATCGGTTATCATATCCGCAGGGATCAACAGCATAAGGGATATGCGAAGGAGGCCGCGGGCGCGGTTCGTGACTGGGCTTTTGCAAACACGGACTATCCGGCATTGTATTCCTATTGCAAATATACGAACGAAGCATCTTACAGAACCGCGGAAGCGATCGGCATGCACTTTGAGAAAGAATACCCGGATGAAGCAAACGAGGTGACGCACGTTTCCGTTATTTACAGAGGTGAAGTCGTATAATAGGGTGATGTATAGTCCGGTATGAAAATACGGAGTCAAAAAGTAAATGATAAATCAGGAGGAAAAGGATGAAAAAGTGGTATGACGAAGAATATGAATTTACGGTAGAGGTGGTTGGTTTTGTACATGGTGATCATACAGAACGGTATTGCCGGAATGGGGAAGAAATCGGTGACAAATACACATGTACATATGGATGTCCGGTGAATCAGGACGGATTGGGAATATGCTCAAAAACAATGATGATGTTATATCCGCTGATGGAAGTAGTAAGAGGCGGTGGTGATCTGACCAAGGTCGGTGGCGATGGGAAATACTCAAAAACTGTCGTATGCCCGGATGGCTGCGTGATCTTTAAACTGACAGCAAAGCCACTTGGAAATGATAATTTCCATACCGGGGGATTTTGGGATTATCCTGATGAAACACAAAAGTAAATAGTGTAAAAGTCCGAAATGAAAAACGGAGGAACAAACTAAATAACAAATGATAAAGGAGTATAAAACAATGATCGTAAATGTAAAGGATCCGGAAGAAAAAAAGGTAATTGCAAGAACAGTACTTGAAGGATTGAAAGAATGGTTTGAGGTCGATGAGAGCCGGGAAGGCTATATTCATGATTGTGTGGATTGGATCTTTCTTGCAGCAAAAGACGGAGATAAGCCCATGGGATTTTTATGCCTGAAAGAAACAGGGAATGCCACAGTTGAACTTGCTGTTATGGGTGTGCTGAAGGATTATCACAGAAACGGTATTGGCCGTCAGCTTGTTGAAAAAGCGAAAGAAGTTGCCGGTTCTGAGGGCTATGAATTTATGCAGGTGAAGACCGTAAAAATGGGGATGTATGAAGACTATGACAGGACGAACTATTTCTACATCGGCTGCGGCTTTAAGGAGTTTGAACTGTTTCCGTATCATTGGGATGAGGCGAATCCGTGCCAGATTTATGTGATGTCCCTGAAATGATACCTGATCACAGGACGGATCAACTTGTATGAAGCGGATTAGAGAGCACCTTCTACAGAGGGTGCTCTTTTTGTAGTACCAACGCGGCAATGGATACCGTTCTTGCAAGGGCAGACATCAGACGGGTGCAAGAGCATGA
>JAEEGL010417554.1_pt1 | contig 11624 bp, 14 predicted proteins | sample 9134231 | NCBI WGS metagenome assembly JAEEGL01 (sample SAMN16246548, study PRJNA631951) | gut metagenome | biome: gut microbiome; feature: rumen; material: fiber-attached | host: Bos | place: Iran: Karaj | collected 2018-10 | reverse complement strand
CATGAAGAGGCGAGGAGATTATTTGAAATAATTATCAGGTGCAGAAAACAAAAAATGCACCACGAAGATGCATTTTTTATATGCGTTTACACTTTAGCGCTTTAAAGCATAAGCGTGCTTGTTGAGCATAAGAGACTTGAACTCTTGACCTCCTGCTTGCAAAGCAGGCGCTCTAGCCAACTGAGCTAATGCCCCAACATGTCGGGATAAGCGGGGGGGCGCTTATCCCGACATCATAATATCACAAGCCCGCAAAAAATGCAAGTTTTAAGCATAAAAAATACCCCGGCACCATAAAAATGCGCCGGGGCTCTCTACCTTATTCACTATCAGAAAAATCATCTACGCTGATGTTAAACAGATCCATAATTTCATCGTCTACATGGCGGGCGATAATGGCCCTGTCGTCATCCAGGTCGGCAAGAATCGCGTCGCGAAGTGCAGATACGCCATCCACGTCATTGAGCTTCATATGACCATAATCCTCTTCCAGGATAATATATGGTCCTCCAATAAGCTCTGTGGTACTCCTCTCATACCACAGCTCACCATGAGCTTTCGCAATCTTCCATTTAGCAGTCGCACCATCGGCAAATTCAATCATTGCCTCCAAATCACCGATGCGGCTGACTACTTTCTTTGCCAACCGTTCTTCTTCCGGCATGGAAGACTCATGCTCGCAGCAATCATCATCGCCGAGTATTTCTTCGACCTCAATCATTACGCGATACTGGAAGAATACATCATTCAGGAACGTGTTGTAGCTGACGCAGAATTCACTCAGCAACTCGTATAAACCACAGTCTTCCGGTCCGGCGAAGTCACAGAAAGGCTGCCCATCGCACTCCATTCCGAAGTTGTCATAGCAGACATCCACGAAATCAAAGATAATCTCTTTGTACAGTGCTTCGACTTCGTCAGCGCAGTCACGAGGCGCCTCATAGAAGTAGACAGTCTCGTAATTCTTGTTGTCAATCGCGGTTTTCCGAGCCAATATCTTGTTCCCATGGGTAATGGCTACCCAATTCACCTCAGACCCATCGTTCCGGAAGGTGAATCCTTCACGACCGCTGCAATTAATGTGCTCCTCAATCGACTTCACTTTCATAGCTATAATACCCCCTTTAACCTTTGAATAAAGTAGAAGAAGTTAATGTGCCTGCTTCTTACAGATTAGAAGCTACTTTATTTATAACACAAAAAGAAGAATCATTAAACCTTGAAAAATACTTCCAGCCACCACTAACAAGTGAAATATCGAATGCATATAATGCACCTTACGCCCCACGCCGTACAAAACTGCGCCTACCGTATACGAAATACCGCCTAGAAATAGAAGAATAATCGCTTCGGTCGGGAAGGCCATAATTAAATACGGCAAAGACAGAATAATACACCAACCCAATCCAATATAGCAGGCCATCGAAAACGCTTCGTATTTCTTTATATCGATTGCGTTCAGAACAATGCCCAAAATCGACATCCCCCACACTACGCCAAAAATCGCCCAAGCAAGTGGCACGTTTACGCGCATCAAGCCGCAGAGCGTAATTGGCGTATACGAGCCTGCAATTAGCAAGAAGATCGATAAATGATCGAATATTTGCATCACCTTTTTTGCGGTTCTTAAGCGTGGCGATAAGCCATGATAAATCGCCGACATCGTATAGAGTACAATCATACAGACGCCAAAAGTAATCGCGGACAACACGCCCGCAACGCTTCCATGAATCACAGCTGCAATAATACATAACACAAGCATCACTACACCAAAGCTCGCGCCTACGATGTGTGACACCATATTGAAGATTTCCTCACCCTTGGTATAATTCGGTAACTTACGGTCAGCCAGTTTTGTCCGCTTCTTCATATCTTAAATTATATCAAAAGTGATAAAATATACTTATGGATAAGGCTAAGGTTTATTTTTCGCACAATATTACAAGCGATTCTCTAATCAAAATTTATAAAGCTCTCGACGTAGAACTCAAGGGCAGAGTTGGCGTTAAGGTCTCTACGGGCGAAGCTGGCTCAAAAGGCTATCTCAAGGCAGACCTTATTGGGCCATTTGTCAAAATGCTAAACGGCACGATTCTTGAATGCAATACCGCCTACCCAGGAAAGCGTAATAAAGCCAGCGACCACCTCAAAGTCGCCGAAGAGCACGGTTTTACTAGCTTCGCCGACGTTGACATCATGGACGCTGATGGCGATTTCGAAATCCCGGTCAAGCAAGGCAAACATCTTAAGTACGATTTAGTCGGCAAGAATTTCGCTAACTATGATTCAATCGTTAACTTAGCTCATGGTAAAGGCCACGCCATGGGCGGCTTTGGTGCCAACCTCAAAAACCAATCAATTGGCATTGCCTCACGCGATGGCAAGGCTTACATTCACTCCTGCGGCAAAACAAAGAACCCGACCCTCTGCTGGGCGACTAAATATGAGCAAATCGATTTTATTGAATCCATGGCCGAAGCCGCTACCGCCGTTGCGGATTATATTAAAGACCAAGGCAAACAAATCGTTTACATTACCGTCATGAATGCGCTTTCTGTCGATTGCGACTGCGATTCCAACCAAGGCGATCCCGTTATGGCCGATCTCGGCATCGTAGCTAGCCTGGATCCCGTCGCTAACGACCAAGCTTTCATTGACATGATTTGGAATAGTGAAGATCCGGGCGCCAAAGAGCTTCAAGCGCGTATTGACCGCCAAGAAGGTCGCGAAATTTTGCCATACGCCGAAAGCCTCGGTCTTGGCACCCGCAACTATGAATTAATCAACATTGACGAGGAGTAATCGATGCTTAAATGCTACAAGACTAATATTCATACTCAAAAACTCGATCGCATCGATGAAATTTTGCCTGATAGCTGGATCGACTTATCGCAACCGACCGAAGAAGAAATTAGTCGCGTAGCAGATATTACGCACGTCAATCGCGAATTGCTCGCAAAGATGCTCGATGACGACGAGCTACCGCGTATCGAGTCCGAAAAGAACGCCACGCTCATCGTTATCGACGTGCCATCTTTCATTAGTCAGGAGGATAAATACGTCACTTATCCACTTGGCATTATCATCACGAGTAATAATTACTTTATTACAATTGCACCAAAAGGCACCACGCTTCTTAATGATTTCCGCAAAAATATCGTGAAAAATTTCCGTACGGCCAAAAAATCACGTTTTTTGATTCAAATCCTAAACGCCGCTGCAGCTAGCTACATTAAAGTCTTGGATGAAATCTATCGCGAAATCGAAGCCAGGGAAGATACCCTACAGAAATCTACTCGCAATGAGGATTTGATTAGCCTTCTCGCCACCGAAAAGACGCTCGTCTACTTCACGACATCTCTCAAAGAAAATGATGGCGTGCTTGATCGCCTCAGTAAGGGTACCGTCATTACATTATTTGAAGGTGATGCCGACTTACTCGAAGATACCATCATCGAAACACATCAGGCCATCGACATGGCTGGGCTATATCGCCGCATTCTTTCGAGTATTACTAGTACTTACGCTACGGTCATTTCGAACAACCTCAACAACGTCATGAAATTCCTCGCTGGCATCACTATCGTCTTATCAATTCCAACCATTATTTCATCATTCCTCGGCATGAACGTTTGGTTTGGCGAAATTGGTACTAACCACGCTTCGGCCTGGGTCATACTTGGCGTTTCGATACTTGCTTCACTCGGAGTAGCCGCTTGGCTAAAGAAAAGGGGTATGCTTTAAGCCTTAAAGCTTTATACTAATAGTATGAAAGCAGAGATCGAAGCAAAATTTTTAAACATCGACAAAGAAAACATTCGTAAACTCTTAAAAAATATCGGCGCCGAACTCGTGCAGCCGGAACGCATGATGGAACGCGCCGTTTTTGATAGCCCAAATCCAAACGAATTCTTCCGCGTGCGCAATGAAGGCAACCAAATTACGATGTCTTTTAAACATTGCGACGGCCGCAGCATCGAAGGCATGAAAGAAATCTGCCTTACAGTCGATAATTACAACAATGCAATCGAACTACTTACGCATGCCATTGGCGCACCGAAAGCACAACAGGAGACCTGTCGCGAATCCTGGATTAAAGATGGCGTCGAAATCGATATCGATACCTGGCCGTGGGTGCCTAGTTTTATCGAAATCGAAGGCCCATCGTCCGAAGCCGTTGAAAAACTCGCCAACGAGCTTGGTTTCAAGATGGAAGACGCCAAATATGGCTCTGTCGAGATCGTCTATCAGCAAATCTTTGACGTTACCGAAGATGAAATAAACTATATGCCAGAAATCAAATTTACTGATATTCCGGAATGGCTCGAAGCGCGCCGACGCAAATAATGCTATAATAGCGACAAGAAAAAGGGAAGCATATGTCTAAAGAAGTTATGAAAATTGAAGTCAAAGATGCGCCGAAGGGCAAGAAAATCTTTGCACCGATTATTATCGACATCGCAATGCTCGCCTTGGGCATCTCGTTGTTAATTTGGGCTGGAACTATTACGGATATCATATCCATGACTATCGGTGTGATATTTTTGCTTTACGCCGTATTTAACTTTATCGCATACCTGCGTATCGAAGAAAAGCGCCCGCGCGACGTCCCAACGCTAATTACCGCCATTGCGTTGCTTGTAGCCGGCATCTTTTTATTTACGCAAACCGATTTCATCAAAGAAGTAATTAGTTTTATCGTTGGTATCTTCATCATTCTTGAAAGCATGTTGCGCATGCAAGATGCATTAATGTTCCGCAAATCGCATCCAGATTCGTATAAAGTTCCATTCATTTTAGCCTTCATTGGCCTCATCTGTGGCGTACTCTGTATTTTAGGAAAAATCTTAATTCCAGATATCATGTTTCAGATGCTCGGTGCCATGCTCGTCATCTTCGCCTTTGCGGATATCTCCAGTATTCTTACTAGCAACCGCAAGATCTTACCATAACATCAAAAAATACGCCTCGCAGGAGGCGTATTTTTTATACGAAATTAGATGCCCATCTGGCCAACCCAATAGTTGACCTGTTTCTTGCCGCCTTCTTGACGCGCAAGCGTGCCCGGCATTGCAAGACCTTCTTGCATAATGCCACCAACTGCCAGGTTGCCAATTGTATTAAAGGTGCCAGATTCACCCGAGCCTTCACTCGTGCAGAACGGAGCAATGTTTTTGCCGGTAAAAACATGTTTTTCAAGGAAGGTATACATAATCATCGGCATATCGCTCCACCAAATTGGGTAACCAATAAAAATCGTGTCATACGGCTCCAAATCCACGTCGCCAACGTATTCTGGGCGATCCTGCATCGTACGTTCCTCAGTAGCTTTCGCAACACAATCATCATAGCCCTGCGGATACGGAACTACTGGCTCAATCTTAAATTCATCTACTTCATGTCCGTCAGCTTTAAGTTGCTCCACAATATTCTTTGCAAAGATTTCAGTATTACCTACTTCAACATTGCCAACGTTATAATTCTCGTCTGCACGCGAGAAATATACTACTAAAGCTTTTGCCATTTTCCTCCTTATTGTTTTGTAAATATTACGTTTACGTTGCCATCTCCAAGCGCCTCAGCTAAACCGGTCGGATCACTAATATGGCCTAACCGCGTATAGGAATAAGTAGTTTGGAAATCTTTATAAAACAGCACAATACAGTCATCGCCATAGAGCATTAAGTCGCCCGCATGGATCTGGCCTATCTCCTGCGGATTGCTTGGCAGATTTTCGCCATAATAATATTTTTCATTGCCGTTTAGCTCGCTCATCTCAATCTCAAACGGCGTAGCCTTAGCAATTTCTTGTGCCGCATCAGTATCAGCCAAGCGTAAATCGAATTTTTGCTCACCTACAATAATAACTAAGGAAGTCATTTTATCCTCCTCGACTTTTTGCTTATTATAATCCTCAGCAAGTTCTTGGTTTGGCATTTTTGCTTCATCTCCTTTAGTCGCAATCATGAAGAAGGCCGCCAAAGCTAATGCACCTGCTATTCCAAGTATTATTAAAATGCTCAATGAAGTTTTTAGATTTTTTGAGCCATCCATACTATAATTATATACTAGTTATGCTAGAACAAAAAATCTACAGCCTCAAAGCCGTCGCCGAAAAGTCTGATTATGCGGAGAAAGATATCCGCCATTTTGTACGCGCCGAGCTAATACCTAGCATCAGTAAAGGCGAAAAGAACCCTCGCTTCGACGAATTTGACCTGCAATGGATTCGCACGATTCGCCACCTACAACATTGCCACATGACGGAAGACGAAATACGTCGCTACGCCAACTTATACGCCGCCGGCAGTAGCACGATTCCAGAGCGCAAACAAATGCTAGACGAAAAACGCCAAGAGCTCGAGGCGGAAATTTACGACCTACAATCCGGACTTGATTTTATTAGCTATCGTCAAGAGTATTACGACCGCATTCGCCATTGCGATATCGATGGCGCCGCACAAATTCTCCTCGAATCCGACATGTGTATGTTTTAATAGAAGTAGAGGAGGAGGTTTATGGAAAAACAACATATCAAAGTCGGGGTTGGTGTTATGATTTTGGATGGTTCGAAAATTCTACTTGGCCACCGCGTCGCGAAGGGGGAAGACACGGGCGGCATCTTCGAGCCAGACACCTGGACTTTACCGGGCGGCAAACAAGAATACGACGAAACAATTCTTGAATGCGCCGCGCGCGAGGTGAAAGAAGAGACCGATCTAGATATTTCCGACTTTGAAATATACAGCGTCGCAGACGATATTCAGCCAGACCGCCATTTTATCACCATACAAGTTATCGCACACAGTTATTTTGGCGAAGCTAAAGTTACGGAACCACTTAAGCAAGACAAATGGAAATGGTTCGAATTAACTGATTTGCCAAAAAATATTTACACGCCAAGCGCGAAATTTATCAACGATTATAAGCACGAAAATAACCTTTAATTCTTAATATAAATCAACGCCGCGTTACGTTTTTTACCAGCATCTCCACGGCAGGAATGAATCTGATCCACTTCGCACGTTGCACAAATGCCACTATCATAGATATTCTCCACGACAACGCCAGCTTTTTGCAAATCTTCTTTCACGCTCGCAACAGCATCTATTAGATATTCGCCATTACCTAAATCCTTAATTTTTGGCGCATCAAATTCGCGCATAAATGGCTCACGCACATCATCGTGCACCACGAAATGATCCATGCCAATACTTGGCAGCAGAGCACAAACTAAATCATGTGGATTGCTCCCATATTCAAGTTGCATCTTTTTAATCGTGCGCATCGCAATATGCCTTACAGTGCCACGCCAACCTGAATGCACATTCGCAATAGCTTTCTTAACTGGATCGTAAATTAAAATCGGAGCACAATCCGCCTCACGCGTTATTAGCGCTATGCCCGGCACGTCTGTAATCAAAGCATCGCACTGAGATGGACTGTCATTAGTAGAGTCAACACGCCTGCAAATATCAGAATGGATCTGCTGTTCGATGCGTACGAGATTGTCGAAACTGATATCTAATTCATCGCAAAGGGCGCGAAAATTAGTATCCTGTTCATCGCCAACATAATTAGAATCATAACGCCCCTTAATCGCATCTATCGCAATAACTCCAAACTCGTCAAAAACTGGAAAACGTAAATAATCAACCGCATCAGTCAGCACATGTTGCACGTTTCGGTTTGATAAATTCTTCATGTTACTTATTTTATCTTATAAATTAATATATAATAAACATAAGCATGGAGAAAGAGTTGGAAATTTTGAAGCTCGCCGATTATTCTGAGCATTTTGAACTTAATGGCGCGAGTGTCTATTTGATTGTGAATAAAAATATCGCCGATCATCCATGCATGTTCGGTTTTGTCAGCCTCCCAGAAGATTTCGAGACCGCCAAAGAGCTTTTTACTGGTATCGAGAATAAAGCCCGCGAGTTAGGTTATAAAGATATCGTTGGCCCACTAAATTACACTACCTGGATGTCTTATCGTTGGGCAATTAGTAATTACGAAACAAAGCTCACGCCAGATTGCGACAATCCGCCATATTACGTTGATTTTATAAAACAGTTAGGGTATCGCGAGCTCTACACTTATCGTAGCGCCAACGTTAAAATCGATAATCCACTCTACCGCCTAAGCCAGAAAGCCTACGAGGCTAAACTAAAAGAAGGTTTTACCTTTAAACTTTTCAAAGGTGAAGAGGCTTATAACATGGCTAAGGATATCTATAATATCTCCCTCGACGCATTTGCGGGAAGCTATCTATACTCTGAGATTTCATTTGATTATTTCGAACACGTTTACCTCGAATGGACACGCAAGCTCGACCTCGTAATGTATGTCGCATATAACCCAGAACACGAAGCTATCGGCTACGTTATGGGCTACAAAACGCCCGATGGAAAATATTTCATATCCAAAACTTCGGCCGTTCGTAAAGCCTACCAAAAACACAATATTTACACCGCTTTACTATATCTCGGCAGTAAATACATTCATGATCAAGGTTTTTCGGATATTCTTTATCACTTCCAGTGCGAACAGCGCTCAACTTTCCAACGTTTTGCGGCACCATTCGAATCGAACGAGAAACGCTACGCAGTATTTGTAAAGGATTTATTATGAGTAAGAGTTGCAATCTTTGTCTGAACGATCACACCGTGCGTAACATGCATATATATTCCGATGGTAGATGCAATTACTGCCATGCTTTCGAAGCTAACGCGTCCCTACTTCACGATTACCGCAAACTCGAAAAACTTTTCATGCAACGCATAAATTCTGTAAAAGGTAAATATGATTACGACGCGGCGGTCGGCATATCTGGCGGAAAAGATAGTACTTATGTGCTTTATAAGCTAATAAACGACTATGGACTTAAAGTTAAAGCCTTTACGATCGACAACGGCTTTTTGAGTGCAGAAGCGCGAAAGAATATCGATAAAACCATCAAAGAATTCCACGTCGAACATAAATATGTCACTTTCGAACCTGAATTATTACGCAAAGCTTATCGCTATTCAATGAAGAAATGGCTAGTGCCGTGTATTGCTTGTTCATACATCGGCTACGCAACCATGATAAACTATACCGCCAAAATCAACGCCGGACTCTGCATTCATGGTCGCGGACTCGATCAGATGATGCGCTATTACGATAAAGATACTTTTTCGATTCTCGTCGACGAAGGTCTTAAAAACTACGAAGATACCGACGTTGTCTCGCTTTACAATAACATCCTTGAGAGCATTAATAAAAAACTCGGACACGGCATGCGTGAAAGCGTCGAAGAAATGCTTTTTAAGGACATTAAACGCAACGATTTCCGCGAGTTTGTCGCATATTTTCTATATCACCCATACGACAAGAATGAAGTAATTCAATTTCTTGAGCGAAATACTTCCTGGCGCGTAAAAGCCTCCGAAAAAGAACATTACGATTGCGAAATACATAACGCGGCCAAATATATTTATCAATGCGCTGAAGGCCGCCCACATAGTTTGCCAGAATTAAGCGTGCAAATTCGCAATGGCCAAATCACGAAGCAAGAAGCGCGCAAAATTCTCGATCTTCAAACTTATACCAAGGAACCAACAGAAGAATTAAATCGACTTTGCGATTATGTCGGACTTAGCAAGCGCGCTCTACTTATGAAAGCTAAAATTTATCGGCGATTACCAAAATGAGCATAATTAAATATTTCATATACCAGTATCGATTACTTATCTACGCCACAATGGCGGCAGTATTTAGTGTCCTAATCGCCAACTTAGTAAATGGCTTTAATCTCCAAACAATTTTGCCATTGTTCTTTATTTCACTGACCTTAATTTACATTATGCGCACAACCGACGATGTACATGATTACGCCGCCGATCGCCGTAAGCGCAAAAAACATTTCCTAACCAAAAATGGCCTAATATTCCTTCTCCTATTTTTGCAAGTTGTCTACATATCACTAAACTTTTTCGTCTATGGTCCAGTAGGCGGTTTTGCATTGTTGCTACTTGGTGTCATTTTCGTATGGGAAGCATTTCCTGTTTGTAAGATATTATTCCTTCCGCTTTCGTATGCAGTCTTCGCATTAATCATTAGCGGGGAATCCGCCTTTAGGCGATACGATATCTGGTGTTACCTAGTAACCTTGTTATTGATATCATGCGCATTTTATGCATACAAAAGGGGAGGCAAATAAATGTTAATTTATATGCAAGACGACAAAAAGCCAGTCAAAAGCCAAATCGGCGGCAAAGCATTCAGCCTCGCACAAATGCAAAAACTAAACATTAATATTCCAAAGTGGTTCGTATTAACATCGGACTGCTTCTTGGATTTTCTATACGAAAGTCGCGACGAGTATTTTCATCTGCTCAACAATTACACGGAAATGAATCGTCGCAAAATCGTTAAAATCATCCAAGCCACTAAATTCTCAGAAGCCGCTAAGCAACAAATCCGTTCCGAAATGGCAAAAACCTTTAGTCCAATGGAATTAGTTTCCGTGCGCTCCAGCGCGATAGACGAGGACGGAGAAAAGCACTCATTTGCGGGCATGATGGAATCGTATTTATATGTCAAACAGGACGATGGAATATTTGACTACATCAAAAAATGCTATGCATCATGTTTTTCTGAACGCGCCATGCAATATCGTTACGAAAATGGATTAATTAATTCAAAAATTCGCATCGCCGTAATTATTCAAGCCATGGTGGATCCAAACTACGCCGGCGTCATGTTTACTAGCAATCCACAAACTAACGATCCAGATGAGACCTTAATTTCAGTCGTCACGGGTATTGGCGAAAATCTCGTATCCGGCAAAGAGAATAGTTCAGACTATACCGTAAATACCTTACGCGAAATTAAGCACGAAAATCCACAACGCAAAGCACGTCTGTCCGATGATTTACTATTAAAAATCTATGACATAGGTCAGCTAATCGAAAATAGCCATCGTCCACGCATTGCGCAAGATATTGAATTCGCCATTAAAGATAATGAGGTATATATTTTACAATCACGCGCTATTACAAATTACGCACATATCGACAAAAATAAGCCACGCACAATCCTAGACAACTCTAATATTATCGAGAGCTACTCCGGCGTCACCACGCCACTCACCTTTACTTTTGCGCGCGAAGTGTACGCCAAAATCTATAAGCAAACGATGCGTAATTTCTATATCGACGAAAGCGCAATCAAGAGCATTCAGAAAGATCTCGATAATATGCTTTGTTTTTATGACAATAAAATCTATTACCGCCTAAATAGTTGGTATCGCATGACCTCGTTATATCCCGGCTACGAAAAGAACAAAAAATACATGGAAACTATGATGGGAGTCAAAACTCCATTACAGGAAACCGGAGGTCAGGCAAAAACGCGACTAGTTAAAATATATCTACGCTTTGCTCACAAATTCATCCAAATGAAAGGTGCAAGAAAAAAATTCGTAAATAAATTCAGCCGCATCACACGCCCATACAACAATAATAATTTTCCAAATTACACCAGCGAACAATTACTTGAAGTATATAAAGATTTAGAAAAAGAAATCCTCGACGACTTCATCACTCCAATCGCAAACGACATGGGCGCAATGGTAACTT
>JAEEGL017245858.1_pt1 | contig 11625 bp, 20 predicted proteins | sample 9134231 | NCBI WGS metagenome assembly JAEEGL01 (sample SAMN16246548, study PRJNA631951) | gut metagenome | biome: gut microbiome; feature: rumen; material: fiber-attached | host: Bos | place: Iran: Karaj | collected 2018-10 | reverse complement strand
TGTACTCAGCCAACGAGACGGTTTAAAACACCCACAGAGTCGAATTCCGACAACCCACTCAGTTGCTTGAGACCAACCACTCTAGCGTGAGTTTGGATAGCACCCCAACTATCTTTGAAAAAGGAAACTCACAAACCTTGTATCTATTTTACATTGTAAATCATTCCAGCGTTACCACCGCCTACAACGACATCAATGTTAGCACCATTCTTCTTTTCGATTACCTCCCATTTACGGAGTTCAATGAACTGAGGAATTGTAAGATTAAGCTCTTCCCTATAAGCCTTATCTGCCTTTGCCCTCTGTCTCTCAGCTTTCTCACGAGCCATCTGGACTTCAACCTCTCGCTCTTGAGTCTGCTTTGCTTGCACTGCCTTCGCTGTCTTGTTCATTTCCGCAAGCTGTTCCTTATTAGGTGTCGCCTTACCAATTGTTACTTGCTTAATCAGCACTGGAAACTCCCTCTCCTTGGATAACTGCGCCACATAGTCTTGCATCTGTTTGAGAACCTTAGAATCAATCTCATTCAAAATCGCTCGATTGGACATGAGGTCGAATGGGCTGTGCTGTGAAATGTGGTCTCGAACTAGGTTACAGTAATAATTGTATAGGTTGGTATTGAACCAATCCGTACCATAGTTCTGCAACAGAATAGGTGACTTACCCTTGACAATCTGAGTGATGATGATGGTGTGGAAATCCAATGGTGTATTGTCATCGGAGAACAAGTCATCCATGTCCACCTGATGCTTGAACGGCACAATCTTAAAGGTCTCTGTGTCAGTAGACCACCATACCCACTTAAGACCAGTTTCTACTGGTTCACTCTGTACACCACCATGACCAGCAAACCAAGGCTTGTCAATCAAAACGGTCTCCTCGTCAGCATCGACTGTAGTACAGCCAATACAAGAGGTCATTGTCATACTCATCGTCAACATCATGACGAACGAAAACATTGTCAAAAACTTCTTCATATTATTCTTTATTTTAAAAGTTAATAATTCAATTTCGGTGCAAAGATACCAAAAATATTTGATTTAACCAAATTCTAGGCGTTAATTAACGTTAATGTTATATTCATTGACCGTATTTTTCGCCTTTCTCAGTATCTTCAATCCATGTTCCACGTCTCTTCTGTCATATACAAAGAGCATTTCATGATTCAATCTATCCCTAAGTCTTATGATAAGAGTTGCTTTTGTCCAGTTACCTTCGGTAAAGAAATATCCAACATCAATAACTTTCCACTCTAGATTCTTGTATTTCTCATCACATATATCATATGGAGTTGTTAGAATCTCGTTCTTAGCATTAAAAGGCACGTCCTTAGTAGGAAAGACAGCATTCTCAAAGACTCTATCTTGGTCAGCCCATCTATTCCCATATTGTTCAACCTTGACAATATCGCCAATCGAGTACTCTATGTTAAATTTATTAGTCTCAGTAACGATAATTCCAGCCATCGGCCTTTTGTAATTAACATTGACTATCATAGTAGCGGAGAAAGGATTCGAACCTCTGACCTTTGGGGCATGTCCCCAACACTCTGGACCAACTGAGCTACTCCGCAGTGCCTATTGATAACGCTCAACAAGCAAAGCCTAAACATGTCTAGAACAAGCCCTAATGGATAACGAACTTCAAGTAAGCAACGGCCTATTGCCGACTTGCTCAGTTACCACTAAGCGAATGTTGTGGGCCTGGAGGGGCTTGAACCCACGACCTCCAGATTATGAGTCTGTTGCTCTAACCGACTGAGCTACAGGCCCTCAAAAGTGCCAAAGGAACATCTAGGTTAATTCCCATGTGTTACTGTGGACTGCTATGTACACCACATCAATCCTCTCTCCTTCGCTCGAAGATAACACACTTCCTATGTCTAGCTCTCTTTGGCAGTATTTTATAGTGGGCTTATGGGGATTCGAACCCCTTCCTTGGTGCTATTACGCCCTTTTATCAGAATTGTTACTACAACTGATTAATGTACACTCACTAGATGCCTCACAAAACATAGTGTGTCACGCCTATCGACTCACACAATCGCCCATTTTATTTTTTAATCGTAGATGTCATCGCCATACCAATCATCGTCATAATAAGTATCCTCGTCAAAGTCATCATACTCTTCATCCTCGTAATACTCATCATCATCATCGTATTCGTACCAGTTCATATAAATTTAATTTTTAAAGTTAGGAAGACGGAATGGACTCGAACCACTGACCTTCACGTTACGACCACGTGATGCACTAACCAACTATGCTACCGTCCAATTACAGTCTTCAAGTGGCTATCGTTTCCTTCGTCCACCCTCATCTAAGTGACTGCTTTAATTGTTTTGTGATGCAAAGGTACTAAAAAAAATTGAATTAGCCAAATTTGTTAACGTTTTTTATGAATTTCACGCCATGCGGTAAAAGAAGGGATTATCACAAGTACACAAAAGAAGAAGAAAGCACCTATTACGATAATAAAAGCTATGCAGACAGCAAGTGACTGCTTTACTCCCTTGCTTATCTCATGGACAGATATTTCGATGGCTTCATCATCTTTCTTGGAAGCTCTCTTTTTTACTTTTTTTGGCTTTGTTGGACTGAATTCGTCAACTTCATATCCAATGTGTACTGTACCATCCACAAGTGTAATGTGGTCAACAAGTGGAGATAACTCGTAGGTTGTGTCCCTTGTCACATAATATACATTTGTGTCAGCCGAAAGGGTTGCAACAAATAGCAGAAAACAAAGTATGCAAACGATTTTCCTTACCATGTTAATATTGCTGCTTTGATGGAATAACACCTCTCACACCACCCCTAGGATTCTCACAGTCACCCTTGTAGCGAGGTATAATGTGAATGTGACAATGCATAACTGTCTGTCCAGCAGCCTCACCACAATTCATTCCAATATTATATCCATCTGGATTATATCTCCCATCCAATATACCTTTCACAACATTCAGTGTTGCAATGAAGTATTGGTTTTCAACATCACTCAAATCAAAGAAGGTTTCACAATGTCTTTTTGGGATTAACAGTGTATGACCTTCAGATACTGGATAGTTATCCAACACTGCAAGCCAGTCGGAATCCTCATATATGATTCTATCCTTGTCTATGGCTTCTTTCAGTTTACAAAATACACAATTATCCATAATCTATATACCCATTTGGAAACTCCACAAAGAATCTATTAATGATTTCTCTTATCTCGTCACACATTCCTTCACGCATATTATATACAACATTATGACCGTTATCATATGTTTCAAGGAAAGATATTGCTTCTTCGGCATTAATGAAACGTCCTGCTGGATACCCATACACTCTGTAATTGTCTCCCCATCCAAATTGACCAAGGTCATAGTAGCCATTCCTTAAATCTCCATCGAAAAGGAAATTGTGTTTGGCTAATACCCTCAATACCTTGTTCCTTGGTGTCTTGGGATTTTCCAAGGCTTCTGCATCCTCAAGATATTCATTGCGTTTCTCATCATAGTATTTCCTTGTGCTCATTTTCTTAAGCATACCAAGATATGACTTGTCATCTTTGCTCAATTTTCCATCCTTCTTGTGAGATTTTTCAAATTCATCCAAATCTCTCTTGGTTTCATTGAGCCATCTGTCATAGGAAGTTTTTACAATCCAAGCATTTCTACAGCTACTTGCTGTTTCTTCCCTTAGTCTTACCAGATGGTCTTGAGGCATGTCAGAAATCCTATTCTTAAACCATGTATGGCATCCCATAGTTATTCTCCCCCTTCTTCCCTTATATGTTCTAGCACAAGGATAAGAGCCTCTTCAATAGCCTTTTCAATGTTCTTGGCTCTATTATCACCCCTTACCATAAGTTTCTTATACTTGAAGTCAAATCTATCTCTTGCTTTTTTAGCCACGCAAATCTGAACATCACCAGCAGCAACATCAGTGCTTCCATAGCCATCAACATAGCCAACTATGCTGACTGCAATGTTGACACCGAATTTCTTTATCACGCTCATAGCCATCTGTGATGCTACTTGTGAACTCACAAAGTCATTGCGCATGATAACATACTGAGGTACTTCTAACACTTGCATTGCAGACTCAAAGGTGTATGTGACAACACCACCCTTATACCATCTTTGGGCATAGTCTTGACTAGCGATAGCAGCCCCAATAAGTCCACAAGTGCATTCCTCGGCAGTTGCAATTGTGTAGTGTTTCTCCATAAGGGCAATAGCCACTTCTTTAGCTAATTTCTCTAATTCCATATTATTCTACTGTGTATAATTCATTTTGCAATTGTGCAATCTGTTTGTTCAATTCTAGTTTCTTGAGTCTCAACTGGTGCATAGCAGAGTTGTAGGCTTCTTCCTTTGAGGTGAAAAACAATTCGTTGTAAAACTCCGTTTTGTTTTCCTTCTTAGCCTTATTTGTCTCTTGCAAATTGCGTGTTGCAACCAAACCTCCCCATGCAACAACATCCCCATAGACATTGTACCTACTTAGAATAATCCTTCCGTACCTATCAACACAACCCCTTGCTAGGAATCGTTTAACATTAATTCCTTTCTTGGGTCTTCTGAATACCTCGTAAAGGCTATTCTTATCATTTAGGATTTCCCCAAATGTCTTTGCTACTTTAAATTCCGCTTTCTTCCTGCTCATTTTTCTTATACATCAAGTTTTGGCAATCAACGATATATTTGTTTAATTTACGTTTCTCTTGAACTAAACGCTTTATAATCTTCTCACATGGTATATATGGTTCGAAATAGTAGTTATGGTAGGTGTAACCCCAATAATGGTCGGTGTTGGTAACAAGAAAGTCCTTGTCCTCATGAGAGTATATAAAGGTTATTGGCTGAATATCGCCATAGTCATCACGCATGTAACTCCCATCCTCTCTTATCTTCTCACATTTAATCTTCAAAGAGCCTCTTTCTGTATAAGGTGGTTCTGAAACTCGGAAACATTTCTTGGTAACAGTTTTTGCCTTATCTCCACTAGCAACAACAAATAACATTATTTCATCGCCAACTTTTAGTTTTTCTACATTGTCTACTCTCTTAATCATATAGCATAGTATTTTTAGCAAAGATACAAAAAAAAGTTGAGAAAGACAAATATCTCTCTCAACCTTTAACATTAATTATAGGATATTAACAACCTAATCTGTCAAGCTATACCCACGTTTTTCAAAAACCTCCCTAATGACCTCCATTTTATCCTCTTCTGTGGGATTAAGGAGGGACTGAGCCTTGACTTCCATTGTCACTTCCTCTAGAACGTCTTTAACAGCAGCATTAACGTAATATACATGCAGTGCCTCCTTGTTATCCAAGACAATGCCCTTGCTCATGTAAATCATTTTCCTTACTAACTTATTTCCATACTTGATGTAGAGGGAATCAAAGGCTTCACTGACAATTTTTTCACTACGAGCCTTGAGTGTGTCTGTGAGTTCATCCACGTCTGGTCTATATGCCCCCTTGGTGTCATGAACTCTAGTCATATACTCAAGTTTCATCTTGTGCGTTGAACAATCATAGTCTGAAAACGCACACATAAAGTCAAGACGTATCTCATCTGGAGTTGGTCTACGTTCACAAGATGCAAAAGTCACTACTGCTAGGAGCAAAAATAAAAATTTCTTCATATTGATTGATGTTTTATTGATTTGTGATGTAAAGGTACGAAAAAAAATTGAACTAGCCAAAAACTTAGTTCAATTTTAACAATCCTTAACCTTACACTTGTTTTGCGACCTATTTGCCTTGTTGTAAAAGTTAATCCTTTTCAACTTATCAGTAGTCTTATTGGCTTTTGCCAGATAAGAGTTCTTAGCCTTATTCTTTTTATTTACACTTGCCATAATATAAAATAGGTTTACCTGTATCCACCATGAAGGTATCCTCTTAACCATCAAGGAACTAGGGCAAGGGACTAATCCTCGCACCGCATTACTGTTTCATCTGCCACTTCTTACATGGCTTGCGCTGTCTCACCTATTTCAATACCTCACTTGGGTATACCAGCCGTAGTTGGGAACTCTGGACTCGAACCAAAACCTCCTAGTAAATCAGACTAGGCACATTAACCATTTTTGCTAATCCCCTAACGTGAGCGTAGTAGGATTCGAACCCACGATGACTTTCGCCATAACGGTTTTAGAGACCGCCACAATCGTCCACTCTGCCATACGCCCATTTATCGAATTACCACCTTATTGGGTGTTTATATGCTATATCAATCCAGCGTCTATCTCCCTTGTGTAACTTAAATACCAAAGAGTTGTGACCCTTGTCATAAGATACGCTTGATACCGCAAACTTATCACCTCCTAGGCAATCTACGAAAACTTGAGCATCCAAGATAGACTTGCCTTGGTCTTCTGCTCCTTTAATTAATTCACGTAACGTCATTTTATAAAAATTGAATCTCCTACTCTGTAAGACTTATTAGTATATAATGTATACTCAAAGTAATAGGTATACTTGCTTTTTGTCACAATACGTACATTGGCTTTGTATTTTTTGCCATAAGTGCTTGTGGCTTCAATAGCTGTAACAACACCTTTATCGTCAGTTACTTCTGCACTACTGTCGCAACTGACGAGACTACATAGGGTTACAAGAACCACAAAGATATTTAATAAAGCCATTTTTTTCATAATGCAAAGATACGAAAAACTTTTTAAATAACCAAACTTTTTAATTGTTTTTAACAAAAAAGCACCGCAAGTTACCTTGCAGTGCCTTATATTGTTTAGTCTTCGGTGACTGTTTTCAAGTTCTTGAATAGCTGTTCGTGTCCGAAAACTGCCAATGCTGTTGTTTTATAGTCGAGGTCTGGTTCTCTGAACTCAGTATAATCGATTTCTAAAAACTCTAGCTTCTGCTTCCACTTACTTACGTCAGCACTTAAGTAAATCAAATAGTCATTATGCCACTGTTTGCTATGTGGATGTTCAATCATCCATTGAGCAACTGCATGTCCACCTTGTACGCAACCGTATACTGGTTTAAGTGACTTATCAATCAAAACATATAACTTTTTCTTAATCATCGGTCTCAACATATTTGTTGTAAGTGCTAATAACACGGTTCTTAAATGCTGGAACAACTAAGCTTTCGGTCATATCACCACCACTTATTCCCCAACGGCCACTGTATAACATTTTCCAACAACGGTTTCTAACCTCTTCCTCAAGATACTTGTCACGTTCCTCACCTACAATGCGGTGCTTTAAGATGTAATAAGCTACGTAATCAGAATGGTCTTTCTCAGTCTCTGACTTAATGTATTCCTTGAACTTAAGATACTGTTCCTTAGTGGATTCCTTACTTGTAAAAATTTTCTTTTCCATATGATGATATATTTTATTTAATTGATTATTATTAAACTCTTTCAGAGTAGTAAACTTAACTTCACTATTTTTCCCTTTTAGAACAAATATACCATCAGGACCACGAATCTTTTTCAGCTACCAAAACTGGTCACAAATCTACCAAAAACTGATTTTCTTCATAATTAATTAATTTTTAGATGTTAATAATTAAAAGTCGGAAGCTGATTTAAACTAGAGTTGCGGTCTAATAACATTGCTGTTAGCTTCCTCGTTTTTGAAAATAAAAAAAATAAATATTACTGCTATGAACACAGAACACTTGTAGCGGAGGTGGGATTTGCACCCACGAACCACATGGGACTAGGTTATGAGCCTAGCGAGTTTGACTACTTCTCTACTCCACAATGTTAAAAAACCTACGGATATGGTTTATCAGGAATCTTGCTTATCCTCTGCCGAAGACTTATTTTTACCTATCCACTCATAGGAACTTCACAGAGTGCTTCACACACCATTAGGTAGCATCGAGAGCAATAGTATTCTATGCGCTAGTGGTACTGCATAGACATTGTTACATATCTTTCCCTACATTCTTCTTAGTGTGTACCCTTGCGACAAATGTACCCACGCTTCCATATCTACGCCTACATCGTAGGTTTATGTGGACAAGATGGGACTCGAACCCACGACCCTCTGCTTGCAAAGCAGATGCTCTAGCCAACTGAGCTACAAGCCCATAAACATATTGTCAGTCATGAAGGAGTCGAACCTTCCATTACCACTTGACCTTAGAGAATTTCTACAACCTTCCCATAAATTTGCTTCTTAGATACCCAACCATTCATATGACCATGATTGTTTCCGATAAGATACTCATTATCATTCTTAATGGCATGTATTAAATGCAAATAATGATGACCTCTCACTTTACATAGAACGATGTCTCTCTTATTGAGTTCTGTGTCATCTTTCACTGGCTCACATATTACTGCTTGCCTTGATTTAAGTATGGGAGTCATAGAGTTCCCAATTCCAGTAACCTTACAAGTTTCTCCGTTTCTTAAATGGTTACACGTCTCTTGGTTTTCAAAACCACTATAACTAAAATCTCTCATATGTAATTAACGCTTTAATTGCATAGAAAACGATTGAATAGAAATGGCATTTTTACGAGGTATTGCTACCCCAAACTCCTCAATCTACAACATCTGCTAGCTAGTCCAGAGTCATAAGTTTAGTGTTTACTTAAGTCGTTTAAACACTCAAAATGCGGTACGCAGGGATAGAAGGAATCGAACCTCCCTCGTTTATTAACAGTTAAGACATCAGCACGTTCCGAAGTCAGTGCTGTTTGTAGCCTAAGTCGCAAACAAATTATTCTACCGATAAACTATATCCCTATATAAAAACAAAAGACTGAGAACGTTGTCTTATGTTTGATGCCTTTTCACAGTGGTTGGACACTGCTGTTCACACGCTACCTTACGATAGCCGTAGACACCATGCACGGAGGTTTTGCGAAAACAACCAAACACTTACTAGTTTAAACCTTTTGGGTACAGCATCATAGATTTCAGTTCTTCGCCAAGCTCTTGCGGATTCACAGGATGCCTCCTGTTGACTCAGACGAGTACTTTTACTTTCTTGTTGGATTCCTTGCGAGTCCCCAACCCCTTCATATTGCAGAAGGATAAGTGCATTTTAGCTGCCTAGTGTCGCACACTTTTGCTAAGATTAATACCTTCGAACGTCATAATTTCGATTTTAATTCTGTAACGGTTATGGAAGACGAGGTGCGACCCATAGCATCCGTACCTTTTGAGTACAGCCCACTATATCGCCTCCCTACAAAGACTCACCACAAGTCCAATTGTTATTATGCATTATCAGCCTTACGGTTCTTGCACATTTCTGTACAAGACTAACACATAACTGAACCCAACACGCCAACTGGTGACTATTGCATCGAGTTCCATACAGCATCTATTGTGTTGCCACTCAACCAAAGACATTTAGCCCTTAGTAGCGTATGGCTATGGTGTTACCCACGCCATAAACCGTACCGTATGCTTTTCAGTGAAATACATAGGGTTGCCCCCACATATCTGCAACACCTAACCGCTAAGTAGTGTCACATTTATCCCATCACTGGATTATCCTTATTGGCCACGAAAGCTGGCCATTCTCCTCATTTTCAGCCGAAGCCTACGATGTGGGAGTTTGTTGGAAGAGTGGCATTTGCAACCACGAAGCCTCCGAAGAGACACATCAAGCACGAACTTGATGCCCATTTGTCTACACCGTTATTGCTAACGTTTCTCCTCTGGTATCTTCCAAATAAGGGGTTGGCTTGAATATCCTTTCACAAGTTTGCAGTGTCGCCTTGGATGACATGGTGGGATTCCAACCCACATTGCCCTTACGGTTAAAGGGTATCCTACTCTTAGCAATTCTTGTTTGATGAAAGGCTCGAAGCCAATGTTGCGGAGGTAGGACTTGAACCTACGACCTTCAGGTTATGAGCCTGACGAGCTACCAACTGCTACCACTCCACGATATTTAAAAACGGAAACTTTTTTCTAGCTGCTTCAAATTACAAGTTTGATACTATAAATAATACTTGCTGTTAGTTTCCTTACTGTTTCTTTTTCAACTTTGCAAAGATATATCTTTTTTTTGAGAATTCCAAATTTTTTAGGAACTTTTTTTCATCATTTTGCAAATTCTTTTAATTTTTCTAACTCAGTAAGAGCATTGTTATACTCTTCTGCACTGAGTACCAACTCAGAATTCTCACTTTCTATGTTTGCAATCTGTTTCTTCATTCTATCTACAAGGTCTACTTTAAGTGCCTCATAATACTTCTTGCCTACAATAGCTTGGGCTTCCTTTTTGTCATACCCAGCCTCAGTGAGGTTCTTGTATAATTCCTTTCTAAATTCACTCTCTAATATTCTACTCATAATCTGTTTCGTTTAACAGTGCAAAGATATAGAAAATTTTCGAGACTTCCAAATTTTTTAGGAACTTTTTTTCATTTTTTTTTCTATGTGGACCTGGAGGGATTCGAACCCTCGTCCAAACAACTGTCCCATAAGAGATTGTACAAGCTTCCCAAAGTGGCTAACGCCACAGCCTTCAGGACCACCTCATTTTGAGAAAACGAGGAAAACATTGGAGAAGTTGTCGAAGCGGAAGACCGCTGGACACTCACTTTCCGCCACCGTGTTTTGTGAAAACAAGGAAAACTAGGGGGATGACTGGGAGTCACCGATTCCACCAGTTAATCTTAAAAGACTAACAAAAAAGTCGCTAGGATGTTCTGTTCCTAAGAGCCTAGCCTCTCGGCTCATGCTTACGCAGCCATTGCGCATTCATAAGCAGGAGAATCTACGTTCTCTGCGTTTACTTTTTTTTGCTATTTTAAGTATATGCCCACTGCTTGTCTCTTACCAAACACATTGCTGTCTATTCCATTCAAGCCCATTTGATAAAAATTTGTGTTGATGGCAGGACTTGGACCTGCGACCTCCTCGGTATCAGCGAGGTGCTACTAACCAACTGAGCTACACCAACATTAAAAAATAAACTAGTCTGTGGATTTCCGATTCTTCACCACACAAGTTTCTCTGGACCTCCTAATATTCTATGTGTCCGTTATAGGAACAACACTACTGTATACGCTTGCCAATTTATATATCGTACTACGGAACTAGCTTATTATATAAATACTGTCTTACTGTTTTTTTCTAAGTCTTCAAACGTTCCTTCAAAACGATAACTATCGCCTTGAATATAAATAATGACATAATTTTTGTCAGTATTGTCTTTATATTGGCAGAATTCCTTAATTATGGATTTCTTTATTCGCCTTATATTACCGCTTGGAAATGTTATCTCAAGATAGGCATCCATATATTGATAGTTCATAGATATACTATTTTACTATTTTTCTCAAATTCTTCCATCGTGCCAAAGAACCTGTACCATGTGTTTTCATTCCCTCTCACAAAGTGAATCTTCACACGAAATTTCCCTTCTTCACAATATTCGTAAATATCAGTTATCAAGCTTTTCTTGATTTTGACTGACTTACCATCAGACTGGCTTCCGAAATTTATCTCTAGAAATGGCTCTGCATATTCGTAGTTCATACGTCTTGAAATGCTTCAATGAAATGTTTCAAAATAACTGCATTCTCAGCCACACAAGTTGGCACTGACTTTGCAAGTTCCTCTTCATCACCCTTGAGAATCATCTGTCTCACCTTCGTTGCAGAAAGGCTATTGT
>JAEEGL017131239.1_pt1 | contig 11625 bp, 9 predicted proteins | sample 9134231 | NCBI WGS metagenome assembly JAEEGL01 (sample SAMN16246548, study PRJNA631951) | gut metagenome | biome: gut microbiome; feature: rumen; material: fiber-attached | host: Bos | place: Iran: Karaj | collected 2018-10 | reverse complement strand
TGATGATCGTGTTCGTGCTCTTCTCCGGAGGATTGAATAAGAGCCAGATGGAGTACACCTTCTTTATCCCGTCATAGTTCTGATTTGTGTACTCCCTGCCTCTTTGTGACGTAATCAGTTCTGCAGCATACGCTTCGATACGTCTTTCGATCTTGTACGGGAGATAGTATTTGTTCTGCCCTTCGATGTTGACATATACTGCGACGGAGTCTTCCGATTCCGGTATTCTGACACGGAACAGCGAATCCATCTCAAGTTCGTTTTCTTTGCTGCTGTCCGGGAATACGTTACGTTCCTGAGCAACCCCGTCATTGATCTCAGTGGGGATGCAACCGAGTATTGTTTCTCTGCTGCAATCCTTGAATTCATCCACATAGGTGTGGAGGAATGCTGCGAGGACATCGGACCTCCGAATGATCCCCTTAAAGATGTTGTCTTTGCTGGCTAGGCTGTTTTCGTCTCTAATGCGTTTCATTATATCGAATCCGTTTTTTATTCGGTACCGTGCCGGCATCCCTGGGGTCACGGTATCCGTTCCATATCGGAATACGGCTCGATTTTCGGACCGTATTCTCCATGGGCATTCCAATATCGGGTTCGCTATATTTAATATTAAAAACGTTATAATTGTTATAATTGTTATTATTAATGATACGATACATGCCGACCCACGGGAACAGGTTATATTCAATCACTCCGTTAGGGGGGGCATGGACGACGTCCCCTCTTTGAAGGAGAACACGCTTTACAAGACGGACAAGGGTACCAAGGTCATTTACGGGCTGCTCTTCGTACTGAACCTCGGCATATTCATCGCGGGGATCCTCCTGGACAGTCTGATGGACGTCATCATATCTGTGCCGATCATGCTGATCCTGCTGGCGACGCTGGTCTATGACAGTGAGTTCATACACATCCCGCCGATCCTGTTCACCATAGTCAATGCGGCGATGGTGGTTTCGCTCATCGCCAGGGCGTTGGAGGATTACTATCCGTTCGTGGATGTGGTGATATATCTCTTCGTAGGGGCATCGCTCGGTGCGATAGGCATCATCATATCGTACATGTCCCTGGGCAGGATGCCCGGGTTCGCCAGCGAGAAACCTCTGCCGATAATCATAGAGTCGATATGCGTCGGCATAGCGCTGTATGTGATGTGGATCCTGGGAGCGTACTATATCACCGAACTCATCGACTCGGACATCGAGCGCATGTCGCTGGATGTGATCACCGGAAGGATGCTCTCGGTCATCGTCGGAGCGTCAGTGATCACCTTCTACTTCTTCAGTTCCAACGGCCCCCTCAGGAAGGGGATCGAGGGATTCCTCGGCAGGAACTCGAAGGCGATGGGCATCGAGACCGACGAGAAGGAGGAACTGCTGGCACTTATAGCCGGAGGGGAGTCCTTCAATCTGGAGTTCAAGTCCACCATCCGTCTGAACCTCAAGACCGGGGAGAAGGACAAGAGGATGGAGAAGGCCGTCCTGAAGTCCCTGGTGGCGTTCCTCAACGGTGACGGGGGCACCCTGCTCGTGGGTGTAGCGGACGACGGCACCATACTCGGAGTGGATGTGGAAGGGTTCGACAGCTGCGACAAGATGAACCTGCACATCATCAATCTCATATCGTCTCAGATAGGCGATGAGTTCCTCCCGTTCATCAGGTTCAGGGAGATCGGTTTCGGTAAGAAGGAGAACGGTGCTGACAAGATGGTCGTCAGGTTCGACTGCAGGCCCACCATAACGCCTGCGTTCTACAAGGAGAACAAGGTGGAGATGTTCTTCGTACGTTCCGGACCTTCAAGCGTCGAACTTACGGGTTCGGATCTGATAAAGTACATCGACAACCGCAGGAAGTCGGTGAAGAGGAAGTACCCGGTGGCAAGGCTGCTGAACCAGAATCAGAGCGTGCCGGAGGCCGAGGAGCAGGAATCTGAGGACTGAGGCTCATCGTCCCTGAGCAGGATATGGGGCCTTCCCTGGTCCATGATCACTTCGCAGTCGATATCGTAGACCTTGCGGATGTTCTCTTTTGTAAGGACCTCTTCTGGGGTCCCCGAGGCGTAGATCTTGCCTTCACTCATCATCAGGATCCTGTCGGAGTATTTTGCCGCGATGTTAAGGTCGTGACAGATCATGATGACCGTCATATGCCTTTCCTTGGTAATGGCCTTCAGAAGTTTGGTAACTCCAATCTGATGTTTGATATCCAGATTGGCCGTCGGTTCGTCCAGGAGCAGGACTTTCGGCTGTTGGGCCAAACCTTTGGCGAGTATCACTTTCTGAAGCTGCCCTGCCGACAGTTCATTCAGGTGACGCATCGATAAGTCCTCGCAACCCAATCTTTCCAGCATTTCATAGGAGATTGCGAGATCCTCGTCTAGGGATCCGAATTTGGAATGCGGGTGCCTCCCCATCATAACAGCATCGATGACTGTAATTGGAAATGTGTTGGTGGTTGTATACGGGACATATCCCATGACCTTAGCCAGTTGTTTCACGTTTATTGATTTGACATCTCTGCCGTCTATGAAGACGGCCCCGTCGTTCGGTGACAGTATCTTGTTGATGCAATGGATAAGTGTTGATTTCCCGACACCGTTGGGGCCTATGATGGATACTAGCTCTGATTTATCAAACGAAACGGTTAGGTCCTTGAGGATAGGGAACGTGCGGTATCCGAATTCTAAGCCATCGATGGTTATGGTTAGGATATCGTTCTGTCCAATAGGTTCTTTATTATTACTCAGTAAGTCGGTCATTGTTTACCACACGTTCCTTTTCATTCTGGCCAATATGTAAATGAATATCGGGCTGCAAATCATTGCTATCATCACACCCGTTGGCAGGCCCGGTTCTAATATCCTAAGCGCCATGTCTGATCCCAGGACCATCAGTGCACCGATCGCCGCTGAGCATGGTATCAGATATCTGCACCCGGAACCTACGAACCTGCGGGCTATATGGGGTGCAACAAGCCCCACGAATCCTATGGTTCCAGTATAGCACACTATGGTGGCGGTTCCGAGGCTGATGACAATCAGGCACAAGATTCTCATTAGATTCGGGTTGATCCCAAGGGTTATTGCTTGGTTATCGCCTTGTGCTATGATGTCTATTTTCCTGCTCCATAAGGATACAGGTATGAGGGCCACGAGTAGTCCGGCCGCCATTTTGGGGAGGGATTTCCAAGATAGGCCTCCTACGGATCCTATGGCCCATGTGTAGACCTGGGCATACGTGTCGGGATCCATGGTGTATTTTATCATCGTTGTCATGGCAGTGAATATATACATTACTGCGATTCCGCATAGTATCATCATTGTTGGCGATACTTTCTTGAATATCGATACGAAGACAATGATTGCTGTAGGGATGAGTGCAAATACGAATGCATTGACGATTTGAGCATCGTCATTCACCAGGAAGGGCAGGATACTGATCCCCATTGTGAGGCTGATTACCATGCCGAATAATGCACCCGATGATATTCCAAGGGTGTATGGATCAGCCAGAGGGTTTCTGATGATATTTTGGAGGACTGCACCACCCACAGCCAGAGTTGCCCCTGCCAGGAGGGCACCGATGGCACGTGGGCCGTTAGTTTCATAGACGATCTTCCTCTTAAGATACGTATCGTAATCGTCGATTTCTGTGTTTTTTAATCCGTCGATAAAAATACGGAATGATTCTGAGATGGTTATGTGGGTCTGACTGACCGATAAGGATAGAACTGCTAGGAATAAACACAGGATTACAATGGCAATGGGGATGATCAGACGAATTTGATTCGTCTCGTGAATTTTGTCGAGCAATTCCTGTTTCACCAAATGCCCCCTCTATTGTGGATCATTATTATCATGAACAGGGGTGCTCCGATGAAAGAGCAAACCACTCCGACCGGGATGCTGTCAAGACCTGACAGGTACTTTGCCACGATGTCTGCTGCCAGGAGGAATGCTGCCCCGAATGCGCATGAGGCCGGTATTACGAATCTGTTATCTGAACCGATCACCAGACGAATCATGTGTGGACAAATGAGTCCGATGAATCCGATTATTCCTGCATAGGAGACGATGAATGATACTAGGACCGCCATGACCGTCAGAATGATTATGCGGAGTTTGGGCACATCGACACCCAGGCTCTTCGCATTATTGTCTCCCATGGCCATCAGATTTAGTTTTTTGGATAGTAAGAGAATCAGAATCGTACCCACGGTGATTACGATCATCGTTACGTACAACTCATTCCAGCTAAGGATGCCGATTTTTCCGACTTGCCATTTGTATACATTGGATAAGGTCTCCGCATCCGTGCGGACGAGGATGAATGTGCTGATGGCGTTGAACATATACGATATTGCAGTACCCATGAGGATGATGGATGCCACTGAGTCTCCCATTCTGGATGAGAATAAAATGATTAGAATGACAGGGATCATAGCGAAGATAAATGCATTCCCGGTCAGTCCGAGGGGGACCGACATGAATGTGATCCCCATTGCCATCACGAGTGCTACACCCAGGTATGCTCCTGAGGAAACCCCTGTTGTATATGGTTCCGCAAGAGGGTTTTTCATGAGGCTTTGCATCGCGACTCCAGATACTGCAAGCCCCATTCCTGCGAATACCGCAAAAACAACTCTAGGGAGTCTATTGTCCCAGATGACGAAGTCATCGTACCACTCTTTCGAATAGGTTTCATACGTTTTGCCGGTTATATGATCGAAAATGGATTCGTATACACGCATCACTGATATGTCATACGGCCCTATGGTGACGGAGATTGCACCGGCAATCACAACGAATGATATGCACACCAGGATGAACAGATATTTGTGAAAAACGTGGCGTTTGTATTCTGCCTTGATCTGTTCAAAATCGGTGTTATTCATCGTCCCCGAATCCAATAGTTTTTGGGGGGATGACCCCCCTTAATAGGTTTATGACTTTCCATTAAGGTCCAAGTCACTCATGGTGACATAGAACTGACCATTGTTGATGGTCTCTTCTGTCATTCCGAGGAACTGGATGCTGTGGGAAACATTGTACTCCTTTGCCCAGGACTCCGAGAAGATCTCAGGGTACAGGATGTGAGCACAATATGCGATCCTCAGTACGATGGGCATGTCTCCGCAGACCACATAGAACTGATTGTTGTAGTAGGGGCTGCTCAATGAGAACGCCTTGGGTCCGATCTGCAGGGTTTCCTTTCCATCAGTCTTAGCGGTTCCACCATACCAGCTGAAGGTCTTACCGCTGGTCGCTGCCGTCTTGATGTGGATAATCTTATCGACATTGTATGGGGCGGTCCACTCGCCGAGGTCAGTCATCTTCTTACTGCTCGAGGACGTACCGAAATCGTAGTTCTCGAAAGCGAAGTATCCGCCGGCGCTGATTGCGGCCGCTGTGTAGTCCGAGGTTCCAGAGCTGATGTAGTTGTAGGTAGAGACAACACCATCCTTAACACTGTAGCTAACGGATGACGTCACGCCGACCCTGACCTGGTTGATGGTCACTCCGACATTGTCCCTGAGCTTTTTGTTGAGGTCCTTGGTGAAGTTCTCACACCAGGTCTTCATTTCGCTCAGCTTCGAAGGATCCTTGTCAGTGGCAAAGGCCATGAGCGCGAGGTCCGAAATGTACTCGTTCATGTCCGTAGAAGCAGCCTTGAACCTGAATACTCCGAGTCCGTTGTCGTCTGCAGTAGTTTCGGTCATGCAACCGGTATATTTTGTTGTAGCTGTAGATTTGGTGTCTCCGATCAGGTATGTGGAAGCATTGTCGCAGGTGAAAATCGCCTTGACCTTGTCCGCTCCGGTGACGTGGTTCAACACGAGTTCGGTGTTGAAGTATCCTGCCGAACCGCCGACGCGGTATGTGAGGGATTTTCCTGCGTTGTCTCCTCCGTCCCAGGAATATTTGGTAGCTGAATCGGAGAAAAGAGTCTGGTACTCGGAATAGAGGGTGCTGTCGACTTTTCCACTGTAGGTGATTCCCTTAATCTGACTGTTGATTCCCAGATATTTCATCATCATGAACATGTTCGCGGAACCGCTCATAACGAATGCGTCAACGGGCACGTTGGAGATTCTGTAGTAGTCTCCACTGGTGAAACGGCAGAGGTGTTTCACGGGCACAGGGGACTCAGCAGTAGCGTTGATTATCGCGTTGATCTTTGTTACGTCGTTTGCATCAACAACGCCGTTATAGTCGGCATCAGCATATTTGCTCAGAGTGCTGGTATTGCCAGCATCAAGGGCTGCCTGGAGTGCATCGACATCTGCCTGGTCGATGACCATGTCTTCGTTCACATTACCGTATACTTCGAGTTTAGGAGTCAGGGTCTCGCTGGCAAGTGTTAATGTTGCCGGCTTGATGACTGCCTTATCGGAGTTATCACTATTGTTGTCGCTGGATTTGTCATTGTTTGCTGTCAGAACGATGGCGGTAGCCGCCCCTCCCGCAACAACGATAATGGCTAATCCGATAGCGAGTACCTTTGCGCTAATCATTCGATCACCAATTAATTGGATGTATTATCCAAGATTTGGACGGGACGTCCAATGCGTATTTCTCATAAATAATTAACGGCGTTCTATACTCGGATTGTAGGAAAAAAACTGAGAGGTGGGAAAAGAGGGAGGGGGCGGATGCCCCTAATCGGTTTACTGTGACTGATCGTCCGGGTTGCATGCGGCGCAGTTGCATCCGGAGGTGTCTGGCACATACGTGGGGTCGATCATGGCCTTCATGTGCTCCAGGTCGTTGTGCAGCGCGTCGAGGACGAGCATCAGCGAACTGTCGGTGATGAAGTTGCATGTCCTGCAGTCGCCGCCGGAACAGAGGAGGTGGTTGAGCCTGCAGCGTCCCTCGTCCTTGATCAGATACGCTTCTTTCGCCTGTACCTTGGAGTAGTCGATATCCATGTCCCGCACATTCTTGGACTAGGATAAAACGGTTTGCACAGGGATGGACGTATCGTCCTTTTTTATTGGGATAAGGCATAACCTGCTACAGGCGGTACGATGATCCTGAAGCATCTCACACGGACGGAACGCATCCTTCTGGTGCTGATGCTGGCCCTGGTCTTCGCACAGGTGTACCTGGAGTTCGAGATCCCGGGGTACATGGCATCGATCACCGACGTCCTGACATCGTACGGCACCGCGGAGGACATAGCACCCTACGCCTGGAGGATGATGCTCTGTGCGTTCCTCGCTCTGGGGGCGCTGCTGGCCAACCGTCTCCTGGTATCGTATGTGGCCTCAGGTCTCGCATGCAGGCTCAGGTCGCTGGAGTTCGATAAGGTCCAGTCGTTCTCTTCGGCGGACATCAACAGATTCTCCGCCGCGAGTCTGATCACCCGTTCGACCAACGACATCACGCAGATCCAGAACCTTCTGACCATCGCGACCGTTGTTGCCACCAAGGCCCCGCTGATGGTGGTCTGGGGACTGTACAAGATCCTCGGAAGGGGATGGGAGTGGACATTGGCCACGGCCATAGGCGTGGTGCTGATCATCCTCATCGAGATGCTGATGATATTCATCGTGGTCCCCAAGTTCAGGAAGATGCAGTGGCTGACGGACAACGTCAACAGGGAGACCTCCGAGCATCTTGCCGGGATGAGGGTGGTCAGGGCATACAACGCCGAATCATATCAAAGACGCAAGTTCGACCGTGCCAACGACGAGCTCACCGGAACTGCGCTGTTCGCGGCCAGGTCCCTGTCGGTGCTCAATCCTATGATGTTCGCCGTCCAGAACATACTCACGCTGTCCTTCTATATCCTCGGAGCGGTGATGATATCCGCAGCATCGATGCCGGACAGACTGGTGCTGTTCTCGGACATGATAGTGTTCTCATCGTACGCCATGCTGATAGTCGTGGCGTTCATCCTGCTGGGGGACATCACCGTCATCATCCCGCGTGCAGCGGTCGCCGCTCGCCGTGTCTCGGAGATAATCGACTACGAACCCGACATCAGGGACGGAGAGGTATCGGAATCCCCCGAGGGCATCAGGGGAGAGGTGGAGTTCAGGGACGTATCCTTCAGGTACGGGGACGGAGGGTACGTGCTGAAGAACATATCCTTCACGGCGAAGGAGGGCGAGACCGTCGCCATAATCGGTTCCACCGGATGCGGGAAGACCTCTCTTGTCAATCTCATACCGCGCTTCTACGATGCGGGCGAGGGGTCCGTGCTGGTGGACGGGATCGACGTCAGGGATTACCGTCTCGACACGCTCCATTCCAAGATAGGATACGTGCCCCAGAGGGCAACGCTGTTCACCGGTTCGGTATCGGACAACGTCAACTTCGGGGCGGGATCCTCCGAAAGGACCGAGGAGGACGTCAGGAGGGCCGTTGCGATAGCGCAGGGCACGGACTTCGTGGAGGCCCTGGAAGGGGGTTACGACGGCTCCGTCTCGGAGAAGGGGATGAACCTCTCCGGAGGTCAGAAACAGCGCATATCCATCGCTAGGGCGATATGTGCCAGACCGGAGATATTCATATTCGACGATTCGTTCTCCGCATTGGATTACAGGACGGACCGCGACCTCAGGGATGCCTTGCGCAGGGAGACGTCCGGGACAACGACCATAGTGGTGGCGCAGAGGGTCGGCACCGTCATGGATGCCGACAGGATACTCGTGATGGACAACGGGGAGCTCGTCGGCAACGGCACGCACAGGGAACTGATGGAGAACTGCCCCGTGTACAGAGAGATAGCGCTTTCGCAGCTGTCGGAGGAGGAGCTGGTCTGATGGCGCGCCGTCCCGATCCCTTGGACAAGCCGGGCAACTTCGCCGCGGCATGGAAGCGTCTCCTGTCGTTCATGAGGCCGTACCGTACGCTCCTGATCATAGCGGTCATACTTTCCGTGGCCGGAACGGCCATCTCCCTCATCGGACCTCAGATAATCAAGGACATCACGGACACTATCAGCGACGGTCTCGGAGGGGATCTGGACACCGACAGCGTCCTGCACATGGGAACGATCATGGTCGCCCTGTATATCCTGGGAGGGGCCCTGTCCCTCGTCCAGGGATTCATACTGGCGACGGTGTCGCAGCGTACAGCATCCAGGATTCGTTCCGAACTGTCCGATAAGATCGACCGCGTGCCCCTCGGATATCTTGACAGGAAGCAGACCGGGGACATCATGAGCAGGATGACCAACGATGCCGATACCGTCGGCCATTCGATGAACACAGGCATCAACAGCATGATCGGCGCCACAACCATGTTCTTCGGAGCGTTCTTCGTCATGCTGTACACCAACTGGGCTCTCGCCCTCGCTTCGTCGCTCACGGCCGTATTGGGATTCTTCATGGTCCGCGGCCTGATGAAGAGGTCCCAGAGATACTTCGCCATCCAGCAGGGCAACCTCGGTGCCATGAACTCCCATGTGGCGGAGGTATATTCGGCACACGACGTGGTCAACGTCTACAACGGGCAGCAGGGGGCCAGAGAGAAGTTCGACGGGATTAACTCCAAACTGAGGGGCAGCGCGTTCCGTTCGCAGTTCCTGTCCGGTCTGATGTATCCGATAATGTCCTTCATCGGGAATCTCGGGTTCGTCGTGGTCTGCATCATGGGTTCGGTCATGGTGCTGGAAGGTTACACGACCATAGGCGTGGTGGTGGCGTTCATGATGTACATCCGTCTCTTCACGAGTCCGCTGGGACAGATGTCCCAGGCGATCGTCAGCATGCAGTCCGTCGCCGCTGCGGCGGAGCGTGTGTTCGACCTCATCGATCAGGAAGAGATGGAGGACGAGTCCTCCAAATCCGGTAAGATTGAGGAGGTGAAAGGGAAGGTGGAGTTCCGCGATGTGCACTTCGGATACCTCCCCGGAAAGGAGGTCATCCACGGATTCTCGGCAAAGATCGAGCCGGGACAGAAGGTCGCCATCGTAGGTCCGACCGGGGCCGGGAAGACCACCATGGTGAACCTTCTCATGAGATTCTACGAGGTCAACGGCGGCAGCATCCTGGTGGACGGCGTGCCGATAAGCGAGATGAGGAGGGAGGACGTCCACGACCTGTTCTGTATGGTCCTTCAGGACACTTGGCTGTTCCGCGGGACCATCAGGGAGAACATCGCATACGGCCGCGAGGACGTGACCGACGAGGAGATCGAGAACGCATGCAAGGCGGCCGGGATACACTTCTTCATAACCACGCTGGACAAAGGCTACGACACCATGCTCACCGAATCCGATTCCCTGTCCCTGGGGCAGAGGCAGCAGCTGACCATAGCGCGTGCGATCGTCGACAGGTCGCCGCTGCTGATACTGGACGAGGCGACGAGTTCGGTGGATACGAGGACGGAGAAGATCATACAGGAGGCCATGGACCGCCTGACGGAGGGCAGGACATCCTTCGTCATCGCACACCGCCTGTCCACGATAAGGAATGCGGACCTGATCCTGGTGATGAAGGACGGTTCGATAATCGAATCGGGTACGCACGAACAGCTGTTGGCCGACGGCGGGTTCTACTGCGATCTGTACAACAGTCAGTTCCATACCGGCGAATAAAAGGGGAGAAACCGCCCCGAAGGGCGTAAATGCGATCGTCTGGCACTTATTTTATCAGTGCAGCATCCTGAGGGGTCTCTTGTAGAGCTCCGCACGGAACTCGTCGAACTCCAGGAGCTCTCCGTCGATGGAACCGCATTCCATCTCGTCGGCCTTGACCTCGCACCAGTCGGTGACGGGGATGTACTCGACGTTGGGCTGCTTGTCCAGCTTGTTCCTCACGAGGGCGAGGAGGTTCCTGAACAGCCTGAATCCGCTCTTGTGGTGGATGATGACCAGTTCCAGCTGCCTGTCGTCGTCCTTGCCGTTGGGGTTGGTGTACAGTCCGCCGGCCGCGGTGGGGATGTCCTGTACGGCCAGGAAGTCAGCGTTGCAGTCGAACTCCCTGTCGGGGAGCTTCACATGGTAGTGCTTCGCCTTGTGGATCCTGATGGCCTTGAAGATGGCCTTGGGGTACGCCAGCTTTCCGGGCTTCTTGAGCTGCTGGTAGCATTTGACGACCGTCGAGACGATACCGAAGGTCACGTACTGGAGGTAGATCCTTCCGAGAGCGTATCCGCAGTCCATGTCCCTCGGGTTGGGGTTCATGATCATGTCCGCGAGCTCCTCGTCCGTCTTCTCGAAGACGTGCAGGGAACGGGATGCGTCGTTACCGGAGCCGAACGGAAGGATGCCGTACGTCACGCCCTTCTCGAGTCCTCCGTTGATGACCTCGTTCACGGTACCGTCCCCTCCGACGGCGATGAGCGTGTCGCAGGTCTCGGACATCTCCCTGGCCACTCTGATCCCGTCCATCGGGCACTCGGTCTCCCTGTACTCGTAGGGGAACCCGTGGTCATCGAGGATCTTTCTTATCGCTTCGACCCTGTGTCTGTTGACGCCTTTTCTAGAGAGCGGATTGTATATGATGCCGATCATTTCTTCACATTCCGGTGCGGCCTAGCCGCCTATGGTCACGGCTAGCACCTGCTTTCATAAATAGATGGCGAGGAGGAAATCGGAATATCGCACCGTTGCAGCATGCGGGGCTGCATAATCCTTTATGTCATCTTTAAGTACTATAAACCGTAACACC
>JAEEGL017100048.1_pt1 | contig 11625 bp, 11 predicted proteins | sample 9134231 | NCBI WGS metagenome assembly JAEEGL01 (sample SAMN16246548, study PRJNA631951) | gut metagenome | biome: gut microbiome; feature: rumen; material: fiber-attached | host: Bos | place: Iran: Karaj | collected 2018-10 | reverse complement strand
GACTTGTTTACTAATAAAGGTTTTTGTTTCGTCTTAGAAACTAAATGAATTTCAAGGATACATGTTTTAAAAACTTGTATTAATTCAAGGTTTGTTTCACTGTTCAGTTATCAATCTTCACTTCGTTGTTGCCCTTAGCAGCAACTCGTTTATATTATCACGATGTTAGCTGTTTGTCAACAACTTTTTTAATTTATTTTTTTGATTTTCTTAGGAAAATCAAGGGCTGAGCTCATTCGCGTCAGCTTGTATATAGTATCAAGTGGGTGGCTTTTTGTCAAGCACTTTTTACTAATTTTTTTAGCTGTTTTTGTGAGTTATAACTATCAATTTTTCAAGTGTTTTTGCTCACGCGACAGCTTGTTTATAATAGCACCCAGCCCTTTATGTGTCAACATCTTTTTCGATATTTTTTCACTTTTTTCACAGAATCATTTTTAGGGCATTTACCGCCTCATCTGAAGTCGCCCAACTGGTTGCAATTCGTATTACTGTATGACTATTATCATACTTCTCCCAGAAGCCATAGGCCACCTTTTCTCCAAAGGTTTTAAGCGCCTCATTCTCCATGACAACAAAGATCTGGTTTGTAGGATTCTCCATAAAAAGCTGATATCCCTTTTGACGAAGATCCTCTCTTATTATAGTAGCCTGCGAAATAGCGTGGTGTCCCATTTCCATATATAGGTCATCTGTAAATAATGCACCAAACTGCACACCAAGGAGTCTGCCTTTTGCCAAAAGTGCTCCATGCTGTTTGATTTGAGTAATCATATGCTTAGGGGTATTTCCTTTAGTGAATACAACTGCCTCACCAAAAAGAGCTCCTACTTTTGTTCCTCCTATATAAAATACATCCGCAAAAGAAGCAATATCCGCCATTGTTAACTCATCCTGGGCTGCCAAGCCATATGCCAAGCGAGCTCCATCTATAAACAATGGAATGTCATACTCCTTACATATAGAAGAAACAGCTTCAAGCTCGCTACGAGAATATAGTGTTCCATACTCAGTTGGATAAGATATATATACCATTCCGGGATTAACCATATGTTCACAGCTGTCATCTGCATAATGAGTCTCTAACATATCTTTCAACTGGGCAGCATCAATCTTTCCCTCGTGGGCAGGTAATGTTATAACCTTATGGCCGCTGTACTCTATAGCACCCGCCTCATGACAAGCCACGTGGCCAGTTGCTGCGGCAACTACTCCATCATAATTAGAAAGCATAGAATCTATTACGACCTGATTAGTTTGTGTGCCTCCTACCAGAAAATAAATATCTGCATTTGGACATTTAATATAATCACGAATCTTCTTCTTCGCTTCCGCACAATATTTATCTTCACCATATCCTGGTGTTGAAACAAGATTTGATTCTGTTAACGCTTCAAGGACTTTAGGGTGACACCCTTCAGCATAATCACATGAAAAATATAACATATCCTACCTCCCTGACAATAATCCTATTCGCGCCCCCTACCGCATTCATAATTGAACTCTTACAGAGTTCTTTCTCGGTACTTTGCACCTAAAATTATTCATGGCGGCAGGGAGTCACTTATTCTAAGTGATAAATGTTTAAATCATGTTCTTTTGCAAGCAAGCTTGACAAGAATATGATTTAAACATTTATTACCGCGAATAGTAGCATTTATAAACAAAAAAGGCAACCGCTTTCGCGATTGCCTTAACGCAGAGGGTGGGATTCGAACCCACGCGCCCTTGCGGACAAACGGTTTTCAAGACCGCCTCGTTATGACCACTTCGATACCTCTGCATCTGTATCTCTCGGACACGAATAGTATAATACCATCCGTCTACCCATATGTCAACAAAATATTGTAAGTTTTTTTATAAATTTTTGAATTCGGAATATTGCGACAATAGCACATTTTTCCTAACTTTTCTAGCATATATATTTTGGTCTATATATCACAAGATTTAGTGCTTATTTCTAAGGATTGCTTCGCCAAATGCAATGTCCTCAGGAGTAGTTACTTTGATGTTCATATAAGAACCAGGAATCATATGCACATCATGGTCCGTTGCCTTTTCTACAATCATGGCATCATCTGTAATAGAAGTATCAGCTGATGCTATCACCTTATCATATGCACCGCGGATAAGATTGTACTCAAAACACTGCGGAGTCTGCACTATCCATACATTACTTCTTTCTGGGGTATCAAGAACCTTTCTATGATCATCTGTGAGCTTAACTGTATCCTTTGTAGGCATACCAACAACACATGACTCGTAAAGAGTAACTGCCGACATACATCTGTGAATAACATCAATAGAAACAAAGGCTCTGGCGCAATCATGAATCAGTACATATCCATCATTGATTGCCTGGAGTCCAGCATACACAGAATTATAACGTTCCTCACCACCTTCTACGATGGCTACACACTTAGTAATGTGATATCTTTCAATAATCTCCTTGCGACATTTTTCCACGTCACCAGGTGCAACTACCAAAACAATCTGTGTGACTTTACTTTCGTGAAAGGTCCGTAAGCAATGCGCCATCAATGGTGCATCTCCTAATCTCATATGTTGTTTTGGAATCTCCTGTTCCATTCGCTTTCCGCTGCCAGCTGCAAGAACTATTGCCGTAAATTTATTCATTATCTCTCACCTAATTTTAAATTTGGTATAGCATTAAGATCCCAGCCATCACGTCGGCCAACAAGATACTCGTAATATGCTGCTGCACCAATCATGGCTGCATTATCTGTACAAAGTATAGGCGATGGATGATAGAATTCTACCCCCTTCTCCTGACACATCTTTTCCATGGCACTTCTAAGAGTCTGGTTGGATGCAACGCCTCCGGCGATTGCAAATTTATCCATGCCAAATTCATCAATGGCAAGGGCTGCATGTTCACACAAAGTGTCAATTACAGTCTGTTGGAATGACGCCGCTACATCAGCCTCATTCACAGTCTCGCCCTTCATCTGCGCACCATTAATATAATTTAAAACCTGAGATTTTAAACCGCTGAAGGAGAAATCATATACTCCGTCAGAAACCTTAGGTCGTGTAAACTGAATCGCAAAAGGATCTCCCTCGTGAGCTGCTTTTTCAATCTTAGGACCACCTGGATAGCCTAATCCGATGGCACGTGCAACTTTATCAAATGCTTCTCCAGCTGCATCATCTCTGGTGCGGCCAAGGATTTCATATTTACCATAATCAGCCACACGAACAAGATGTGTGTGACCACCTGAAACTACCAAGCAAAGAAATGGCGGCTTCAGTTCTTTGTTCTCAATGTAATTAGCGCTAATGTGACCTTCAATATGATGGACTCCAATAAGAGGTAGCTGCTCTGCAAATGCGATAGCCTTTGCTTCTGCAACACCAACAAGAAGTGCGCCAACAAGACCAGGACCATAGGTAACCGCAATAGCATCCATATCCTCCAAGCCCATGTCAGCCTCTTCAAGAGCCTGCTCTATAACCTGATTAATGCGTTCTATATGTTTACGTGATGCGATTTCTGGAACAACGCCACCATAAAGTGTATGAAGTGGTATCTGTGTGGATATCACATTACTTCTAACATCTCTTCCGTTGATAACTACCGCAGCCGCAGTCTCATCGCAGGAACTTTCAATTGCTAATATTTTTATCTCTTTAGTATCCATTTACTTTATCCTCTGAAGACAGCCTCCATGTAAGGATTTTCCAGTTACCATTTTTATCCTTTCTCAAACAGAAGTCCTCGTAGGTACGTTCATAGGTACTCCCTTCCCTGATGAAATAGTTCGTGGAGACGAATGCACACTCATAACCATTAACAGTTTTGTACTGAACCTCTTTAGAATCACTGACTGTCGCTGAAACTATGGTTCGCGAACGGTTCTTAAAATCCTGTATTTCTAAATTAAGAGAAGCTAGATATGTATCCCTTGGATTGTATGCCAATAGCTCATCATCCATGAGAAATCTGGCCTGATCCGCCATCTTTTCAAGCTGACCCTGATCATAATCCTCTGAATAGTAGGCTGAAATAATTCGATCGTACCATTTTACTACCGCTCTAGGTGTGGCAGGATAATCATTCTTAAAATTCTTCGAAATGATAGTCTGCACTTCGGATAACTCTACATTTTCATCTGCTTTAGCCGTGGCATTACGACGTGACAGATAGGTATAGTAGCCTACAATAAGGCATGCCATACAGATAACCGCTATTCCTATTCGCAGTACCTTTTTCATATTACTCCTCCGCAAAATCCAATTCTAAGAACTTGCCATCTTCCCCGAGCTTAGCCTGTGGAAAAATATCACAGACAGCTTTCATATATCTTTTATGACCTGTCATGGATGGTGAGAAATGTGTAAGCCAAAGCTCATTTACATTTGCATCCTTGGCAACCTGAGCCGCCTCATAGAAGGTCATATGCTTATTCTGTTTTGCTTTTGCTAATTTATCTTCCTCTGCATACATGCCCTCGCAGATAAGAAGATCTGAGTTCGCCGCCGCCTCCACAAGAGATTTGGTAGGACGAGTGTCTGTACAATAGGTAACTTTTATACCCTTGCGGGCATCTCCCATAACCATTTCAGGAGTATAGGTCTTTCCTTCGTGTTCTACTGTCTTGCCCTTTTGAAGCGGATTCCATAGTGTTACAGGAAGTCCAAGAGATTTGGCTGCTTCTACATCAAATCGACCTTTTCTTGGAATGTCTATCGTATATCCGTAGCAGAGTACATTGTGGTTAACTCTGAATGCATGGATATGGTAGCCTAATAATTCGAAGCGTTCATCTGCTTCTGTAATCTCGTGAAACTTAATCTCAAAGGGAAGCTCCGGAGCAATTACCCTGAGAGAATTAACCACCTTTTCAAGCCCCTTAGGACCTACGATAGTAATTGGTTCAACTCTGTCTGAATTACCCATGGAAAGTAGCAATCCTGGCAGTCCGCTGATATGATCAGCATGGTAATGTGTAATACATATAATAGAGATTGGGTTCGGTGAGAAGCCCGCTTCTCGAAGAGCGACCTGTGTGCCCTCTCCACAATCCACTAACAAGCCCTCTCCATTGAATCTAAATAAACATGAAGTGAGCCATCTATTAGGCAGCGGCATCATGCCTGCTGTGCCTAGTAAACAAACGTCTAACATTAAATAGTCCTTTCAAATTTCATGCAAATGGCGTCTTCCACTGGATTGGAGTAGAAATATTTACGAACGCCAATTTCTTCGAAACCGAAGCTTTCATACAAACGACGAGCTGGGGTATTGCTGACACGCACCTCTAAGAAGATGGTGTCGATTCCACGCGTTTCAAGCTCTTCTAATGATTTGGTGAGAAGCTGACGACCCAGTCCCTGGCCACGATATTTTTCATCTACAACAATATCTGGAAGCTCTGCCTCTGGCGGGGTGAGATAGAAAACGCCGAATGCTGCTATCTGACCATCATCCTCTGAAACCATTATAAATGAATGATCTGAGGAAATTGCTTCTTCGTAAGACTTCAAAGACCAAGGGCAGCTCATGGCTTCATTTTCGATTTCTACTATCGATGGAAGGTCCTTTTCATTTGCACATCTGTATGTGAAAGCCATTAAGCTTTTCCTTCCTTTTCCATACGCTCTCTTTCTGCCTGAGAAAGACGAAGGTATTCTGGTCTGTGATCTGCTGCAATCTCACAATCACCATTTGCATAGTAGATTGAACCGAGGCACGCTACTGATGAAGCATGCTGACGGTTAAGGTGCGCTGGCGCAAATCTGTATGGAACCTTAATGATTTCTGCAATCTTATCTTTGAAAACTGGAACGCCATCACCAAGGAAGGTAACTGGCTGACCCGCTTCATTTATCTTTTCTGCTATTTCGGTAAAATCAACTGCACACTGAGCGTGTACAACTGTGAACTCACCGGACTGTTCAAACTTATAAAGACCTGTGTATACCTGACCACGTCTTGCATCTAAGATAGGGCAAATAATTCCGTCGTTCCCCCACATGTTGTAAGCAAGAGCATCTACTGTAGGTACAGAAACGATTGGGCAACCAAGTGAAAGTCCCAAGCCCTTTGCTGTAGCACTGGCAATTCGAAGTCCTGTAAACGAACCAGGGCCTGCAGCTACTGCAATAGCATCTACTGAATTAAGATCCAGTTCTACCATCTTTTTGAGTTCATCAAGCATTGGAAGTAAAGTCTGCGAATGAGTCTTTTTATAGCCTGTAGTGTACTCACCAATTAAATTATCGTCTTCTACGATGGCAACTGAGGCAACAAGACCTGAGCCATCTATTCCTAAAATCTTCATATTCTATATCTGTTCTACCGTAATCTTGCGGTAGTCAAATCCCTTTTCTAAATCTTTTTCGATAGTAATCTGAGTGTAGTGTTCTGGAAGAATGTCTTCGATAAGATTTGCCCACTCGATAAGTGAGACTCCATCTCCATATACATAATCCTCATAACCAATCTCATCCATTTCCTCTACATCACCTATACGATATACATCGAAATGGTAGAAAGGCAATCTGCCTGTGTCGTATACCTGCACAATAGTGAAGGTAGGGCTACAGATGGCCTCATCAATGTGAAGACCTGTGGCAAACCCCTGAGTGAACACTGTCTTGCCAACACCCAAATCTCCAATAAGTGTAAATACCTGCCCTGGTGTGGCTGCTTCGCCAAGCTTTCTGCCAAGGGCATCTGTTTCTTCTGGTGAATTAGTTTCAAATATTTCTATCATTTTATTTGTATTTTGTAATCCTCTACGTGATTTTTAATGTAATCAACAGCTGGCTCATACACATCTCCAATGTCTTCTTTTGGAATGATATAAGCATTTACCCTGTTGCTGTAAATAAGAAGATACTCCTTCCAAGTGGCTACTTTGAATACATACTCCCATGGAAGCTCTGCTGGCTCCTCTGAAGTAGGCGATGATACAACAATACCTGTATCCTTAAGCTGATACTTAATCGGGTGCTTGAACACCTCCTGCTGCATCTGAAGCTTAGCTCTGGTCTTCAGGGTAAATGGCATGTAAAAAATAATAATTGCGGCAAATAAAACATATGCCATTCGCCAAAACACTGGTAGTGTATCAAATTTTAGCATTAATACAAGTAGTAATAGTATTCCAAGTGTAAGGGACATGATACGCTGTCCTAAGGCATGGTGCCAATTGAATCTGAATAAATCTTCTTCTTTTATTTGGGTTTCAAAGCTAATGTTTTCCATAATGCACGTATTCTCCCTATTTTTCTTTATTTTATCATATATATAATTATTTCAACAAGTTTCTATTCTAGATAGTTTCTATTCTAGATAGTTTCTATTCAGCATACATTCGCACAATCGCAGTTACACTACTTTCCTTGTGCTCATGTATGGTTCTCACAAAATAAAAAGGAAGTATACCTGGTATGCAAGCATCCCATTTCTACTTCCTTTTTACTTTGCTCTGAATAGAAACAAAAAAAGAGCGAGTCGAAACCCCTAACGACTCACTCAAACCTTATCTCCTAAAAAGCAAACTCACTGTTACTTTTCTCGACTAAAGAAAGTATAGAATTATTAGTAATTAATGTCAACAGTTTGCCCCTTTGAGAGTATTATTTTGTAAAAATATGACAATTTCAGCTGTTAATATCTGTATAGGATTACAACACTTAAACCTTTAAGCTTTCTTAGCTTTATTGAGCTTCATCGTGAGAGCAATTCTGCCCTTCTTTTCATCAACAGATAAAACCTCAACATCAACGATATCTCCAACTGAAACCACCTCAAGCGGATGCTTGATATAACGGTCTGTCATCTGAGAAATATGTACTAATCCATCCTGATGAACACCGATATCAATGAAAGCACCAAAGTCGATTACATTACGAACTGTACCCTTAAGCTGCATGCCTGGCTTAAGATCTTTCATCTCAAGAACATCGCTCTTAAGGATAGGTTTTGGCATATCCTCACGTGGATCACGACCTGGCTTTTCAAGCTCTTTAACGATATCCTCCAAAGTCATCTCACCAACACCAAGTTCTGTGGATAAAGCCTTGATGTTAGAAATACTCTTGTGGATATCCTTTAGTGTACCTGCTGCAATATCCTTTGTATCGAAGCCAAGTTTCTCAAGAAGTGCTTTAGCAGCATCATAGCTTTCTGGATGAACAGCTGTGGCATCAAGTGGATTCTTTCCACCTGTAATACGCATGAAGCCTGCGCACTGCTCGAAAGCTTTTGGCCCAAGCTTTGGTACCTTTTTAAGCTCAGCACGTGAATTGAAACGACCATTAGCCTCACGGTATTCAACAATGTTCTTTGCAAGAGTTTTGTTGATACCTGAAACATACTCTAAAAGTGAAGCTGAGGCTGTATTAAGATCTACACCTACAGCGTTAACGCAAGTCTCTACAACGCCTGCGAGAGTCTCATCAAGCTTCTTCTGATTCATGTCATGCTGATACTGACCAACACCTACAGATTTTGGATCAATCTTTACTAGCTCAGCAAGTGGATCCTGAAGACGACGCGCCATGGATGTAGCACTACGCTGTCCTACATCGAAGTTAGGGAACTCCTCTGTAGCAAGCTTGCTGGCAGAATAAACTGAAGCTCCTGCCTCGTTTACAATGATGTATTCAACCTTCTCCGGAATCTCCTTAAGCATATCAACGATAATCTGCTCAGACTCGCGGCTGGCAGTACCATTTCCAAGAGAGATAAGAGAAACATTGTATTTCTTAATAAGACCTTTGATAACCTTCTTTGTCTCCTCAACTTTGTTCTGAGGTGCTGTTGGATAAACAACAGTAGTATCGAGAACCTTTCCTGTTGCATCAACTACTGCAATCTTACAACCTGTACGGAAAGCTGGGTCCCAACCAAGGACATTGCGGCCAGCAATTGGAGGCTGCATGAGAAGCTGTGTAAGGTTCTTTCCGAATACCTTGATAGCTCCGTCCTCTGCCATCTCTGTAAGGTTGTTTCTAATTTCATTTTCAATAGAAGGTGCAATAAGTCTTGTGTATGCATCCTCGATTGTATCGATGAGAGCCTGATTCGTATTTACGTTATCACGACTGATGATTTTCTTCTGAAGGTAGTTAAGAATATCCTCTACAGGCGCTTCAATGCTCACCTTGAGAATCTTCTCCTTTTCACCACGATTGAGTGCAAGGATTCTGTGTCCTGGAAGCTTTGCAATAGCTTCATCATAATCATAGTAATTCTCGTAAACTGATTCTGCCTCAGCATCCTTTGCCTTTGAAGCAATACGACCATTCTTGAAAGTCTTTTCACGAATCCAGGTACGATAATCTGCATCGTCAGAAATGCTTTCAGCGATAATATCGCAGGCGCCTGCAATAGCTTCCTCAGGTGTATTAACCTCTTTTTCTGGATTGATGAAAGCTTTTGCCTCGTCTGTGAGGGACTTATCTGTCATCTGAAGGATGATGATGTTTGCAAGTGGTTCCAAGCCCTTTTCCTTAGCGATAGTTGCACGAGTGCGACGCTTTGGGCGGTAAGGACGATATAAGTCATCAACAGCTACCTGTGTCTCTGCTTCAAGAATTGCCTTTTTAAGCTCTTCTGTGAGAAGTCCCTGCTCTTCGATAGAAGCAAGGCATGTAGCTTTTTTATCTTCAAGGTTTCTTAAATATGTGAGACGCTCTGAGAGAGCACGAAGCTGCTCGTCATTGAGACCGCCTGTAACTTCCTTTCTGTATCGTGAGATGAAAGGAACTGTGTTTCCCTCATCTAATAATTTTATTGCAGCATCAACCTGCTGTGGGCGAACCTGTAATTCAGTTGCTATTTTTTTAGTAATATCCATGATGTACTCCTATTTAAAAATTTTCTTCACACGTGATGAAAGATTACGAACGAGAATTGACGCTGACCAGGTGATGAATATGCACGCTAAGAGCAGCGCAAATATTTCTCGATGATTGTAAGCTTCTACTGATAAGTGTGAGTAGAATAGAATCATTATTCTATGATGTAATAAAATTACATACCAGCTAATGCCAGAGATGTAAGTTATTATCGTATATACGAATTTATCTGATGAGATCTCCACATCACGAAGTGCGACAAGCATTGTCATGCTGATTGCAAAGTAAATAAGCTCATTCTGCTCCTGTGTTAGCTTCATCCACTCCAAAGATGGAACAAAACCAATGAGGCAGAAATATATAAATATCAGTGCTGAAAGGACTGCACATACTAATCTTAGCTTTGTGTTAATCTTTTCATCTCCGAGCTGCTGCTGAAGAAGCATTCCAATATAAAAATATACAATGATAAATAATGGATTCATCAGCTGTGTAAATGGGAATGGATTGTAAATCAAAAGCACCACAATATACCATACAAGCAATACGCCAAGTGTGACGAATTTATACTTCTTAAGTAGCTTGGCAAGGAGTGGGAACAATGCATAGCATATTACGATGCATGACATGAACCATTCGCCGATAAGGTAAAAATCTGCTGTAACAAGCTGAGCCACTCCATCTACACCAAGAATAGTAAAAATGAATCTGCTGATTGGAAGATCGTGACCAACCACCTGATTATTTACTAAAAAACAAACCACAAACATCAATGTGTATGCTACATAAAATGGAATGAACAGTCCCTTAAATCTTCTTAAATAAAATTTTCCAAGCGGAAGCTCATCCTCATGATTGTACATAAGGGCATAGCCTGAAATTACAAAAAGGAAAAGGCTGGCTGGACGAGCCAGAATATTAAAGAAATAGTTATAGCCAAACATAGCACCATCTGTGCCCTGGGCTGTAACAATGTACTCCACAAAGAAGTGGTAAAAGAATATGAAAATGACACCGATATCACGGAGGATATCAAGGCCTATGATTCGTTTTTTCATGTATACTCTCCTAGAATTATTTTCTAGATAAGTATCTTAAAAATGGATTGGGATAGCAACTTCATCATACTAACTCCCACTTGTCAAAATCCATATAAAAAGGAGCCTCCGAGCGGAGACTCCATATTGATAACTCTCTATGATGCTGCCTGAGTAGAATCCTCTTCTTCCTCTGCATCTGCAACTTTATTCTTTGCTGCAATAACCTCAACAACTACCTGATCAGCTCTTGTGGTTACTTCAACCTTCTTGTTCTTTGCTATTGCTAAATCTGCAACCTTAATTGTATCACCCAATCTCAGTGAACTGCAGTCTATTTCAATCTTCTCGACTACATCCTCGGCCTTAGCTTTGTAGGCTACCTCTGATACTAACTGCTCTAAAACACCTTCTGTAACAGCTTCCTTGTTTTCAAGAACAACCTCTGCTGTTGCATGGATAACCTCGCCTTTAACAAGCTCCTGGAAATCCATCTCTACAATCTGATGCTTAGCTGCATCATAGTGTAGTTCCTTAAGTAACACATTGTACTTCTTTCCTTCCAAATCCAGGGTCATCTGAGTGTGCTTGCTCTTTCTAAGTGCCTCAGCCTCTTTAACCTCAAACTGGAGTGGGATTGATTGTTCGATATCCCTACCGAACAGGTTACCTGTAACGTAGCCTTCTCTTCTCAACCTCTTTGCTTTCTTTTCCATGTCACGTCTTTGTACTCTGTAAGTATCCATTTGTCTCT
>JAEEGL016129815.1_pt1 | contig 11625 bp, 9 predicted proteins | sample 9134231 | NCBI WGS metagenome assembly JAEEGL01 (sample SAMN16246548, study PRJNA631951) | gut metagenome | biome: gut microbiome; feature: rumen; material: fiber-attached | host: Bos | place: Iran: Karaj | collected 2018-10 | reverse complement strand
GCTGTGATCGCATGGAAGTCACCTGTAAAGTGAAGGTTGATATCTTCCATAGGAACGCACTGAGCATATCCGCCGCCTGCTGCTCCGCCCTTGATACCAAAGCAAGGTCCAAGTGAAGGCTCACGAAGAGCTGCTACTGTCTTAACTCCGATTCTGTTAAGGGCATCTGCAAGACCAATACTTGTTGTTGTCTTACCTTCTCCCGCAGGTGTTGGGTTAATTGCAGTAACCAAAACCAGTTTGCCGGCTGGCTTATCTTTTAAACCCTGAAGAAATTCCTCGGAAATCTTAGCCTTATATTTTCCATAAGGCTCGATATCATCTTCTGTCATTCCTACGCGCGCTGCAATTTCCTTAATCGGTAATTTTACCGCCTCCTGTGCTATCTCGATGTCTGTTTTCATAAAGCTCCTCCTTAATTATTGCAAATAATCAAAACAACTTAGAACTGATGTCTATAAATATAAGTTATATTGATGTTGTAATCAATCACTGATTAAAAATACTACTATATTTTTGAAATATTTTTATCCTTGAATAGATCAGATATAGGATTTTACCTTATTTCTGACCATTAAGAAGTGCTTCGAACTCAGCCTTACTCATAAGAACTTTTCTGGGCTTCGTACCTTCTTCTTCTCCTACAACGCCTGCTTCACACAGCTGATCCATAATACGTGCAGCGCGGTTAAAGCCAATCTTGAATACTCTCTGAAGATTACCAATTGAAGCTTTTTCCTTATCAATGATAAACCTTCCTGCGTCTGCAAAATATTCATCTCTGTCAGGACCTGCGCCCACTGCACCGCCATCAGATGAAGAACTTCCAGACTGACCTTCCATCTTCTGAACAGCTTCCTGGATCTCACTGTCATAGGTATCATCATCCAAATCTTCCTTAAGGAAGTCTGTAACTTTACTGATCTCAGAATCAGAAACAAACGCGCCCTGAAGTCTTACCGGCTTGCTGACGCTCTGAGGATAAAAGAGCATATCACCTTTACCAAGGAGCTTTTCAGCGCCGACCATATCAAGAATAGTACGGCTGTCTGTACCACTTGAAACTGCAAATGCGATTCGGCTTGGCATATTGGCTTTGATAAGTCCCGTGATAACATCAACTGACGGACGCTGTGTTGCTATTACAAGATGAATTCCGCATGCTCTTGCAAGCTGGGCAAGACGGCATATTGCTTCTTCAACTTCATTTGCAGATACCATCATAAGATCTGCAAGCTCGTCTACTATAATGACGATCTTTGGAAGCTTCTTGAGCGTACTGTCTTCTGCCATATGAGCTTCAACATACTCGTTGTAGCCTTTAAGATCTCTTACTTCTGCATCAGCAAAATACTTATATCTTCTGGTCATCTCAGCTACTGCCCAGTTAAGAGCTGCAGCAGCCTTCTTAGGATCTGTAACAACAGGTATAAGAAGGTGAGGAATACCATTGTATACAGAAAGCTCAACAACCTTAGGATCGATCATGATCATTCTTACATCTTCAGGCTTAGCCTTATAGATGATAGAAAGGATCATAGTATTGATGCATACAGACTTACCGGAACCTGTTGCACCTGCTATAAGTACGTGAGGCATCTTGGCAATATCCGTAACTATAGTCTTACCACCGATGTCCTTACCAACGGCAAAAGACAGATCTGCTTTAGACTCTCTGAATTCTCTTGATTCAAGAAGTTCGCGAAGTGATACTGTAACATTTTCTTTGTTAGGAACTTCAATACCAACAGCAGCCTTACCAGGAATAGGAGCTTCTATTCTGATATCAGTAGCTGCAAGATTGAGTTTGATATCATCCTGAAGGTTAACGATCTTGGATACCTTAACACCTACTTCCGGCTGAAGCTCATATCTTGTAACTGTAGGTCCCTGGCTGATATCTGTAATAGTAACGTTAACACCAAAGGTCTTAAGCGTCTTTTCAAGCTTGGCAGCAGTCTGCTTAAGGACCTTGGCAGAATCGGCATTTTTACTTCCCTGTCCCGGTTTAAGGAGATTAGTTGGCGGGAACTTGTATTTCCTGGGAGGTTTTGCAGCATTCTTATTAGCTGTCCTTGCTGTCATACTTCCCTGACTTGTATCAGCACTTGTTCCTTCAAAAGCAGGCCTTGAAGAAGCACTTCTTCCCTGATCAGGCGCTGCGCCGTTAGAATAGCTGATCTCACCCGGCATGTAAGAAGGCTCTTTGGCAATGGAATCTATCTTCTGAGTATTCCTTGAAGCTGACACGTGATCCTGTCCATAGATCACATAGCCCTCTTCTGATACTCCATTACCATAATCCTTACCATCTGTATGGATCATGATATCGCCTTCGTCTATCTCTTCGATATCTTCTGAAAGGCGGGCTTTGAGCTTACCTGTAAATCTATGCTGGCCGTCAGATTCAACCATAGTCTCCATCTGAGCGCTCTTTAGATCTGTTCCTGCATAGATCTCATTTCTTTCTCTGGAATTATCAGGAATTACAGGATGAGAGTTAACAGATACTTCTCTTTCGACAGGAGCTTGAGGCAATCTGGGCTCCTGAACTGTTTCCTGTGCAAGATTATTGAATGTTATCTCATGAATATCATCATGAACCTCGGAATCATCCGGTACATAGAAAGATGTATGTATCCTTGGTTCAGGTCTTGACTCTTCAAAATACTCTTCTACAGGTTCCTGCTCGTACTCAGGCTCATCAAGACTTCCGTCATCATCAGACATTGTACCTGAATCTTCAAAGTCGCCGCTTGCACGAAGATCCGTATTAGTATCAACACCTGATACATAGTGGTCCATCCTGAGGATCTTCTCATCCTCTTTTTGCTGGATAAGAAGCTCTTTTTCCCTCTTGGCAGCTTCTCTTCTTTCTTCAATGCGCATTCTTCTCTCGCGTACCTGCTCAGAATAAAGAGCTGCATCCTCTGCAGCTTTCTCCTTGAGCATATGTGTACCTCTTTTGACACCGCGAATAAGAGATTTCTCTGTAAGAACGACAAGACAGATGGCAGCTGCGACTATCAATATCAAAACAGTGCCGATAAGAGAAAATGTCTTCATCAGAAGATAGGCGATGGAGCCAAAGATGACACCTCCGCCATTACGCGCTGTAGACGCTTTTTCATAAATATCTGAGATACTGAAAGCTTCCACATATACGCGGCCAACAGTTATCTCAAAAACAATACCAAGTATTATGGTAATACCTATGCATGCAATTATCTTACGAACAGCAGGAATACTGCCATGATTGGATATATAGAATACTACCATTCCGCCTACTATAAGCGGCATTACATAAGCAAGGAATCCGAACAGACCGAACATCACCTTGCTAAGTAAGGCTCCAAAAGCTCCCAGAACTCCGAAATTGCACAGGAAAAGAGCAATTGCCACCGCTATAAGGACAATTGCAGTTATCTCACTTTTTAAAGCATATCCAAGATCATCCTGATCCTCGTACATCCTGGTATCTATATAATTATCTCTGGAAACCTTTTTTGAAACAAACCTTTTGCCGGTATTTGCGCTTCTATTACCTGAAGACTTGCTTCTTGATGAAGTCCTTTGCGCCTTGCTACCGTCTGAAGATCTAGTCTTTCTCGCATTGGAATTTGTACCTGACATATTTTCCCCGACCCCTGATAAAAATTTATTGGGATAAACCAGACAAGAATGCAGTCTGGTTTTGTTTCTCATAAAGTATACCATTTTAGAATGGTTTATGCTATACTTTATGCGGTGTCGTATTTGACACGCTATTATTGGTTTAAGCATATAGAAAGCAGGAGTAATACTAATGGAATTTAAACAGGTAATGGACTCAGGGTCCTTCAAACAAGTAGGTAACGATACTTCTTCATTCAAGATCAAAGATGTAGCTGAGAAATGCAGACTCCTTCAGACTGATAACGGTCTTAAGGTAGACTTTAACTATACAGGTCCTAATGCCAGCAGCTATCTTCAGTATGTTGAGAAGCACAGAGAAGAGCTTACAGAGTATCTTCTTAATCCCGATGTTGCTGATTATTATGAGTGGCTTGAGCAGAGCCATCAGACACCGATCACATTAAAGAAGCATGAGAAAGAGGCTCTCATTCTTTATGTTAATTTCGATCCTGAAACTATGGTAATGGAAGCCGGCATCTCAGATGACAACATCACAATGAAGCTCGGTGCTCCACTTATTCACCTTGAGATCGACAAGATGTCAAGAAATGATTTCAAGCTCAGCATTTACAACATGCTCCTTCTTGCAGACGAGATCGCAGTTGGAATGGGCAATGAAAATCTTCGTAAGATGGCTAATATCGAAATGGTAAAGACATACCTTGCAGAGATCTACGACAAGTATACAGAACTTCCTAATCAGTAATTTCTGAAATGTCATAACCATCAAGTAGTCTTACTCTAATTATATAGGCAATAATAATAGCCGGATGGCAGGAATCGATTCCGCCACCCGGCTTTCTTAATTTCGTCTGTCTCTGATAATTTCATCCTAAAGCAAAAGATACAAATTATTTCTTTCCAACGAATAAAGTTCCAACTATCTTTTTATCAAGGATATCGTATATCTGTTCAGGCCTTTGACCATTGATTATAAGAACATCTATTCCTTTGCTTGTTGCAAGCTCTGCGGCATCCATCTTGGTTATCATTCCGCCTGTACCTCTGTTGGAGCCGGAATCTCCTGCCCTGTTGCGGAGTTCTTCATCGATGTTCTCAACCCTGCTTATAAGCTTTGCATCAGGATTGGTCTTAGGATTTGAATCATAGAGTCCGTCTATATCTGACAGGATTATGAGCTTGGCTGCCTCACAGAATACAGCAACAACAGCTGATAACATATCATTATCGGAAAAGAGCTTCTTGTCAGACTCGATCTCAGCATGGCTTATGGAGTCATTCTCATTGATGATAGGTATTATGTGGTTTTCTAAAAGTGCATTAAGTGTATTAGTAAGATTTTCTCTTCTTTCAGGATTCTGGACATCTTCATTACTAAGAAGGATCTGACCTACAAGCCTTCCGTATTCACCAAAAAGCTTGTCATAAAGGTGCATAAGTTCAAGCTGGCCAACTGCAGCTGCTGCCTGCTTAAGTCCAAGGTCCTTGGGCTTTTGTGCAAGTCTCATCTTACCTGCGCCAACAGCGATAGCACCTGAGCTCACAAGGACAAGATCATAACCCATGTTCTCAACTGCTGAAAGGGCTCTGCACAGATGATCAAGCTGTCTTATATTAATATCTCCGTTTTCATTTGTGATCGTTGATGTACCAACCTTAACTACTATTCTCTTCTTTGAAAGTGCCATGCCTAAAAGATTCTCCTTCTGTGTTTAAAACATTATTAACCATTATAATCAGTTTAGAACACTACTGCAATAAAGTTTTACATTAATGATAAATTGAGTGCCCTAATAAGCACCTATATGAAAAGAGCCGGATGATAAATCCAGCTCTTTTATATAGATATATTATGTTTTAATAAGTTTTTATCTCTTCAAGTTTTTAAGCTCCTGAAGCATAGAATCTGATGTTGTGATAATGCGGCTGTTAGCCTGGAATGCACGCTGAGCTGTGATCATTCTTGTGAACTCATCAGACAGGTCTACGTTACTTGCTTCAAGTACTCCGGTTGAAATAGTACCGTTATTTTCATCAACAGGAGCTATATCAGGATCTCCTGATGCCTTAGAAGCTGAATACAGATTATCACCTTCATTAACAAGACCGGTTGCATTCATGAATGTTGCTGTAGCCATCTGGGCAAGGAGTCTTGTATCACCATTAGAATACTTGGCATATATACTGCCATCTTTCTGAACAGAGATACCTGTCATCTTACCATCTTCCTGTCCCTGACCATTACCCTCTGCATCACCTCTTGCAGTCCTTAAGGTTGTAACGCCGCCTGTATTGTAGTTAGTAGTAAGTCCAAGATCAAGAGTGATCCCCACACCCGCTACATTGATATTAGCAGTCTCAGCGCTTGTCAGCTTACCATCAGCAGGACTATATGTAAGTTCGATCTCCTGCTCATCAAAATCAACCTTCTTACCCTGTGAATCAGTAACTCCCGTAAGTGTCATCAGATAAGTTGTATCGTCATCATCTCCTGCATCAGTAATAGAGAAGTTAAGGTTATAGGTCTCATATCCCTCTTCTCCCGGAACAAGTACTGCTGCAGAAACGCCGTGGCCTTCTTTGGTATAGATAGATTTATCCATCTTATCAATGTTACCGGTAACTCTTATATTAGTTGTTGGTTCACCCGGAGAATCCTCTATATCAGGACCCATGAGCATGATCTTTCCAATAGGGCCGTCCGTGTTAACAGTAGCACCATCTGCTGATTCCCAGCCAAGAACATAATATCCAAGGGAAGAAGTTACAAGATAGCCTTCATCATCCTCAGGATTACCGATCTCATTGATCTCGCCGTCAACAAAGAAGTCACCATCTCTTGTATAGTACTGATTTGTGCCATCAGTTACGATAAAGAAGGCATCTCCTGTGATCATCATATTAAAGGGAGCATCCGTAGTAAGAGCTGATCCCTGTTTTGTAATGTTGGTATCAATAGCTGCAACTCTGCCGCCAAGACCTATCTGAATAGGGTTAAGAGAACCTCGGGTTTCCGAAGGACCCGAAGCATTGGATTTATTCTGATACAGAATATCAGAAAAGTTAGTTGCCATTGATTTGTAGCCATTGGTATTAACATTGGCGATGTTATTACCAATTACATCCATCGATGTCTGATTGATGTTAAGTCCGGAGACCGCCGAGTATAAAGACCTTAGCATAAAACCTCTTTTCCTGGTATCACACTGGCCGCCATAGGCGTCCAATTCTTCCCTGAATATACTGCGAATAGCCATTTGGATATCAGTGCGGTCATCCTTGAATGCACCTATCTATTTCAGTCTTTATATCGGCATCTTTGCATGGCACCTTAATTCCTCCCGGGCAAAAAAATCCCGCCTCACACCATTTTTGTTTGAAATAATGATGCAAAGCGGGGCGAACAGTTTCTTAGATTATATCCATACGTCTTATGTATCCAGGCTGATTCTCAGGACAGATAAGATTTTGCTTCTCAGTGATCTTAGCCCACTTATCTACTACCATGTTCTCAATGCGAACCCCTTCTTCTATAGTAGAGTGGCCCATGATGATACAGTTACGCACTATTGCGCCCTTCTTGATTTCAACACCACGTCCGATAACGGAATTTTCAACGTTTCCTTCGATAACGCATCCATTAGCTACCATGGTCTTTTTCACAGAAGCTGATGCAGTGTACTGAACTGGGCAGGAGTCTGTGGTGTGAGTGTAGATAGGCCAGTCATTTGAGAAAAGACTCTCAGCCTTATCCAGATTCAAAAGCTCCATGTTAGCTTCATAGAATGCTCTGAAATCAGTTATCGCTGCAAAGTAGCCCTTGTGTTGGATTCCTCTGATATCAAGATTTTCAGACTCTGCATGGATCACATTTGTAAGTCTTGATATAGCAGAAAGCTTTCTTGCCTTCTTGATAAGCTCAATAAACAGATCCTTGTGCATAACATAGGTATCCATGAAAATATTACGATCAGCAATAGTACCTGTATTGATCCTCATGGACTTAAAGCCCTTCTGCCTGTTAAGCTCAAGTGTATAGCAGTTACGATAAGATGTATCTGCATTATTAACCTTGTGATACAGAAGAGTTATGTCAGCTCCTGAGTTAATATGCTCATTTAAAAGCTTATCGTAGTCCTGCTTAAATACCATATAGCCGGGAGTAATGATAACGTATTTCTCATGACATCTTTCAAATGAAGGAAGATTATCAAAATACGCCTTAACATCAGTATTATAAATATCGCTCAAAGTGCTTTCATGGCTGAACATCAGCTGAAGAAGACCTCTTTTTGAGTTGATATTATAGATTCGGCCATTACCAACATGCTCTGCAAGTGATCTTGGGTTTTCGTTGTTAACATAAAGCTGAACACGCTCAATATCGCTGTTCGAAAGGTTAGATACAGGGAAGTCTACGATACGATATCTTCCAAGAAAAGAGAATGCGCTTATAGGTCTGAAATCCTGAAGACCTTCTACTCTCATATAATGTCCGGCAGGAGCGATTATTCCGATTGCATTAGCCATAATATTTTCCTCCTTCCTCAATATCGTGAGCAACAAGCAAGATGTTATCACTCTTAGCACTACCAACAACTGCGCCATCACCTATCTTAACGCCGTCTGCAACCAGTGCTCTCGTAACCTTAGCACCCTCTCCTACAACTGCGCCTGTCATAAGGACACTATCTTTAACCTTGGCGCCGGCACCTACAATACTGCTTGTAAAAAGAACTGAATGCTCAACCTTACCATGAACCTGAACACCCTGAGTGATGTAAGCGCACTTAACTTCAGCGTCCTCGCCTATAAACTGAGGAAGCTCAGTTGCATCCTCTGTATATATCTTCCATGAATTATCTCCAAGATTAAGCTCACTTCCCTCTTCAAGAAGATCCATGTTAGCTTCCCACAGAGAATCAATTGTTCCAACATCCTTCCAGTAGCCCTTAAACTTGTATGCATACAAAGCTTTACCATCATTAAGCATTGTAGGAATGATATCTTTACCAAAATCATGGTTGGAGGTCTTGCTGTTCATATCAGCTACAAGCATTTTGCGAAGCTGTTTCCAGGAGAAAATATAAATACCCATGGAAGCAAGATTACTCTTTGGATGAGCAGGCTTTTCCTCAAACTCAATGATACGGCCATCATTAGCAGTATTCATGATACCGAATCTGCTGGCTTCCTTCTTGGGAACCTCGATAACTGCGATCGTAGCATCAGCCTTGTTAGCGATATGATCATCGAGCATCTTGTCATAATTCATCTTATAGATGTGATCACCTGAAAGAATAAGAAGATATTCAGGCTCATAAGAATCTATGAAATCGATATTCTGAGATATGGCATCAGCTGTACCTCTGTAGACATTGAGACCACTGTCTGCTTTCTCACGAGGCGGCAGGATAAACACACCGCTGTCTTTGCTGTCCAGTCCCCAGATTCTTCCTGCGCCAGCGTAGCTGTTAAGAAGAATTGATTCATACTGTGTCAGAACTCCAACGATATCTATGCCACTATTTGCACAATTACTAAGTGGAAAATCAATGATCTTATATTTTCCTCCAAAAGCCACAGCCGGTTTTGCAACTTTGTTGGTAAGATCTTTAAGACGGCTTCCTCTTCCTCCAGCAAGTACCATTGCCAACATATTGTTCTTTGCCATAAGTACCCCCTTTTATAATTTTTATTGGATGTTTCTTTAGATATTACTTTGATAAAAAAGCTTTCATTGGGTCCACAGTTTTTGCCATCTGAATGATAGTATCTTTCTGCGACGTCATATAAAATTCCAATGCTTTAATTTCTTTCTGGGAAAAACCTGAACTCTTTACGATCTTGCCTTCAGGAAGTACTCCCTCAGCGCTTCTCCCTTTATCATCAAAGGTCACATAGACGACCTTCTCGCCCTTTTTATTCTTCACTGCTCCTGATACAGACATTTTCATTTCTTCCGGCATATAAATCCCCCTTATAAAAACACAGGTCCAAAAATGAAAATATTCAGCCATTATCAATATGAAGACTATATATACATTTTAAGCCATTCACACAGGTGCTTCAAGAGTAAAACACGCTAATAATCAAGTTTTCATAAAAAAGAACACCCATTTCCCTCTGCTTGTAAAAAGACAGATGATAAATGAGTGTTCTTTATATTCATATGTTTGTGATGTTTAAGCTTTTATGCCTTCACTGCAAGCTCAGCGATCTTCCTTGCATCTTCAAGAGTTTCTACTGCGCAAAGGAAACCTGAGTTGTGACAGAATCTGATTCCATCTACGCCTGTAACCTTCTGAAGATAATCAGCTGGCTTACCTCTCCAGTCTTCAGGAAATGGCTTCTTCTCTTCTTCCTTGCCATCCACACGTACAGTCTGTACGTTATAACCGCCTCTTTCTGAAGCATAGATAACATACAGGATATCTGTATTCTTTACTGCATCTTCCCACGGAATGCTCTGTGAAAGCTCAAGAACAGGACCGTTGCAGGCATCTACTTCTTCTTTTACAAGATAATAAGCTTTACGATTTGCATTAATCTGTCTGAATTTGTTTACAAGGATCTCCTTGGCAACTGCAACAGCTCTCCAGAAAGCCTCGTCTCTGTCCTGCTTCTCGATCCAGTCAGGATTGAAGTCACTTATGATATCGCAGATCATCCAGAATGAACCTGTGTTATCAGACTTATCGATAGGCTGAATGAAAGTCTCATCGAATATAGCAGCGTCTTCCTCAGACATTACAAGTGTTCCAAACTCTTCAAACAAAAGGCCGAATGCTGCATAAGGAATTCCGTTAGGTCTTACCTTTCTGTCTTTCTGGTGGTGGTCAAATCTTCCAAGTCCTATATCATAAACAAGTCCGTCATAGCCTTCCGGAACCTGCATAACTCTCTTAACTTTGATCTCAGGATTTATTATCTGAATAAATGCAGTAGAGAATACATCATCAGAATGAAATGCACCTCCATGTGTCAAAGCTTCTTTGATCTCATAAATATAATTATTGTCCATTATGTATTACCTTCCTTTAATCCTATTTTGCAGACGGATAATAGAATATTACAAATACATCTATATCGCAAGGACAATTATTTAAAAGGGTTATAAAAACGCCCTCCGTTTACCGCATTAAGTATAAGTGATATAGCAAGTAGTCCTGCGCACACCGCCATACTTATATAATCGGCTGCTTTGAACTTTTTCGCCATATACCAGGTACGTTTTTTATTTTTGCCAAAACCGCGAAGCTCCATTGCGTTAGTTATACCCTCGATCCTGTCTACACTTGTAAGAATCAGCGGGATAAGGATTGCTGATGCTGCCTTAAGTCTTTTGACAAGGGAGGCTTTCTTACTCATCTCTACGCCTCTGGCCTGACTTGCCTTACTTATCTCATCGTAAGAGCGCTGAATATCAGGGATATAGCGAAGAGCAAGAGCTACAGAATAGGATATTGAATAGCTTACGCCTATTCTGTTAAGAGATGCCGCGAATTCACTGGGGTTAGTGGTACATACAAAGAGAAGGACAATAGGGATCGTAGACAGAAATTTGATCCAGTAATTGAACTGGTAAAAGATCTGCTCGGCTGTAAGTCCAAAATGTCCACTCATACCAAAAAGATACGTTGTAGTGCCATATATCTCTGTTCCATGATGGGGGGAAAAGAGGTATAGAAGGATCGTGTTGATAATAAGAAATACCAGCATGAATCCTGTTATAAATGAAACGTCCCTTATCCTTATATTACCCAGTTTAAAGAGAACAATTCCAAACACAGTAAGGAAGACCAGAAATCTTGTATCATATGTCAGCATTGCAGCAAAGCTCCACAAAAGAAGACATACAAGCTTGGTGGCTCCAGTAAGTTCATGTATTTTGGATGGTCTGTCAATATAATTAAATAAATTCGTCATGAGATCTTACTTCATTCCTCTCATAATCAATAAATCTCTGGACAAAAGAAGTTCCGTCCT
>JAEEGL015413948.1_pt1 | contig 11625 bp, 10 predicted proteins | sample 9134231 | NCBI WGS metagenome assembly JAEEGL01 (sample SAMN16246548, study PRJNA631951) | gut metagenome | biome: gut microbiome; feature: rumen; material: fiber-attached | host: Bos | place: Iran: Karaj | collected 2018-10 | reverse complement strand
ATTATGAAGCCTGTCATGAGTACAAAAGACTACATGGAAAGGCTGAGCTTGCATAATCCCCAAAATAAACATTTTTTAACAAATAATATTTTGTTTTTTCTATAGGAAGCGGAGACACGGAGGACACGGAGAATCTTTCTTCCGTTTTTTTATGAGCGCACGAAGGTCGCAAGTGCTCCAAGGAGGGCACGGAGAGCCTTCCGGGACAATACACATTGAGAACATACGCAAGTCCATCAAAAAAGGACAATGTATAATACTTTGTTAAACTTTCGAGCAGCGTTCGGACAGTATTCGAACAATGCCCGACCACTGTTCGAGACGTGTTCATTTGCCGTTCAGTATTTTTTCAATCATTAATTAACCGCAAGTTTAGCTTAATTATACGACGAGAGGCAAGTGCGCACATGCACTTGCCTCTCGTATTTATGTTGGAATTGTACTGAACGTCCTGTTTTAGCGCAGTCAGAACCTGCGGAAATCGTCAGATGTGAATACCCATTCGGGAGTAATGAACTTGCCATCCGTGTTGTCGGGATTGAGTTCGAACCACGGAGAATCGTCGTCTGCACGAAGAATCTCTATCTCCTGCGCTGGCATGTAACTCTGGCATATCATAATCTTGATAGGCAGCCCCTGCTTCAACGGACGCAACACATCAAGAACTGTAACGGCATGACCGGGATGACCGCCTTGGATGATGACATCGCCCGGACGCACATCCTGCCAACGAATCTTGACAAGTTCCTGTTCGAGTGATGCCGTACCAGCATAGAGAAACACCTGACTTAGATACTTGCGGAACGTAGCATAACTCTTATCTACCTTGCTGTCCAGTTCCCACCATGTCTTTGTCTGCTGCGCATTGGTCTTTATCCTGTAGCCCTCTGCCCACTTGGTGTAGTCACATCGGAAACCATTGGTGAAATTGAAATGTATCTTGTCGTACTGCTTGGTCTTGAACAGGTATTCAGCACGAAGACGTATGACGGCATCCGCACATTGTTGCAGGTTCTCCTTGCCAATCTCCATGTCGATAACACCGATATTGACATCGTATCTTTTCTCCTCACCATTATAATAATGCGTCGGATAGCCATGCGGCTTCAGCGGCAACGACCTCAGATACTCCGCATACTCGCTACTGTCACAGCGGACATAGTTGCTGTGTTCAAACAGAAACCTGTCACTTACGGTCTGTCCCTGTTCATTTATATATGGGTTCTCCTTCTGCTCCTCGTCATTCGCCTGCGCCCTCTGGCTATGCGCACAAGAAACATAAGTGAACGACAGCAACAATGAAGCAATAAGAAGCGCTTGCTTTGTTTTCATAATCTAAAGTATGATGATTTCTATACGGAAAGTTTACAAGTATCAAACTCAGCCTTTGTGATGTAGGTGATTAAGACGAACCTTTCGGCTATGTCCTGCATCGTCAGGTTTGGTACTCCCCACATGGCATGATTGTCACCATGTGAATACACAGACACCACATCACCTTCCTGGTTTACCTCAACTGCACGATGACCCATGTTGTCTTCATCATTATAATGAACAAACCATGATGTTTTCGTCTTATCAATACTTATATGGAAATACACGTCATGCGAATGTCTTACATTCCCGAGCGCTACCAAATCTCTTGTCACAATCACCGATTCTGGTACAACCACATCTGCTGCGAACACTCCGATACCATCAATGACACGCTGCATATAGGATTCCAACGCATGCTTGTCATGCAACAGCTCCACAATCTTAGGAACATAACTGGAGTATTCACACTCAGCTATTCCTTCAGGCACACCTATCGGATTCCATTCCGCAAGATAATTGGCAACATCGTTGTATATACTTATTTCACTTTCCATCCTCATAGCTATTTATTCATGTTGTTTACACAACAGAGACATTTGAGTATTGTTCATACGTTCCAGCCGTCCAAAGCTTATTCGCTATTTCTCACTCTCAAGATATTTGATATTGGAACGTATAAGCTCATCGTCTGGTGAAAGTTCGAGAGCTTTCTTCATCAGCTTGAGTGCACCAGCCTTATCGCCATCCTCAAGCAACATGATTGCCTTATCATTATAAAATATGGAATGTTTCGGATTATACTTGATGCCAAGTTCAGCAAACTTGATACCAAGATGACGGAACGATGTAGAATAATAACAGTTTGTGAAATAATCATGCAAAGCACTCTCAACCGTCTGTTGCTGCGGATCTACGGCAACATCTGATGTCCAAGTAAGTTCAGCCTTCTTATTTGCAAGAATCCAATCGACTGTCTGTTCCATTATTGCATACACCTTGTTGCCATCATCAAGCATACGGTAAGTAGCAGCAAGACCAAAACGTAGGTCAAGACGCTGAGGGCACTCTTCGATTCCCTTCTGCAACCATGCTAAGGCAGAATCAATCTGTAAAGTATCGACAACAGAATAACCACTATACATATAATATTCCTTTGATGTAACGGAATCCCGAAGCACCATAGCCTCCGTTCCCACATACAAAGGGATGTAAGCATCGGTGTGTATCTCCGTACTTATACCTTTGCTCAAATGTTCATTGAACACGTCGGCATAGTAGTCACCGTTCTTTCCGGAAGGAACATCAATTGAAGTACCTTTTTCATTTGAGTTGCCACAGGCACTGCATATCTGTGAGAGTGACAACATCAAGAGTGCAGCAATAAATAAAGTCTGTTTTGTTTTCATAAGTTAGTTTAATGTTTATGTCTTTTAAAGTTTATTCAACTTTAGCATTTGTAGAAGTTATGCTATCAAGAAGTTAAGGAGTTATGACGATACTTGTAAAAGGAAAATTTCCCACAAGCTCTACCAATCAGCTAAAATAATGATTAGAAGACATTCGTCTTAACTTCTGCAACTACTTTAACTTCTTAACTTCATAAATCAAAAGATAAAGTCAAGTAAGTTTATCATATCAATGACCCCTTGGGCCATCAAACAGTATCTCGGTGATGGCAGTATCCTCAAACTTTGAGCCGGGATAGACATCAAGGATTTCGAAGCGGACAGTCCAGTCACGCTTTGCCTTGGTGCCTTCCTTAGGTCCTATCATGTCAACCTTGAAGAGCTGTTCGTCACGTGTGTCCTTCAACTTGAGGATTGCAACAGGCACATCATTATAATATATCTTCAAGTCCTTGACACGTGAATTCTCTTCCCACACCCTGTGTGACTTTGCATAACCATTGATGATGTGAATCTCATTGAGAGGATTACTCTGCTTGTCAAAGACTATTTCGAGATATTCACCGATGCCCTGCCCTTCTGCACCTTCCACCCATGCGGTATGAAGATTGAAGTCGTTGGCATTATCTGGCACACAACTTATCGCACCATTCTCTGACAAGAAACTTGACGCTTTGGTTTCCTTCGGGTCACCACCACAATACCAGTTGCAACCAATAGAATATAACTCAGAGAACATCTTATAATCTGAATGGAGTTTATCTCCAATAGAATCACCGCAGTGCACATCAATAGCAACCTGATATTCTTCTGGTGTCAGGTTCGGCAACTTATACGGATTGGTCATGTATGGTTCAATCTCCTTCACCCTATTCTCCACCGATATCTTATTGATGACGGTCTTGGTAGCGAACGAACCTCCTGCAATAAGAAAGGCAGTAGCAACGATTGCTGCCACATTACGCCATAGATGAGTTTTGCGTACAGGCTTGACAGCAAAATGCTTTGCCTCGAACTTTGACCACTTCTCTTCCACATCCACTGGCTTGTCGATATAGTCAATCATCGACTCGATATGCTCATCCGTATAATTCTCTGGATGTTCCTGCATATCCCTAAACTTGTTTGTAACACTTGACATAATGCTGATTGTTTATTTGTTCCTTTATACGATTGATAATACGTGACAGATGTTTCCACACAGCCACCTTGCTTATCCCTTCCACCACGGAGATATCCTCATAACTGTAGCCTTCCGTGAAGCGCAACATGAATATCCTCTTGTCCTGCTCCGTCAACGAGTTCTCGACTATCTCCATCACGTCAGCAAGACGCTCGTCCTCGTCAACCTCATCGCTATCTTCTGTCACGACTGCATTCACCATACGATTGTGCACCTCCTGATGATTGATACGTTTGATACACTGGTTACGTACGCAGGTAAGAAGGTATCGTTCCTCTGTGTCGGGTAAAAGCACTACATTATGGCATAGCAGAAACTCAAAGATGTCACTTATGACATCCTCGCTCTCTTGCTCGTCACACAGTATCGTGCGTGCAATGCGGTTCATCTTCGCATAATACTGTGTGAACAACCTATGTATATCTTCTTTTTCCATACTTATACCCTCTATACCGCTAAAGGAAATAAAAAACTAACCATGATATAGACTTTTTTTCATTTCATGGTAAAAAAACTTTGGACAAAGGTAATCATTTGTTCGCAATGTAACAAAACAGAGGGCGTGTAAATGCACGCTCTCTGTTGTCTAACAACCGTTTTATCAGATGTTAAAACCATAACTCAAGTTTCGGATTTACTTCTTTGGAACTACAAGATTTTGTGTGGCCGATGTCTTTACCACGAACCTTCAGTTCGGCGTAGCCAATTACACGAATGGACATTTTATAATCCCACGGAGGCACGGAGCACACTCTAAGTTTTAATACAAAGTTTGCAGATTTTGTATGAGTTCATCAACGTGTTATGGAGAAAAAAACTATGTGCCTCTGCTCTCTGTTGGAGAAAAAAAACAACAAGTTATCTCGGTTATCGGTTATAAAGGCATCTCTGACCATATAGGTCGTATTTGGGGGACCTAACTTTTCGTCACAAATCATATATTTATATGATTGACGAAAAGGAAAAAGAGCAGTACCTTTGCACAAAATTTTTAAGGTAAATGCAAAGTTTAGGAACTCTTACTGCAATAACAACTATTATCGGTAGCCTTATTATCCCTAATGGTAATGAGAATAACGACAGCAAAGTAGAAGACGTGGACAGCATAACGCCTACGATACAAATGGACGAGGTGGAAGTCATCTCCACCGTCAAGGAGAACACCGTAATGCGTCAGTTGCCGTCTGCCGTCAACATGGTTTCACGCCGACAACTCGAAGCCAACAACGTCAACTCCATCAAGGGAGTTGCTACGATGGTGCCTAACTTCTTCATGCCCGACTACGGCAGCCGACTCACAAGTGCAATATACATACGTGGAATCGGTTCACGCATCAATACCCCTGCCGTGGGAATGTATGTAGATAACGTACCTTATGTAGATAAGTCAGCCTTCGACTTCAACTTCTTCGACATCGAACGTGTGGATGTGCTACGCGGTCCACAGGGAACACTCTACGGACGCAACGCCATGGGCGGCATCATACGTGTATATACAAAGAATCCATTCTCGTACGAAGGAACAGACGTGAATCTTGGTTACGCCTCTGGTGATGACCACCGCCGTGCAAGTCTCACCCACTATCACCGATGGAGCGACAAGTTCGCCTTCTCTGCAGGAGGCTATTATGAAGGTAGCGACGGATTCTTCCGCAACGACTTCACAGGCAAGAAGTCGGACAAGATGCAAGCTGGCGGAGGAAGGATAAGAGGAATATACAAACACAGCAACAAGCTGAACTTTGACTTCAACGTCAGCTACGATTACAGCGACGAGGGTGCATATCCTTATTATTATACGGGAAGCCTCACTGACCCGACATACATGACCGAGAGCATCGGCAAGATAACCAATAACCGTGAGAGCAAGTACCGCCGTGGTATGCTCAATGCAGGTGTGAACGTAGAATACAAGGCGCCACGATTCGTGATGAATGCCATCACAGGTTATCAGTACCTCAACGACCGTATGTTCATGGATCAGGATTTCCTCTCAACGGACATCTACACCCTTGAACAGAAGCAACGCATCAACACAATATCTGAGGAGATAACCTTCAAGGATAGGAACAATGACGGACGCTGGCACTGGGTGAGCGGCATCAACGCCATGTATCAGACACTCCACACCGAGGCACCCGTCACATTCTACAGCGATGGCCTCCGTTGGCTCGAAGGCAACATCAACAGCAATATGCCAGACATCCAAAGCAATGAGAAGATGTCTGTAATGAAAGGAATGGGCTTCACAAGCATGGGAGTAAACTTCCGTGGTGATGAACTACGAATGAGTGGCGAGTACGACACACATACACTCAGCCTTGCTCTCTTCCATCAATCCACTTTCGACATCACCGACCACCTCTCACTCACAGCAGGCCTACGAGTAGGCTATGACTTGATGAAGGCAGATTTCTATTCACCAGCCAATGTAGATTATGGATTCTCAATGCCAAACTCCGATGAAGAGAGAGACTACATGAACCTTGACATTCAGGATCTAACAAGCAGCATCCTATACGACGGCACACTCAAGAATAACCATTCCGTTGTCTTGCCTAAGTTTGCCGTGAAGTACGACCTCGGCAAGCACGGAAACATCTACGCTTCCGCCTCAATGGGTCAGCGTGCAGGAGGCTACAATCTCCAGATGTTCAGCGACCTCTTGCAAGGCAAGTTGAGAGTAGATATGATGGACGGCATAAAGGAAGGTGTGGTGAATTACCTTACAGACCTCCGCAAGGAAAAGCCAAACATGCCCGACTTTGTACCAGGTTTCGTCAAGGATAAGATGGACGAGAACATGCCAAAGTTCCAAACTCCAGCAGCAGAGCAGATTGTGTATAAGCCAGAATACTCATGGAACTACGAACTGGGCACACACCTCAACCTTGCAGAGCGCAAGCTTCAACTTGATGCCGCCATGTTCCTCATCGACGTGCGCGACCAACAAATTGCACGTTTCGCTCCTTCAGGACTCGGCAGAATGATGGTCAACGCAGGCAAGAGCCGTAGCTACGGTGCAGAACTCACAGCACTTTGGCGACCAAACGCACACTGGGCATTCATGACCAACTACGGATTCACACATGCCAAGTTCACAGAATACAATGCTGGCGATGGAGCTGACTATACAGGCAACTACGTTCCTTTTGTCCCTAAGCACACTCTCCACGTGGATGCCTCACACACATGGCTCATCTCCGAGACAAGATGGTTGCGCACCATCTCCCTTGGTGCCAACTGCCGCATGGCAGGACCTGTATATTGGACAGAAGCCAACGATGCACGACAGGACACATATTACACCCTCGGTGCACGCCTTGCCTTCGAGACAGAACACGCCACCATCCAGCTATGGGGCAAGAACCTCACCGACCAGAAGTACAACACATTCTACTTCATCAGCGTAAACCGTGGCTACGAACAACATTGCAAGCCATTGCAGTTCGGAGTGGACGTGAAGCTGTCGCTTTAATAAAATACCCTCTCCCCACCCCTCCCCCTCTATGGGGAGGGTGACTAATGCAAGGTGAAACAATCCCTTTCGACCATCATTGGTCGAAAGCAAGCCTTCGCCACAAGAACTCAAAAAAAACTTAAGAACTTAAAAAATCAAAAACTCAAATATAAATGAAAAAATTATTTACATTTATTCTTTCAGTTGCATTGGCAACAACAGCAATGGCTCAGCATAGTGCAGCCATGACATTCGTAGGTAAAGCCAACTTTTACGTCACAATGGGCGGACAGAAGATGGGCGAGACAAACATGCCATCCGATACAATCATCTACAGCGGTGCCGACTTCATTATCCCAAGCATGAACTACAATGGTTCAGTCATTCCTTCATTCACAATCAATGGAACAACATTCTCTGGCGGTATGAACGGAGTCACTTGGGCTGACCAGCCATTCGAGACAACAGTCACAGTAGATGGAACAGAAAAGACTATCAAGGGTTCATCACTCACAGGTACATACACACGTGCCAACAATATCCATAAGGTAGTACTCAGCATCACATTCACATACGGCAACATGCCAATGCCACTCACTTACAACATCGAGTCATACTATGTCAAGTCATATACTGACGCTCTCGACGTTGAAGTTAAGAGCATCGCTACATACCCTGCCGACGAGAAGGTAACATACAACGTCCGCACATACGAGGAGGATGGCAAGGTAAAGCTTGATGTTGCCGTTCCTTCTTACACACTCAAGAACACTTTGATGGGCAACCTCAACGTAGGCACATACACAGTCAAGGGACTTGAATACAACGAGGAGAAAGGTGGCTACTACCGCAACTATGCCAACGATGGTCTCACAATGCAGTTCTCATCATCAGGCTCAATAGCTTCAGGCGAGTATGCCCTCAGCGCAGGCGACAATGGCACAAACATTCAGGACATCCTCGTTACACTTAACGACAAGAATGCAGTAACATCAATCCTCAACCAGTTCAAGGTAGGCAAGATGCCATTCCAGATTGTATCTACATTCCCTGGCACACTCGTTCCTACTGCCATCGCTGACGTGAAGGCAGACAACAGCAATGCCTCTGCCATCTACAACCTCAACGGACAGGTCGTAAAGGCAATGAAGAAGGGCAACCTCTACATCGTCAACGGCAAGAAGTACTTCTGCAAATAACCACATAACCACATACATAAATGTCAAAGGAGGAAGCCTCGCATCATGCGTTGCTTCCTCCTTTTTCGTATCACGGAAAACCATCCACTCATATAGCCAAAGAGCTAAAGTATGCCACTTCCGCATCGTAAGCATGATGGTTACGATGCGGAAAGTGGCAGATTAGACAGCATAAGTATGATACTATCTATAAACGCCATGTGTGATGTAATGGAATTGGAATTTTCAGACAAAAGCAACCAACCTATAAGACAAGTTTGATTGGTTGCAGTATAAAAGAATTTAAGAAATAGTTCAATTAACGCAGAAATGCAAATAAAAGAAGCTACGAAGAATCCTTATCCTTGAGAACTAATTCTATCTGTAAGGAGGCACCTCTCTCTCGAGACGGTTCCTATTGCGACAAAATGCCATTTATCTTTATTTTACAAATAAACAGAGATTAGCCATCGTGAAATACCCGAACCAATTGGAACAAAGACACAATAGAAAGATTGGTCTCCAATGGTTAACATTTTCTTATAAAAGGTCAATTCCCATGCGCATCCTTGCTGTATTTTAGAAATAATATCACAAGTATATGAACATATAATAGTTTCTACATGTTCATCCCATTTTATTTTGTCCATATACATATCTTGCCCCAAAGAATACAATATTATGAAAAAATTAAAAATGAAACATAAGTAGGTGTGCAAATTATTTCACTCTGAGTGCTCCGTGCTCTCTGTGTTTTAAATGAGCTCACCGTGCTTTATATAAACCATGACTCCGATATTTTCTCGTGGCATCGCAAGTGACAGAAAGAAAGTGGATGTTCGTTAGGTAATAGCATTATGACAAAACGTATATACGAAGCAGAAAAATCTGCATCACGTAGAAAAAATATTTTGTACGCGTACAAAAATTTTTTTCTACGCGTACAAAAAATCAGCCCACTTTATACGATGAGAATGGCATGGTGCCACAAAGAAAGCAGATTGCCACAAAAAATAGCATTATGTCACAAAGAAGTAAGCACGAAAGTGTCATCATGTCAAAAAACACGACTCGAAGGAATCCCGAACCATTCCCGAACAAAACCCGAAGTATTCCCGATGTATCATAATGTAACTCCGTTGGACTATAAATATAACCGTATAAGTGGAAGATTTTCGACCTGTACGGGTTGAATTTTATATTATAATCTCCCACAGAGTACACGGAGGCACAGAGTTTTTTCTTTCTTAATTCGTTGATAAATTTAGAGAGCACAGAGGTCGCTGGCGCTCCAAAGAGGGCACAGAGAAGACCCTCTCCGCCCTTTGGGCACCTCCCCCACTATGGGGAAGTTAGATTGTTCAATAACATATCGTTCAATGTAGTTTCTATCACACAAAATGAAGTGGTTAGGGGCGCTCTGTGAACTCAACGGAGCGCATGCGACCTCAGTGGACTCAAAAAAATTCAGCAGAATAAGTATTAAAACTCGGTGTGCTCCGTGCCTCCGTGGGATTAAAAATTAGAAATACAGGTGAAAGGAGTTTTAATGACATGAGGCATAAATTAGACATAATCAAAGCGGTTGAAAAGGCGAAGAAACCTTTTCAACCGCTTTGATTATTTGAAGAACGTAAAATTTACGCTACCGTAATTACGGTGGTCAACGAAACGAGGATGTTCGTGGAAGTCATAGTCTTTTCCATGTTCAAGGATGAAGAGACCATCATCTGCTAAGAGAGGGAGGGCAGCATCTGGAATATCCTTGAGGTTGGGAAGAGCATAAGGAGGGTCAGCAAAGATGATGTCGTACTTCTCCTTACAGGTAGAACAATACTTGAACACGTCGCCCTTGACAGGAAGCCACTCGTCTGCTCCTAACTCCTTGGACACTCGGTGGAGAAACTGCCAATGCTTGAAATCCTTCTCAACACTCACCACCTTGCGGCATCCACGACTTGCAAACTCAAGACCTATGCTTCCCGTTCCTCCAAAGAGGTCGAGAGCCGTAGGTTCATCGTCAAAGTCGATATAGACATTCTCAAGGATGTTGAACAGTCCTTCCTTTGCAAAGTCTGTCGTTGGACGAGCCTTGAAGTTGGTAGGAGTCGGGAAACTGCGACCTTTATATTTGCCTCTGATTATTCTCATTGAATGAGTTTTTGAGTTTTTTTAAGTTCCTAAGTTTTTAAGTTTTTGAGTTCTTTAGTTCTTGCGGGGGGCTAAAATCCGCAGACGAGCAGTGTCTGGAGGTCATAAGGGATGCTGGCATCACCTTCGGTAATCTCTTCACGAAAATCTTCACGTCGGTCAATGAGTGATACATTACCAATGAAGTTCTGTATCTTGTCCATCAGTTCCTGACGCTTTGCCATTGTGTCGCCAACGATAGCGAGAGCATCATCTGTCTGGTCAAAACCTAACTGCTGCCACACGTTGAGTATATAATACTGTATATCTGTTATTGCCTTGACAGGGAAGGTGTTCACGAAAAGCATCTTACCATTGTCAAAGGCATAGAGAGTCATCTCTTTCTCATGAAGGTAACAATACATCTTCTTGTTCGTACCAATCATACTCTTCTCGCCCAAGAACTCGATGAGTGTGCTCGCAGAGGCATAGAACCTTGCACGAGGGAAATCATCATGAATAAGCTGATAGACATTCTTGTCAAGTCCAAACACGATGGAAATACCAGAGCGACGCAACACGTTGTACGTGATATGAAGCGGCTTGTCCTTTGGAAATGCAGCCTCATAGTATTGCTGTGCATCATTCAACTTGAAGAATGCCACAGGTACGGTTGTGAAGTGTGGCGTGGTGATAAGCACGTTCACACGCTGATAATCCTCTTTCAGCATCGGCTCATTGAGAAGTGCGTTCCTGAGATTTGCTGCAAGAGATATTGTCGGCTGTATGTCATACACCTTATATTCAAATGGTGTAGCTGCCAATGGTGTATATGAACAAAAAGAAAGTCCATTCGTGCAGACACGAATGGACAAACTTTTATTATTAGTATTGTTTTCCGTCATGTGGATTGTCTATTATTCGTCCCAGTTACCTGCAAGTTTGTTGCTT
>JAEEGL014775209.1_pt1 | contig 11625 bp, 9 predicted proteins | sample 9134231 | NCBI WGS metagenome assembly JAEEGL01 (sample SAMN16246548, study PRJNA631951) | gut metagenome | biome: gut microbiome; feature: rumen; material: fiber-attached | host: Bos | place: Iran: Karaj | collected 2018-10 | reverse complement strand
GCCTCCTTCCCGATGTCGCCGCCGGCGACGACCTCGACCATCGGGATGCCGAACTTCTTCGCAAACTCCCAGTCGCGCGTGTCGTGCGCGGGGACCGCCATGATGGCGCCCGTGCCGTAACCCATCATTACGTAGTCGGATATGTAGATCGGGATCTCTTTTCCGTTGACGGGGTTGACAGCAGAGATACCTGAAATGCGAACGCCCGTCTTCTCTTTAACGAGCTGAGTTCTCTCGAACTCCGTCTTTTTGGCGCACTCCGCCTTATATGCTTCGACTTCGCCGAAATTGGTGATAAGATCCTTATACTTTTCGAGCATCGGATGCTCGGGAGCCATTACCATGAACGTGACGCCGAAGAGCGTGTCGGGACGGGTCGTGTAGATCTTCAGCTTCTCTCCCGTTCCCCTGACGTCGAAGTTTACGAACGCGCCGGTCGATTTTCCGATCCAGTTGATCTGCTGGAGCTTGATGTTTTCGGGATAATCGACTTCCTTCAGTCCTTCGAGGAGCTTGTCGGCATACTCCGTTATGCGAAGATACCATACGTCCTTCGATTTCTGTACGACGTCGGAATGACATATGTCGCACTTGCCGCCCTGGGAGTCCTCGTTGGAGAGAACGACCTTGCAGGACGGGCAATAGTTGACGAGAGTCTTATCTCTGAAGACGAGACCGTGCTCGAACATTTTCAGAAAGATCCACTGCGTCCACTTGTAATAGTCCTCGTCAGTCGTATCGACGACGCGGCTCCAGTCGAAGGAATATCCGACGCGCTTGAGCTGCGAGGTGAAGTTTTTGATGTTGTCGTCCGTAACTTTTCTCGGATGCGTGCCGGTCTTTATGGCATAGTTTTCCGTAGGGAGTCCGAATGCGTCAAAGCCGATGGGAAAGAGGACGTTGTAGCCCTGTTTTCTTCTCTTTCTGGAAACGACCTCGAGCCCGGAATAAGCCTTGATATGGCCGACGTGCATGCCGGCTCCGCTCGGGTACGGGAACTCTACGAGCCCGTAAAACTTAGGCTTCGTATGGTCGTTCTCTGCGTTGAAACAGCCGGCTTCCTCCCACTTTTTCTGCCATTTTGCCTCGACAGATCTAAAATCGTATTTCATAATTTGCCCCTTGATAATCGTAAATTTCAGTCTTCGGTGATAAGGGAGCTGATATCCTGCTCCGTCGTCCCGTCGTATAGCTTTTCAAGGTTGTAAAATTCTCTTGATTCGCTGCCGAAAACGTGAACTATGACGGAGCCGTAGTCGAGAAGTATCCAGCTGTCGCCGCGGCCGCCCTCGACGTGGAGAGGTTCGATCCCCTCGGAGGACATTCTGTATTCCACCTCGTCCGCGAGGGACTTGATCTGAGTCCTGGAATTACCGGTGCAGATGATGAAATAATCAGCGATGACGGTCTGCTTCTCAACGTGGAGAAGACTTATATTCTTCGCCTTCTTTGAGTCGAGCACGGTCACGATGAACTGCGCGACGTCAAAAGGCGCGGGGTTCTCTTCAAGAACTTTTTCTTTTTTTACTTCTGAATCCATAAATTACCTTCTGAGTTTTAGAATCAATATCCGACAGTGGGAACGAAACCGTCGGCCGCCATGTCGGATCCTTTGTAAATATACTCGGGGATCTCGGAGGCGGGACAGCTGTAATAATAGCTGCCGTTGGCGAAAACTCCGTTCGGGTCGAATGACTCGTCCGTGATGGGAGCGCCGTAATGTTTGAAATAAGAGTTGAGATACTGGATCGTCAGATCCTTGTTGAGCGTGTAATACGCAAGGCCGTCGTCTCCCCAGAAGCCTGCGCCGGGCATCGTCATGAACGTGACGTACTGAAGGTCGAGAGTCATGGCGTTGTTGGCGAAGTAAATAAGGTCGTCAGTCTGCATATTGGTAACGAGGTTTTCTTTAACGATAGTGCATACTTCGGAGATCTTGCCGATATTGAAGATGTTAGCCTTGTCTTTCATGGTCTTGAACAGAGAGACCATGAACAGTTTCTGCACGTTGCCGCGTCCGATGTCCGCGTTTGCGTATCCCGATCTGTAACGTACGACTCCTTCAGCCGCGTAGCCGTCAAGAACCTGATATCCGCTGTTTATATGGATGTGAAGGTTTTGATTCGGGTCGTCGTAGTGAAGGTCGAACGGAACGTTCATTTCAACGCCGCCGAGCGCGTCAACTATATTGGAGAACTGCGTGAGGTCCATTACAGCGTAGTAGTGGATCCTTATGCCTGTATTCTTCTCGAGGAAAGCGGCAAATCCAGTAATGCCTCTCATATCGCCTTCCGTGCTGATGTCGTACTTATCAATTTTAGCCTGAATATCGGGATCCGTCGAGTTTCCGCCGTATTTGAAGTACTGGAATACGGTGTTGCACTTGTGAGCGCCGTTGTAGTCGTGGTTGACGTAGATATCTCTCGGTATCTGCATGATCGCGGCGGTCAGGTTTGACGTATTGAAGCTGACGAGCAGATTGACGTCGGTATTGTCCGCTACTCTGTCGTGTCCGCAGATGAGGAAATTGTAGATGTCGTCTTTCTTCTCGTTCGGGTCTTTCTCGGTCACGGGAGCCGTTTCCCCGGAAACGACGGCAGTCTGCGCAGTTTCGGTATCGTCCGCGTGGGGATCGATCGTGGGATGGTATAACCAGTTGACTATCTGGTGCCAGAACACCGCCGCCAGTACTGCAGCGAGAAGGATCACGCCTCCCGTAACACCGAGAGCGATGAACAGACTTTTGTTCTTTCTCCTTTGTTTTGCTTTTCCTGCGGATTCGGTGCCGGAGGACGTCTTTTCAACAGACGCCTTTTTCGACTTTTCGTCATAAGTTATCAAAGATCCGCAGGACGGGCATTTGAATTTGGGTTCGGATGCGTCGAATTTCAATTCACCCGAGCAGTGCGGGCATTTGATTTTCTTAAAGCTCATTGAATTTCTCCTTGTAAAGCTCTATAAAGTAGTTTCTGGCGTCTGTCGTGTCGGCGTCTATCGGAGCGCCTTCGTCGATCAGACCTTTCATCGTAATGTCGAATGATCTTATCAGCGTACGTATGAAAATACGGATAGGGTCGTCGTCCTTTTTGTTCACCGCGTCCCAGAAGAATGAGCGCAGCGCTGCACATTCTTCGAACTGCCGCGTATCTTCGATATAGTCGGCAAGATACACGATCGCGTCGAACGCAGTCATTCCCCGTCTGCCGGTCGTATGCCATCTTACGGCGGAGAGTATGCGCTCGTCCGCATACTCGGGAAAATCGCGCTTTATCACTTCCGGAGCTGTTTTCGCGTGGAACAGTTTAGGCGACAATAAATCACCTTTTCCATATATTATATCAAAGTTATTACATAATTTCAACTGTTTTTCCAAACTTAACATTTTCGTAATATCGTGCAGCAGAGCCGCCGCGCGAAGCGCCGGAACGTCGTCGGGAAGGAACAGTTTGCCGAGAGCCTCACATTCCCTCTCGACTCCGAGAGTATGAGTGAAGCGATGCTCGTTCATATACGGTCTCACCCTCTCGCGAAGAGAGGAGAGAGCCTCGTCGTTGATTATAAAACTACCCATAAAGTCAGATAAGCTCTATCCTTTTGTTTTCTTTCGATTCCTTATAAAGTACGAACTTCGATCCGATCACCGAAACGACGTCGGCTCCGATCTTCAGTGCGATCTCGTTTGCGGCTTCCTTCGCGGTGTAATCGGAATTCTGAAGCACTCTCGCTTTCACGAGCTCTCTCGCTTCGAGAGCCGCGTCGAGCTGGCGGCAGATCTCCTCCGTCACGCCTCCCTTTCCTATCTGAAAGATCGTATCGAGCCCGTTTGCCATCGAGCGGAGCGCCGCCCTCTGTTTACTTGTCAGCATCGTTTTCCCCTCCGAAAACAGTCTTTACGACTCCGAGAAATTTGGAAACGGCGATCCCTCTGTGGCTGACCGCGTTTTTCTCTTCGTGATCCATCTCGGCGAACGTTTTTCCCGAGGGCCCGTACAGGAAGAGCGGATCGTATCCGAAGCCGCCTTCTCCTCTGAACTCTCTGATGATCGTTCCGGGACACTCGCCTCTGACCGCGATCACCTTACACGGCCTACCGGCGCGCTCGCTCGCATAGCTTGAAAGAGCGCTGTCGGTCAACTCGTCCGGAAGCTCAATGCCGGCTCCGTCCGGAACCGTGATGCTCATGACGCACACGAATTTTGCCGCTCTGTTATCCTCGTTCTCGAGCACCTTCAGAAGTTTCTCGTTGTTGTCCGTATACGTTACGTGTTCTCCGGCATATCTTGCGGAATAGATGCCGGGAGCTCCGTCGAGAACGTCGACGGAAAGTCCCGAGTCGTCGGCTACTCCGATATACCCGAGAGCGGCGGGAACGGACGATTTTATAACGGAGTTTTCCTCGTAACTTTCGCCGTCCTCTTCTATGTCCCCCTCGTATCCCACGTCGTCGAGAGAGAGGATCTCGAGTTCGCCGGCGACGGAGGCGAGCATTTCGCGAAGTTCTCTTATTTTATTTTTGTTTCTTGATGCAAGGACTATTTTATACATCGCATCCTCCGTCAGTCTATCAGCGCGTCGACGAACATATCGGGATCGAAGGGCTGCATGTCGTCTATCTGCTCTCCGACTCCGATGAATTTTACGGGAAGATCGAGCACGCCTTTGATCGAGAATACGGCGCCGCCCTTTGCGGTACCGTCGAGCTTCGTAAGTACGAGTCCCGTGATGTCCGCGGCGTTCTTGAATTCTTTTGCCTGGTTGACAGCGTTCTGTCCTGTCGTCGCGTCGAGGACAAGGAGAGTTTCTATCGCGGAATCGGGAAGCTCGCGCCTTATGACGCGGTTGATCTTGGCAAGCTCGTCCATGAGGTTTTTCTTGTTGTGAAGTCTGCCGGCGGTATCTACTATGAGAACGTCGGCTCCTCTCTTTCTCGCCGCGGCGCACGCGTCGAATACGACCGCCGCGGGGTCGCTTCCCTCGTTCTGGCGGATAAGCTCAACTCCCGCTCTGTTCGTCCAGACCTCAAGCTGATCTATCGCCGCCGCTCTGAACGTATCGGCGGCTGCTACGACGACGCTTTTGCCGTCCGCCTTGAGTTTTGCGGAGATCTTTCCGATAGTCGTCGTCTTCCCGACGCCGTTCACGCCGATCACGAGGATGACGGAAGGGGCAGTGGAAAGGTCAAGCTCTTCCGGATCTCCGACCATGGATCGGAGGATCTCCTTGAGCGCACCTTTGACCTCGGACGGCTCCTTGAGCCTGCCGTCTTTTATGCGCTCGCGCAGACTGTCGATAACTTTCTCGGTCGTCTCGGCGCCCATATCAGAGCAGTAAAGGATCTCTTCGAGCTCGTCGAGCAGATCCTCGTCGACTCTTACAAAACTCTTCAGCACGCCGTCGATCTTTCCCATGACGGCGCTTTTCGTCTTTGAAAGCCCGGCTTTCAGTTTTTCAAAAAAGCCCATAATTACCTCTTGTTGTTCATTCAACTAAATCAGCGTCGCTCATCGTCTTCTCCGATACGCTGTCGACGTCGAGGACGAAAACTTTGGAAACGCCCCTCTTCGGCATCGTTACGCCGTAGAGAGTGTCTGCGACTTCCATGAGACCGCGTCTGTGAGAGATGACGATCATCTGAAGTTCTTTTGAATACTGTTTGATATAGTTCGCAACTCTCGTTACGTTCACCTCGTCCAGCGCCGCTTCTATCTCGTCGAAGATACAGAACGGCGACGGATTGACTTTTATCAGCGCGAAAATCAGCGCGATCGCGACGAAGGACTGCTCGCCGCCCGAAAGAAGAGACAGATTCTTTATCATCTTTCCGGGAGGCGCCGCCGATATCTCGATGCCCGAGGTCAGAACGTTTTCGGGGTCGGTCAGCGACAAATGCGCGCTGCCTCCGCCGAACAGTTCGCGGAAGACCTCCTTGAAGTTCTCGTTGACAAGTTCGAAGGTCTTTATGAACATGACCTTCATCTCTTCCTCTATCGAGGAAATGATCTTTTCAAGCTCTCGCTTCGATTCCTCGAGATCCTTCAGCTGACCTCCGAGATAGTCGTAACGCTCCTTCTGCTCGGCGTATTCCTCGATCGACTCGGGATTAACGTGTCCGAGGGCTTTGATCTGCCCTTTGAGCTCCGTCAGTCTGCGGTAATGCTCGGGGCGCGATTCCTTCGTGATCTCGGGAAGTTCAAGCGCGGACGCCGACATCTCGGTAAGCTCGTATTCGTCCCAGAGGCGCGAGGTCATTTTATCCGCGTCGGAGTTCAGAGATTCGAGCTTGCTCTGGTTCTTTGTATGAGCGACGAAAAGGATCTCCTTCTTCGCGCTTATCTCGTCGAGCTTGTGCCTTATCTCGTTTATGCGCTTTTCGTAATCGAGCCCGCCCTCTTCGAGGGTGCGGCGCTTCGCCTCCGATTCGGAAAGACGGTCCTTGAGCAAGTCCGCGTTTTTCTTGAGCTCTGCAACGGAGATCTCCGTCTGCTTTATTTTTTCTTCAAGCTCTTTTATCCTGCCCTCTTTTTCGGCTTTTTCATTTTCGAGGGACGAGATCTTATTCTTCGATTCCTCGACGAGAGAGGAGGCGGACTCCGAGTCCTTGCGGTCCTCGGTCATGGTGACCTGGATCGCGGTCAGCGCTTCCGTGTCGGCGTCTATCGCGTCGCGAAGTTCGGAGAGAGCTATGTCCTCGCTGAAGCGGAGAGCGCTGATCTTATCAGCGATCTCTTTTTCGGACGCAAGAGAGTCCTCAAGCGCCTTCGCTTCGTCCGCTCCGCGTGTGGAGGCTTCGGCAATACCGGCAAGATCCGCCTCAAGATCCGCTATAAGCGCGCGCTTGACGTCGATCTTTGCGGAGTTCTCGTCAAATACCGCACGCTCCGCGCGCATGAGAGTCTCGGTTATACTGATCTTTTCATTTATCGATGCGACCTCGGATGCGATATCCGCGCGGCGCGCTTCGACTTTTGCAAGGCGCTCCTCTTCTTCCGTAAGCTCTGCTTCAAGCTGAGCTTTATCGGAAGAGAGCTTTTCGATGTGACTTCTTCTCGTCAGCACGCCGCTGTCGTGTCTTGCGGAGCCTCCGGTGAAGGAACCGCCGACGTTTACCTGCTGGCCGTCGAGAGTTACAGCTCTGACGCGCCACTTCGAGTCGCGCGCCATTTCAGTCGCGTTGTCTATATCGTCGAATACGGGTATGCGCGCGAGAAGATACTTGATGACGCCGGAATACTCAGCGTCGTATCTTACGAGCTTGTCCGCGTAACCGATAAATCCTTTGTGTGACGCCGCCCTTACGACCTCGTCGCCGAGCGAGGGCTCTTTTACGGTGGAAACGGGATAGAAGGTCGCTCTGCCCGCCTTGGCGCGCTTGAGAGAATACATGGCGCCCTTCGCGCTCTTCTCGTCGTCCACTATGATATTCTGCATATTCGCGCCGAGAGCGGTCTCAACGGCGATTATGTATTTATCGTCTACCGAAATGAGGTTTGATACGGGGCCTCTGATCCCGGTGAGCCTTCCTGCGGAGGACTCGTTCATGACGTACTTTACGCTGTTATTATAGCCGTCGAAATTCTCGGTCATTCTGACAAGAGCTCCGATGCGGCTCTCGAGGGCGCCGACGTCCGAGGAAAGGGCGTTTATCTGTTCCCTTACCGCGTCCTCCTCTTTCTTTGCCTCCTCGTCCTTCACGGCAAGAGAGGCGAGCGATTCGGTCGCTTCGCTCATAGCTCTGTCGTAGACGGAGACCGACTCCTCTGAATCGGCGGAGGATCTTTCCATGGCGGAAAGCTCTTCCCTGTGACGCTTCAGTTCGTTCTGCAGAGTCTCGCCCTTCTTTTCGCTGTCCGAAAGATTTGTTTTAAGGACTCCGATCCTGACGGTCAGGTCGGAAATCTTCGCCTCGTGCTCTTTCAGATCCGCAAACAGAGAGTCGAGTTTTTCCTCTTTTTCTTTTTTCTCCTCCTGCTTCGCAGTGCGCTCCGCGTGGAGATCAAAGAGCTTCTTTTCGTTTTCGGCAAATCTCGCGCCTGCCTCTTCAAGGGACCTTTCGAGGGCGGCGAGATGCTCGCGCTCCGCTTCGGCGTCGGCGACGGTCTTTTCGATCTCAGACCTCATGATCCCGATCATAGACGCGGAGTGTTCGGCGTCGTTCTCAAGGACACGGTAGGAGTTCTCCGTTTCGTGGAGATCCCCCGTCATCTGCTGGATGTCCTCGTAGAGCTTCTGCGTCTGTTCCTTGTTCTCTCTCGACGCGTCGTAAAGGCGGTCGCTCTGCGCTTCGAACTGGCTCTTCGTGTCGTCGGCGATCTCAAGCTCGTGCTCCGACATCCTGCAGTCGGCTCCAGTCTTTTCGATGTCGGCTCTGAGTTTTTTCATGTCGTAGAGCCACATGGAGACGTCGAGAGACTTTTTCTCGCCGAAAAGCTCGAGATAACGTCTTGCCTTTTTGGCGTCCCTTTCGAGAGGTCCGATGCGCGAGGCGATCTCGTTGTATATATCCGAGACGCGCACCATGTTGGACTCGGTCTCGGCGAGCTTCTTCTGAGATTCCTGTTTTTTATATCTGTACTTCGATATTCCGGCGGTCTCCTCGAATATACCTCGGCGGTCTTCGCTCTTCTTGGATATGATCTCGGCGATCTTGCCCTGACCGATAATGGAATATCCTTCTCTGCCGATACCGGTATTGAGGAACAGCTCGTAAATATCCTTCAGCCTGCAGGGCTTGCGGTTTATAAAGTATTCGCTCTCGCCCGCTCTGTAGTATCTTCTCGTTACGGTGATCACGTCGTAGGGGCTGTTCAGACGGCGCGGCTCCTCCGTGTCGTCGAACGTCACGGATACCTCAGCGAATCCCATCGGTCTGAAACCGTCGGCTCCTATGAAAATAACGTCCTCCATTTTAGAGCCTCTGATGCTCTTCGAGGAGAGTTCTCCGAGCACCCATCTCATGGCGTCCGTTATATTTGACTTTCCGCTTCCGTTAGGCCCGACTATGACCGTCGCGCCCGCGTTGAAATGTAGCACGGTCTTTTCCGGGAAGGATTTGAACCCGTGCAGTTCCAGCGTCTTTAAATACATCTTGTGTTCTCCGAGTGTAAAATATACTAAATAAACGATACTTTTATATTATAACCTATAATTTCATCTTTTTCAATAGTTTTTAATCTTTTTATTTTGAACTCCTCTTTAAGAGTCTGAAAATTCGATCTTCCGTTGCCGACGACCTTGGACACGCATCCCCTCGGGCACTCCGCGACGAGTGTCTTCCCTTCGATCTTCTGCCCTTTATCCAGAGCGTCGTTTGCCGCGCTGCGCATCTTCTTGAGGAAAAGTCTGCTCATGACGACTTCGCCGAGAGCGGGATGCGAGGGCCCTGCAAAATAAGTCTGTTCAGAATGGAGGTTTTCGCTGTCGCAAAGCCCGATCCGGATGCACTTCACCCCGCGTTCTTCAAAGACGGCGAGCACGTCGGCGGAGCGAACAGCCGCTTCTTCCGCGGAAAGAGGGGCGTATTCCCCGGACTCCGTCATGGCGCACAGCACGGTATCCCTGAAAACGACAGTCGGGTATATCCTCGCCGCGGCGCATCCCATATCGCATATCTCTTTTGCAGTCGCGATCTCATCCTCTGACGATGATGACGGAAGCCCTATCATCATCTGTCCGACGACTTCAAACCCGGCGTCCCTCAAAAGAGACACAGCCCGTCTCGTGTCGGAGGACGTATGTCCGCGGCGGCACGCGTCGAGCACCTTGTCCGACATGCTCTGTATGCCGAGCTCCACTTGGGATACAGTGTATTTTTCCAAAATACCGATTATCTCTCCGTCTACGTAATCCGGGCGGGTGGACATTCTGATCCCTGCGACAAGGCCCCTATCGACGTAGCTCTGCGCGGCGTCGAGCAGTCTTATCATCAGAGCGCGGTCGATCCCGGTGAAGGAGCCGCCGAAAAAGGCTATCTCGCACTCGGCGTCACCGGAGGTCGAAAGGGCTTCGTCGATGAGCGCGGGAAGCGCGCTCTCGTCGAAGGACAGAGTGCCGGAGATCGTGCGTTGGTTGCAGAAGACGCACATGTTCGGACAGCCGAGATGAGGTATGAATATCGGTATGTTTACGTGTCTCATATTATCACCTTCAGAGAGCGCACGGCTCTCAAAAAAACTTCAGAGCCGATATCAACCGGCTCCGGAAATTCAGAATTTTTCACCGAAAAGGACGAGCGCGACTTTAGCCGCCGCCTGCTCGGCTTCCCGCTTGGAGTGCGCCGTGCCGCTTCCTATGACGTCTCCGTTGAGGCGCGCCTCGACGGTGAAAGTCTTGCTGTGGTCGGGCCCCTCTTCGCCGACGAGGACGTATTCGAGACGCTCTCCCTCGGACTGCTGGATTATCTGCTGAAGCATCGTCTTATAATCGATGAACGTTGAGTTGTTGCTTATGAATTCGATCTCTTCCCTGATGAACGAGAGCACGAAACGGCGTATCACGTCCATATCGTACCCGGAATCGAGATACATCGAGGCGAGAAGCGCCTCAAAGGCGTCGGCGGTTATGGAGGCGCGGTGCCGTCCGTTGTTCATCGCCTCGCCGTGACCGAGATACATATAGTCTCCGAGACCGATCTTCGCAGAATACTTCGCAAGGGCTCTCTCGCAGACTACCGCGGCGCGGATCTTCGTCAGATCTCCCTCCTGATTCTCGGAGTATTCGGAATAAAGGTACTCGCTGACCGCGGTCGAAAGCACCGAATCGCCGAGAAACTCAAGCCTCTCGTTGCATTCGGCCTTTTTGCCCTTGGCGCGCAGTTCGTTTGAATAGGAGGAGTGCGTCAGCGCGCACCTCAGCAATTCTTTATTCTTGTAAACGTATCCTATCTTCGCTTCAAGCCCGGAGGCGGGAAGCGGATAGGTCATATTCTTTGTGCTCATTTCTTTGCCTCTGTTTCAGCAGCCTTGGCGGCGGCATTTTTCGCGGTCATTGCCGCAATCTCGTCGGTGACTCCGGTCTTGACGAAATTTATCGCCTGTCTCACCGCGTTTCTGATCGCCTTTGCGTCGGATCCGCCGTGCGCTTTTATGACGGGTTTCGAAAGCCCGAGAAGCGGAGCGCCTCCGTATTCCGATGCGTCGAACTGGCGTTTGAGATCGACGAGCTGATCTCTCATGGCGAGAAAGCTGAGCTTCGATCTGTTGTTCTTGGAATACATGTTCCGCAGAGTTTTGAAGAGGAATTTTCCGAATCCCTCGGAATATTTCAGAACGATATTTCCGGTGAAGCCGTCTGTAACAAGGATATCGCAGGGCGAGAACGGAATATCGATCGCCTCTACGTTTCCTATGAAATTGACGGAATCGGACTCTTTCAGGAGCTTGTAAGTCTCGATCTCGATCTGCGTGCCCTTGTGCTCCTCGGCGCCGTTGTTCAGAAGACCGACGCGCGGACTTCTTATGCCGAAAAGATTTTTGACGTATATCGTCGCCATTTCAGCCCAGGTAACGAGATATTCGGGTATGACGTTAACGTTTGCTCCGCAGTCCACGAGCATGACCGGCGCTTCGAACGGAAGGACGGTCGCAAGACACGGTCTTCTGATCCCCTTTATGGGGCTTATAAGAAGAG